>Ga0265300_10003830_pt1 | contig 12180 bp, 18 predicted proteins | sample AusTroGonzalo_MG_FD_193482 | JGI IMG/M metagenome (GOLD analysis project Ga0265300, IMG submission 193482) | Bovine rumen microbial communities from tropical cattle in Woodstock, Queensland, Australia - Gonzalo_03 | ecosystem: Host-associated > Mammals > Digestive system > Stomach > Rumen ... | reverse complement strand
TCCCCGCGGTGCCCTTCCAGGTACACGGTCTCGGCTTCGAGCGTGTCGGTGTCCAGGATATAGACGCGGGGGCGGTATTCCCACATGTCCGCCACCTGGATGTTGAGGCACCCCGGAGTAATGACGCGCCGGTTCCCCTGGTTGCGTATGTACCCGTGGTGATAGTCGCCGGTGAGGATCACGCGGACGTTCGGGGCGGCTTCCAGTAGGTCGTCCGCCGTCACGCCCACGCCTTCGACCGGGCGGTCCTTGTCGCTCGGGAACGTAAGCTGGTGTGTGGCCCATATATCGTTGTTAAAAACCCGGAGCCCTTCCATGTCCTCGCGTCCGAACGGGGTCGCGTAAAGAGTGCGCAATTTTCCGTTGCTGGTCCTCAATTCAGCATACCCCTCATCGTCGTCGCCGTTGTCGGTTCGGAGCATGAGGTGGTGCGCCTGGTACACGATACCCAGGCTGCAGGCGTTGAGGTTGTCGAAGTCATGATAGGGCAGGTCGTGGTTTCCTGGAAGGATGCGGACTGGGCACACCTCGCGGATGCTGTTTAATGCACCGAGGACCATGTTGACGGCTTCGGTTGCGCATCGGGGTTGGTGGAACAGGTCGCCCAAAATCCACACGGCGTCGACCTGGTGTTCGCGTGCTACACGTTCGACCGCCATGATGTCTTCCCGCTGGCTCTCGAGCCAGTTCTCGTCGGTTCTACACCGGGGGCGGTCGCCGCGTATGTGCCAGTCGGCGGTTAAAAGTATTTTCATTTGTCCCCCTTGTAGTAAGGAACGACGAGGGCACCGCTAAAGATGGAATCTTTGGCGCGTTCAAAATAGCCGACGACACATTGGACACGCTTCACGATGTACCCTTCGAAGTGCGGGTCCTTGCCGTCGCTGGTGGAAGTCGCGCACACCAAAAAGGGTGAATCCGTCCACGGCTGGAGAATTTTTAAAATTAGATTTGCGACAATAACCCACGGCTCCCGGTAACAAATACCATCATTGCCCGGGATAGGTTCAATCCCGTCTTTTAGCCTATAAAAAAATTTGTCTTTGTTTCGCTTCATTTCGATCCTATTTAAAAAATTGTTTACACCTTCGACAACTTCACGCCAGCAAAGGTTGTCGGGCCTTTTGTCCGAACTTACGACGACCCATCCGCGTCTTACACGTACCGCCCCGACAATATAGGGGCCGTCGTGTCTATTGATCGTCGGGCGTGCGGTTCTCCGGTATTGGAGCCTGTACACATGAACCTCCTTGCGGTCCGTATAGGTCAACGACCGGTGCTATTCGTCGGAACCGCCCAGTAATTCCGCCCCGCATTCCGGGCACACCCAGGAGCCGGGGTTGCTGAAATCCATACCCCAACCGGCGCGGAAAAGCGTCGGCGCGAGCGTCTTTGCGGACGCCATTCCGATCCATTTGTTCGGGCACCTGGAGCACGTGACGGTCGTTTCTCGGAGCTTCGGTTCCCTGGGCGGGTGTTTCCGTGGTCTAGCCATTCCGACGCTCCCAGGGTAGAAGGAAACGGACGGGCGACACACTTGCGTAGAAATCCGTCTCGGGTTTTCCCGTGGTTTGTTTCTTGAGCCATGTCAACACATCCTGGAGCGTTCCCCGATAATAGCGCACCACGCCCTTTTCTGTCAGCGATGCGCGGTAGCTCCCGACTTGCTTGCGGATCATGCCACCTCCTGTGATGGAATGAGCAGGCAGGGCAACTTGTCCTGCGTGTATAGCTTGAGAGCGCTTCTCAAGGTTTCGAACGCGCGGCAGGTGCGCTTCCAGGACCACCCCAACTTGAGGTAGCGGCGCATGTATATCTTTTTGGGTGTCAAGTAGTTGTGGGCCTTGTTGTATGCCCTTGTCTTCGATGTGTCGGGCTTGACGTAGAAAAGGTTGTTCCCGAAGTCGCGGAAAATTTGGAGCGCGTCACCCTGGAGCAGTTCCAGGTAGGGGCGCATTTCCAGGGGATATTCCCCATCGAGACCCAGGGAGCGGGAATACTCGTCGACGATACCGGTAGAGAGCGCGGCGGCGAACATTCCCGCGCTCGGGTCGCAGCAATCTTCCGATTCCCCGTCTATCGTATAGCTACGGACGGGGGCTGGTCCGCCGTGGATGCAAAGGTTCGGCCCGTGGCATGCCTTTGTAATGATATCGGTCAAGGACTGGAGACATTCCGCGAGCCAGGTTCCGAAACTGGCCCCGCTTGGGTGGTCTTCGTCGTAGGTCTTGCAGGCTTCACAGAATACGAGACCCGCCTGCAGGTATAGGTCGTCGGTAAGTTCGGGGAACTGGACCGCGTACCGGCTCACGGCCTTCTCGATCACCCCGGCATACTTGAAATAGAGCTCGTCGGTCGCTTTCATGATTAGCCCTCCAAGCCTTTAATGATACGAGACGCGACGTCGTAAAATTCGGACGGGTTCGCGTAAACATGCACGACATCGCAATCAAAACAGGAGATGGCATAATCGGAGTGCCCCGCGTGCAGGGTGAACCACACGGCGGCGCGTTCCACCCCGTCAAGGTCTAAAATTTTGATATTTCCGAGACCTGTGGTTCCCTGTTCTGTCGGGTTCACCGCGACAAGCAGCTCGGAGTCGGTTTCAATAATTACCCGGTTGAGCTTTTCGGCAAATTCCAGGGTGGCGCGGTTGAGGTCGATTTGCTGTCTAGTTTCGTTTTTCATTGTGGTATCCTCTTTTGGGGTGCTGTTGTTTACGTTTTAAATATAAAATAAGTTCCCAGGGCGGGAACTTACATGTTACTTACATTTTGCTTACATTTCGCAAGCGTGCATAGGTCGCCCGCAACAGGGGCACACCTTGCCTTCCAGGGAAACAAGCGCGGAGCCCAGGGCCTTCGATGCTTCCTCTAGGACCTTCCGGGCATTCTCATAACCAAATAGGCGCAAAGACAAAGATTCCAGCGTACCGCGGCACCCGGATAGCGCGGACGCCACACGGGAGAGCCGGACCAGCTTGCCGTCTATGGGCTCGAAGTCCAGGTGCGCCAATTTCGCGAGGTCCATATATTCACGGAGCCGGTTCCCTTCGATTATCCGGTTCCCGCGGTCGATTTCGTCGCGGGTGTGGGAGAGTTTCGCAAGGATCGCGTCGAGCGTGTCAACGTCGAGGGCGGCAACCCTACTGGCAGCAAGGTAGTCGGCCCGGTCCGTATCGTAACGCTTGAGCATGGTTTCCAGGCGGTCCAGTTCGGAACCGGTGCGGGAAACTTCCTCGAGAAGTGAACCGGCGCGGCGCAACTTGTCAAGCCCCGCGGCGTTCCGTTTTTCCGCGTGGTACTCACGGAACGACTGGCTGAGCCTGTTGCTTGTCGCGATTTCGCGGTCCAGGCGTCTCGATAGGTCCTCCAAGCTTTCGAGGGTGCCGTCGATGCGGTCCATGGCCGCCGCGAGCGATCCGTTGCGGCGGTTCGCGGTTTCCCATTGCTCCAGTTCGTCGCGTAGCCGCTGTTCCTTCGCTTCCAGCACACGGAGGTCGCCTTCCATCTTTGCCGCGTCGGTTGCCAGTTCCTGGAGCCGCTGGACCCATTCGAGCGCAGAAAGTTTCTCGGCGCACTTGTCGCGGGCGCCTATGGCGTACTTGAGTTCGGAAACGGTGTCGCGGTGCATCCCGTTCACTGTGGCAAGCGCCTCGTCGATAACTTGCAGGTCGACCAGGCTGTTCACGTAGCGGGCGGCTTCTCCGGGCGTCGCGGAAATAAGGAACGGAGGGTCCATCTGTTGCTGGATGTTTACCGCCCCGATGTTTAGGGTTTCCGCGATTTCCTTCGGGACGTCGGTTCTTAACGCTTCGAAATCACGGGAACATTCTACGGGGCTCCCGTCGTCTTCCGTGTCCAGGTGGTAGCCGTTGTATGCCTGGGAACGTTCACGGGTAACGACGCCGCCTTCGGAATCCAGGCGGACCAGGCAGCGGCCCTTGATGGTGCCCTTGTCGTCCTTGATCCAGTTGGAGAGGTGCGCGGTGCCCTGTGGGTCGTTGGTGATACACCACAGGATAGCGCGCATGACCGCGGACTTGCCACAGTCGGAATCGCCCACCAGCGCGTTGATGCGCGGGTGGAGCAGAAGCCGTGTTTTTTCGTGGCTTTGAAAATTTGCGATATTTACGGAGAAAAGGCTCATGGGGTTCCTTTAGGTTTCCAGGTTCTCGCGCAATCCGGGCACATGGGGTTCTTTGCGTCCGGGTGCTTGACGTATATCGGGGTCGCGGTTTTCTTGCCGCACTGGGTACACGTAAAGACACTGACGCGCCCTTCAAGTTCGAACGCCTTGCGCAAGCATTCGCGGTGCGCCTTGAGTTTGCGCGCGTACTTTCTGTCTATGGCGTCGCCCGGTGTAAACAATCCGCCTGCAGTATGGTAAATGATAGCCGCGTGCAGGTCGTGACCTATCGCAAGGGCCCGGTAGAAAAGGGCCCGGAGCGTGCAATCGTGAGTGGCCTTCGACTTTATGACGGCGTCGACCTCGGATTTGGCGTATGCCTGGAACGTCGGGTCGTCCTCGTACGGCGTGAACGCCTGGAGCTTGTGGTTCCGGTAGAACTCGTCGAACTGCTTGGCGTCTTGTTGTTGACGTTCCAGTTCCCGGACCCGTTCGAGAAGCGTGTCCCGCTCTACCTTTAGAGCGTCATACGCGCCGTGCCAGGTCTTGACCTCGCCTTCTAGATGGTGGATATACTCGATGTGTTCCCGTTCTGTGGGCATCTTGTTACTCCTTATAGGTTGCCCAGCAGGGCTCTTACCCTGCCGGAAAATACTTTGTAATAGTGGTGGTTGTCCTGTTCTTTCGCGGCACGTTCCGCGGCATCCAGGTGATGTTCGACCGCTGTGGCGAAATTGCGCAACAGGTTTAATTCCGTATTTATTGCGCTTCGGTTTTTCAGTTCCTCCATTGCACGTATGAGCGCCCTCGCGAGTACGCGTTCCCACTTCGTCTTGAATGCCCCCGCTTCCAGCATGTGCACGGCGTTTCCGACAATTTCCTGGAGCTCCATAGCGTCGAAACGATCCTCGAAGGCCTGGGTCGACACTGGAGCCGTGGGACACTTCGGAACATCCGCGGGGGCGTTTCTTTGCGCTTCGATTTCGGCAAAGATAAAATCCAGGCGGGCGCGTTCTTCGTCAGTCTTTATCTGTGGAAGTGCCATTGTTTTTTAATTCCGTGTATAATTTTTCAATTTCCTTTAAGTGCTTGTATTCGTCGAGGGGGATGCTTATCTTTCGGGGCTCTCCGTGTGAGAAGTGGACCGGGTATTCCTTATGGTGTTTCAAGCACGGCCTCCAGTTTCTTGCGGCGTCGGTATTCCCGCATGTAGGCGTTGTGTTTTTCCTTGTACGCGGGGTCGTTCTTGTGGCGTGCACGAAAGTTCCGTGCGTGCTCCCGGGCTTTCTCCGGGTGCTCCTGGCGCCACTTTCGGCTGCGCTGCTTTTTGCTTTCGGGATGCGCGGCCTCCCAGCGGTCAATTTTAGCGCGTACCTTTTCGGGGTGCCGTTGACGGTAGCGTTTCTCGCGCTCCCTGGCACGCTTTCGGCCTTCGGGGCTGTGGTTGTATTCCCGGTGGGATTTCTTGCGCTGTGGCGTCTTTTCTCGAACGTTGCGGCGCGTCTTCGAGGCGGTCGCGACGTGTTCCGCGGCGGTCGCGATCTGCTCAAGCGTCGTCGACGCCACGCGCTTTCTAGCTTCGGTGTAAATATCGGCCATTAGAGGTTCTCCCGGCGTGCCCATTCCGCGATAAGCAACGCGTCGGCATCCTTGTGCTTCTTTATCGTCGCGCTGTGTGCAGGGAATAGCCGCAGCCCGATGTCCTCGCTTGCGCGCTTGAGTTCCGGGGCTCCAGTGCAACCCTGGGGCAGCAGTTTCTTTTGCCATGCCCGGGAATCCGTGTACATGCGTGGAATGCCCAGGCCCTCAAGTACGATGAGGGTAGCTTCGAGCGCGCGCAACGCGGAACAGGATGCCATGAACCGCGCGGGGTTCACCATCGGGCGTTCTATAACCGCGATACATTCCTCGGGGGTGATCTGTTCCCGGTCCATGAGTTCGAACAGAACCGCCTCGAGGGCTTTCGTGTCGATGCGGGTCACGTTCTTCTTTTCTCGGGTGTAGTTCTGCTCGGACTTGACCGGCGTCTCTATAAATCCCGACGGGACAACGTTAGAGACCCAGGCGATGGTGCCGGTTACCCCGTTGTCTATCCCGATGTATAGTTTGTGCATGTTTAAGCCTCCAAAGTTTTCAAGATTAGGACGGGCATCATTGCTGTCGTGGCGACGGCCCACGCCACTTCATCGGGCGTGAGCTCACCCGAGGCGATCATTTTCCCGCGCCGTTTCTGTCGGGCGTTCCGCCTTCGGTATGCGTTTGAGTTTTTCCCACAACTTCAAGGTGTCCATGTTTACTCCTGGGAATACTTGCCAGGGCGGGCCGTCTTGATGCTGTCTTCGATGCGTTCCCACTTCTCGCGGACACGGCGGGTCAGTTCATCGCGCATTGCCTTGTTTTCCTTCTTTTCGATAAGGTCGATGAGTTCCACGCGTGTGTAGGTCTTGCCAAATTCCCGATCGAATGCTTCCTGGCGCTTCGGGTCAGCTTCCACCCATTCCAGGATGTCCGCAACGGAGAGGGACGACTTCGTTTTCTTTTTAGCGGCGAGACATTCTTCGAGGAGTTTCTTTTCGGTTAGCCACGCGACAAAGTTGTCGCGGTTCTTTTCCCTCGCGGTTTCGCTCCACGTGATTTCCTTCGCGGCTTTCGTAAGTTCGCCGTCCTTGCCGCGCAAGTCGAACAGAAAATCCAGGTTCGAGCCGATGTTGTCTATGCCGTAATCAAAGAAAATTGTAAAATATACGGTACGGTACGGACGGGGCGTCTTACTCTTTGTAGTGCTTGCCGAAACGTACACACCGATAACGCGGTCGCCCTTCTTAATTTGATATATGGTCTTTAAAAAAATTCGTGTGTGTGCGTAAAATTCGAGCGCCTTGCCACAGGAAACGGTCCACTTTTGCCCGTACGTACCGGCCTTCATGTTTTCGCGTATCTGTGAGACGATGATGACGGAGAGCTGGGCGTCGCGCAATTTCTTGTGCTTGGTTCGGAAGAACTGCTGGCTCATGAATTTCGCAATTTGCGCCCCGTAGTCACCGGGGTCTTCAACAGTTTCGCCCGCCTTGAGCAACTTGAGGCGGTTCGCTTCCATTTCCTCGCGTGTGGCGTCGCTCAAGCCGTCCAGGGAGTCCAGTGCATAGATACCGACCTGGCCCGGTTCCATGCTTTGCAGCACCAGGGAGACCTGGGCGTCCATCTGTTCGACCGTGGCGCTGTCGCCTATGCGCTTTGGCCCGATCTTATGTTCTTCCGGATGGAGTTCCACATTGTAGAGGCGCATACTGTCGAAGGTGTCGCCGCTTTCGCAGTCGTCGCTGTGGAAGACAAATCGGTCCTTGAATCTCCAGTAGTTCGCCGCCAAAATTTCATTTTTTACAAACGTTTTTCCGGCGCTCTTGTCGCCTATGATGTTGAGGATAGTTCCATAGGGGAGCCCGTAGACTCCCTTGTCGCCACCGATTAGAAGGTCCAATAGATCGCAACCCGTCCGCATGTATTCCTGTTGGATAGGGGTGGCCACTTCCGTTTCTTTTTCTTTTTTCTTTGTTGCCATGTGTGTTTTACCTCGTTTTCTATATAGGAAAAGCACCGGTCGCCCGGTGCCTTGTGTCTTGGCTCTTAACGGAGAAACTATCGGCCCGAGGCGCGCTTGCAGCGTCCATAGATGGAATCGGGGCAATCCGGGCACATGGACTTGCGGTCACAGTCGGTGCCGAAACAATAACCGTGAGGGCACTTTTCTTCGGAGCGCGTTTCCTGGGGGCGTTCCTGGTCGCGACCGCCGCGGTCAAGGTTTGTCGGCTGGTCCGGGAACGGGTCCTGGAAGTCACGACCATCGGAACCGCGGAGCGTGCGTTCCTGGGGTTGTTCGTCACGACGGGACTGCCCGCGGTCATAGTCACGGCCACCGCGTTCCTGGTCTCTCGCGGTTTCGCGTTCCTGTTCCATGCGTTCCTGTTCCCTGCGTTCCATGTTGCGGTCAAATTCACGATCGAACTCGCGGTCTCTCCGGTCGCTGTCGCGTTCATAGTCACGTCCCCCGCGTTCCTGGTCGCGACCGCCGAGGTTGTCGTTGTCGCGGTTGTCGTCGGAAGGTCCGCCAAACATGGCCTTTTCGATGTCTTCCTTCGTCGAGACAACCAACAGGGAATCGAGGCAAGGAACGGCGTCAAGAACGGAGTCGGGGATGTCTTCGCGGCGCTTGTTGAATGCGAAGTTCTTCGCGATTTTGTACTTGCGGCCACCGCCCATTGATTCTTCGCCAATTTGGAAGGACACCTCGCGTCCGGCGGCTCCAGGGTTCGCAAAGTCAACGACACCATCGCCGCGCATGCAGGCTGTGGACGCGTCCGTCAAGTCGTGGGTGAAGTTGTTATAGGCGCAATCCAGCAACATGGGCACATCGTCACCGCGTCCGCGTTCGTCGAGAGGCTGGACACACAGGAGGGAACGCTTGCTGGCCCACATGCCCTTTGCGGCGTCGCTTCCGTTTTCGTCCGAAAGACGCTGCGCTTCCTCGCACATCGGGCACGCCTTGCCATATGTCTTTTTCGGGCAAATGTAGGTGCCCTTGTCGGGTCCTACGTTCTTGTGCACAAAGTAGTCGACGGAGTAGTCCCAGTCGCCCTCGCGCAATTCACCGGCGACAACCGCGGGGTTGTTGCGTCCCACGCGGAACGGGAGGATGTTCACGTCGTAATATTTTTTTACCTCCCCGAACTTGTAGAACTTGAGGTTTACGGAACGCGTGTCGAGGGCCTGGGTGCCACGGGCGCCGGTGTTGTCCTCGTTAGTTTCAGTACGGCGCTGGTAGCGTCCGCCCATTCGGATTTCGTTGCGGTTAATTGCCATTAGCTTCTCTCCTTGTTAAGATTTGCGCGGAGCGTGCTCCGTGTGTTTTCCTGTGAAAAATCGGACACCGCCCCGGTGCTGGATGTCTCGTAGTTACGGGAACAGGTCATGCGGACCGCGCATTCTATCGCGGTCTTTTTGTGGTCCAGGGCCCGGACGATGCGGGACGCGTCGAGGAGCTTCCTGTTCGCGGCTACTACTTCGTCCCGGAGCTTTTCAAGTTCGGGGTCGGCAAGGACCAGCGCCGCGATTTTCGCTTCGGTGAGCTTTTCGCCACGATCCACGGCCCACTTTCGGATGTCCAGCTCGCAACGGGCGCTCTGTACGTCGAGCTTGTTCACGGCGCGGTCGCGCGCTTCACGTGCGTCGGCTTCCTTGCTTGCGTAGTAGTCGAACAGGCTGGACTGCCGGGCCACCGCCGTTTGAAGGTCCGCGAAATCAAGATCGAGGTCGCGGTTCTCGCTTGGGTAAAATTCAGACATTTAAATACCTCTTTTAGTTGCTTCCGTCATATAGGCAACCGACCGGTCGGTTACATTCCCGACCGCCACGCAGCCAATGTTATACCGGGGAACCCTGTGTCATAAGTCGGGACCGCGAACTCCTCAAGGACGCGGGCGGCGTGCTTGTCGGGACGCTTGAGAAGTATCGTCTGGGCGTATCCCAGGATTCCGCGCCGCAACGTCTCGGGGTCGACCTTGCCCTTGAGCGGTTCCAGCGCGTTTGCAACTTCGGCCCAGGCGGCACCCTTGCAAAGCAGCTGGCACAAGGTCCGGGTTTCGGGGTCTTCGTCAATGGCGCCGCCTTCGAGCAGCTTGAGCTGGGCGGGCAAGTCGTCAACAATCGGCATGACCTTTTCGAGAGCCACGAGGGCCGCGCGCGGTGATCCGTCCGCGGCCTGGACGATAGCTTCGAGAAGTTCGGGGACCAGTTTATAGTTTTCTTTTTCTGCTACGCTGGACACCAGGCTGGTGAGTTGCCGTTTGTTGAGCGGTTCGACCTTCCATTGGGTGCAGCGGGTGCTGATGGCCTTGCCTGCGTCACCCTTGAGCAGCTTCGGTAGGTCCGTCGTACATAAGAAGAAATAAACATGGTCGGGGCATTCTTCGAGGGGCTTGAGGTATGCGGCCTTTTCGTCGAGGGTCATGCCGTGGGCTTCGTCGATAATATATACGGTCGCCTCGCCGGTAAGCGGCAGGCATCCCATTTCGGCTATGATTTCGCGGGCCGTGTCGATGCCGCGGTTTTCCGCCTTGTTTATTTCGTGAATGCTCAAGTCGTCCGCGTGAAGGATGGAACGGGCAATGCAGCGGGCGAGCGTCGTCTTGCCGCAACCGCTGGGGCCGTAGATGATGTGGGCGTGTGAAATCCTGGACGCGGGTTGCGCAAAGTGTTCGCGGATTCCGGTCACGACGGCGGTGTTGCCCTTGACTTCTTCGAGAGTTGCGGGGCGGTATTCTTTGTATAGGCTCATTTAAGGATTCCCTCCGAAACGCCCATATACAAAAGGGCGTCCTTTATTTTGGTTTGTAGTGTTAGAACATCACCGGCGGACGGCGTACCGCGTACCGCCCTGGTAGTGCATGAGTAAGCCCTCGGCGGCGTCCTGCGTGTCCATCGATGACGGATCGTCGTCGAGAGGGACCTCGGCGCCACATTCCGGGCAATATACGAAATTTTCATCGGTTGGCATTTTGGTTTTCCTGTTTTTGCTGTTTGCGCTTTATGCGGTTAAGTTTTTTTTTTAAATGCCCGTGAGATAGCTCCAAACGCAGGTGCGTATTGTTACGGGCTACGCGTTGAAGGTACGCGGCACCGAGAGCGGTCCACTTGTAAAACTTTGTTTTCCTGTCATACTTTAGCAGCCCCAACTGTACGAACTTCGGGTGCTCTTTTGCGGTAGCCCTGGAATCTTTTTTTATAAAGCTGCCGCCATACGGGAGCCATGAACATTTGCCGTAACGCTTGACACACCCCACGCAAGTCGCGGGGTTGCATAGATGCCCCTCGCACAAAATAAGTTCTTTTATTTCGGGGATGGTAAGTTCAATCCCGTAAAATTTCAATCTTGGAGTTTTAGCCATTTGGATTCCCTTAAAATGGTATGGGCGCGGTTACAGGTACTCCTTTCCAACCTTTGGCCGCGCCCTTGTTGTAGGCCTCCAACGTTAGCCACCACACCTGGCCTCGGTGGTGTGGTACCGTCCAGTATTTCGGGCCTGGCGCCGGTCCCTATTATCTACGCGGACAACGATCGCACGGCGTTCACCTACAACATCCCGGAGCCCACGAGGGGAACTGGTCTGTAATTTGTACGCGGAACTTTGCGGGCCTTACTTTTCGAGAATGGAGTCGAACAAAGAAGGCTAGAAAAGGACTCCTTTTTAAAAGCGCGACGGGGTCCGTGTGGACCCCGCCAGGAAGTAGGCAGGCCGTCGCCTGTAACCCCCAGCTAGTCTTTGTGCAAGACCCCCGAAGGGCAAGGGGAGAGGGATGACCGTTCCAGGGGTCTTGCGTATTGCAACAGCGGGGCTCGAACCCGCAGCCTCGTCCTTCGGAGGGACGCGCTCTATCCATTGAGCTATGCCACAAGGATCGCGGGGTTCGCAAGTCGAGGATACCACTCACACCACTTGCGCCCCCGCGTTGTTAGTATAGGCAACCGACCGGTCTTCTTGTGGGGTTAGCTCGGCGGCGCCGTGCCGGTTGCCTATCCCCAATATAGAAACAACCCCGGTAGGTCATAGCCAGGTCACGGACATCGTGAGCACTCCCGCGGCGATCCAGTACACGGACATCCGCAGGTCGTGGTTCATGATGTAGGGAACCGCCGCCAAAAAGTCCAAAATCATAAGGACGGTCGGGAATATCTTTTCTTTTGGCATGGTGCCTCCTATGCGGCCTTGAATAGCTCGGGCCAGTCGGGTTTAACAATTCCATTGGCGCCCAGTTCGCCCACGTCCTTCATGTCCGCCCAGGTAGCGCCGACCGGTGACATTTCCGCCTCGATCACGAGCGGGACGCAAATCCAGGGGAACACCCGTGAGACGCGTTCCACGCCGTTCTGATAGACGATGGCGGCGACCTGGTTTTCCTCGCCTTCACGAACAAGGGCAATAATGGCGTCGTGAATTTGCCCAATAATGCGGGACTGCATCCCCCGTTCCTTTGCCAGCTCGTTTATGCGCTGGACAT
>Ga0265300_10003828_pt1 | contig 12187 bp, 10 predicted proteins | sample AusTroGonzalo_MG_FD_193482 | JGI IMG/M metagenome (GOLD analysis project Ga0265300, IMG submission 193482) | Bovine rumen microbial communities from tropical cattle in Woodstock, Queensland, Australia - Gonzalo_03 | ecosystem: Host-associated > Mammals > Digestive system > Stomach > Rumen ... | reverse complement strand
AGCCATCGGGGATCTTCATGTCGAAGAAGCCGGAGACCTTTCCGTCAACCACGGTATAAGGCTGTTTGTCCGTCAGGTAGTAGGACATATAGATCTCACTGAACGTGAAGGACTGTCCGGCGTCGTATATATAGTTGTCTTTCGACGTAAAAGGCAGGAAGATGGCCGTCATCGTGCCTTCGTCGCCCTCGTTCAGGGGCAGGGCGTGCATGTATCTTTCGCGCATCGTCGTTTCGACCCAGGCGCCGCTGACGTATTCCATTTTCAGATAATACGGACTGTCCACACCGGAAAAGACGACATAGATGATGTCTCCATCCTCCCAGCCGGACTTGACCGATTTCGTCTCCGAACCGCCCTGGTAGGAGGCCTGAAGGTCGAATGTAACGGGACCGCCGTTCAATCCGGCGGGATGTTTCTCACAGGAAACCAGCGCAACTAAGGCGGCGCAGACCATCAATAATGCTTTTTTCATTGTTCCGTCCTCCCTATTTTACCAGATTTCCTCTTCTCCGAATCCGTTGTACGTGTTGCTGGCGCAGACGACTCCTTCCGCCTGCATTTCAAGGACTTCCACCTCCGGGGCCTGATAAGGCTCCCTGCTCACAATTTTATTCATCAGATATAGCTAAATTTGAAATCCGGCTAAGATACGGCTTTTTCGCGACGCTACCAAGCTTCCAACGGAAAAGGCCGGCTATTTTTGCTATCTTTGCGTCATGGAATATCGACAGCTGTCAAAAGAAGAATTCGACGACCTGGCGGGCCGCATCCTCTATGAGGACAACCACCTGCTGGTGGTCAACAAGCGCGTCGGCGAAATCACGCAGGGCGACAAGACGGGCGACGAGTGCCTCACGGAGGCCTACAAGGCCTTCATCGCCCAGCGCGACGCCAAGCCGGGCAAGGTCTTCCTGGGTCTCCCCCACCGCCTGGACCGCCCCGTGAGCGGCATCTGCCTGCTCGCCAAGACGTCCAAGGCGCTGGAGCGGCTGGCCGCCGCCTTCCGCGACGGCGACGTCCATAAGACCTACTGGGCGCTCTGCTGCGCCCTGCCCGAGCCGCGCGAAGGCCGGCTCGAGGGCTGGCTGAACCGCAACGAACAGCAGAACAAGTCCTACATCGTCGCTGACGGCGCCGCGCCCAAGCCGGCACGGTATCCGGAAGCCAAGCTGGCGCGCCTCAACTACCGCTATCTGCGGAGCACCGACCGCTATCACCTCGTGGAAGTGGAACTGCTGACGGGACGCCACCACCAGATCCGCTGCCAGCTCGCGCACCTGGGCTGCCCGATCAAGGGCGACCTCAAATACGGCGCGCCGCGCTCCAACCGCGACGGCGGCATCAGCCTCCACGCGCGCAACATCCGCTTCACCCACCCGGTCCGCAAGGAGCCGGTGGAGATCACCGCGCCGCTGCCGGAGAGCTGGCGTTTCGCCGATCAGGTCGGTGAATGACGGGCGTATTTCTCGCTGCGGAGCCGTTCAAGAAAGGCTGACGGCGTCTCTCCCATATTCACCTTGAAGGCCGCGTTGAACGACGGGCTCGAGTGGAAGCCGCTCATCTGCGCCACGTTGATCAGGCGCAGGCGGGGGTCCTTGCGGATCAGCTCCACCCCGTAGCGCACGCGGAAATAATTGACGAACTGGCTGAAATTGCGTCCCGACAGGACGTTGATCGTCCGGGACAGGTAGCCCCGGTTGGTATAGACCGCCCCGGCCAGGTCGTCCAGGCTGAACTCCTCGTCCAGGAACGGCTGCTTCTGCTCCATCAGCGACACCACCCGCTCGTACAGGCGCGTCATCCGCGCCATCTCGTCCGACTTCTGTCCCGCCTGCACCGGCGACGTGCGGAGGTTGCCGCGGATCAGGTCCTTGATCTCCTGCTCGCGCGAGCGCCGCAGGAAACAGGTCCGCCCGGTGCGCACCCGCATCATCAGCACCACATAGAGCGCGCAGGTGAACGGGAGGATGACCCAGCGCAGCCAGGGCAGCGTGTCGATGCCCGCGAGCGACGCCACCAGCAGATACAGCGCGAGCGAATAGAGGAAGCGCGCGTGGCTCTCGACGTTGTACCACACCGCCATATTCTTGAAGAGCGGCTGCAGCTGCATATGCCTGACCATACTCCGCCGCACCATGCAGGCGCCCTGGACCGTCAGCATCCAGGGCAGCCAGGCGTTGGCGGCCACGCCCGTCATCACGCCGCCCAGGCACACGCCCGACGCGAGGAGTGCGAAATAGAAAGAAACGGTGACGTATTCATCCACGACCGGGAGCAGCAGGAGGACCGTACTGCCGGACAAGAAGCCGGCAGACAGGTCCGCGATGCCGTCCGGCAATCCGGCGGAAAGCGCACGGCCGGCAGGTGGAAGGATCAGACAGATCACGGAAAGGATGCACACGCAGCGGTAAAAGGACAGGTTCGGTTTACACTTCATTATTTCTGGCAGGTCATTAGGTTTCGGGTTTGAACAAATGTAAAAAAGGCCCCCGGATAGACGGGGGTCAATCCGGGGGTAATTGCTTGAAAAAGTGATTTCCGATTGTAAATTATTTTTTACTTCCCGTTTTGAATCTGTCAAATCCCTTTCCATAGACGCCGGTCACCGAAGAAACGGAAACGAAGGCGTTGGGATCGATGGCGTTGATATATTTCAGGAAGACATTCAGGTCCGTCTTGCGGGTGATCACCATCACGACCTCGGTGTCGTGCTTGGTGTACCAGCCCTTGCCGTTGAGCACGGTCACGCCGCGGTGCAGGTCCGTGGTGATGGCGTCCGCGATCTGGGCGTATTTCTGCGAGAGGATGAAGATCTGCACGGACTGGCGCGAACCGGAAAGGTAGAGGTCCAGCACCGTGCTGACGATCGTGATCAGGATAAAACCGTACACCACCGTCGTGATCTTGTCCGGCCAGGGCATCAGCACGCCCTCGGACACGTAGGAAGGCACGAACAGCGAGGACAGGATGATGACGGCGTCGAGGATGAGGATCATCCGGCCCGGCGAGACGTTGCGGTATTTGTTGACGATGAGGGCGATGATGTCGGTGCCGCCCGTGCTGCCGCCCTGCGAGATGGACATTCCGATGCCCACGCCGACCATGATGCCGCCCATGATGGTGCACATCAGCTTGCCGTTGTCCAGGGCCAGGAGCTTGATGATCTCGTCCGGGATGAGGCCCTGCCCGACGTTGAGGGCGACGGAGGTCAGCAGGATGGCATAGATGGATTTGGCGCCGAAGCTGCGGCCCAGGGTGAAGAGGGCCGCGACGAGCAGGCCCGCGTTGACGACGAAATAGGTGTAACCGATCTTGACGGCACCGCCCGTAGCGTACTGGACGATGGAACCGAGGCCGGTCACGCCGCCGCCGATCATATTGTTCGGGACCAGGAAGATGATCCACCCCATCACATAAAGCAGCACGCCCACGGTGATCAGGGTGTATTCCTTGAGCCAGACCCAGATATTCTTTTTAAGAAGCGTCATGTTTGGTTATTTTCTTTTTCAGGCTCACGCCCGTCTTGATCTCCTCGAAACCTTCGCCATAGACGTTGCGGGTCGGGGAGATCGACATGAAGGCCCGCGGGTCGATGTCCTTGATGACCTTGGACAGCCCGGACAGCTGGGTCTGGTTGATCAGGATCAGGAGGACGTTCTTGTCGGACTTGGTGTACCAGCCCTGCGCCTTGAGGACGGTCACGCCGCGGTCCATCTTGTGGATGATGTGGTCGGCGATGCGGTCATAATGCTCGGAGAAGACCAGCAGCTGGTAGGACGAGCGCTTGCCGCCCACCACGAGGTCGATGACCATCGAGAAGATGACCACTTCCGTCAGACCGTAGCACATATCGGAGAAGTTCTTTTCCGGGAGGAGCAGCAGCAGGCCGCAGATGACGACATCCGAGACCAGGAAGACCGTGCTCAGCGAGATGGGCCAGTACTTGTTGATCATCAGGGCGACGATGTCCGTACCGCCCGTACTGCCGCCGTAGCGGAGCACAAGTCCCAGGCCGGCCGCCTCGAACACACCGGCCACCACCGGGATCAGCAGGCGTTCCTCCATAAAGAAGAACTCGCCCGGAATCGCGTGGAGCGCCGGGACACGGGCGACCAGATCCATCACAAGACTGGATACGAGGATGCACCAGATGGTCTTGAATCCGAAACCGATGCCCATCGCCATCACGGCCACGATGATCAGGAGGGCATTGATGGCGATATAGGAGTACTGCGCCGGGAGGCCCGTGGCGTACTGCACGACGGTACAGAGACCCATCATGCCGCCCGCGGACATCCCGTTGGGAATCATGAACGCCTCCCAGGCGATGGCGAAGATGAAGCACGCCAGCGTCAGGACGACATATTCCCAGAGGACCCGAAAGACTTTCTGCCGACTCATTTGATGACGATGTTGATGATGCGCCCGGGCACGACCACGACCTTGACGATCTGCTGCGAGCCCACCCACTTGGCGGTCTGCTCCATGCCGCGCACGGCGGCTTCGACCTCGGCGGGCGAGGCGCTCTTGGGCAGGTCGACGGTGAAACGCATCTTGCCGTTGAACTGGACCGGATAGGTCACGCTGTCCTCCACCGTGTAGGCGGCGACATACTCAGGGAAACTGGCGCCGCAGATGCTCTCGCCGTGACCGAGCTGCGCCCACAGCTCCTCCGTGATGTGCGGAGCGAACGGGGAGAGCAGCACGCAGAGCGGCTCGAGGATCGCGCGCTTGTGGCAGTCGAGCTGCGCGAGCTCGCCCACCGCGATCATAAAGGCGCTGACGGTCGTGTTGAAGGAGAAGTTCTCGATGTCCTCCTGCTCCTTGGCGATGAGCTTGTGCAGGACCTTCAGCTCGGCGGGCGTCGGCTTGTCGTCGTTGACGAGGAAGCCGTCGCGGCCGGCGTACAAGCGCCAGAATTTCTTCAGGAAGCGGGCGACGCCGTCGATACCCTTGGTGTCCCAGGGCTTGCTCTGCTCGAGCGGGCCGAGGAACATCTCGTAGAGACGCAGCGTGTCGGCGCCGTAGGTATCGCAGATGTCGTCCGGGTTGACCACGTTGAACATCGACTTGCTCATCTTCTCCACGGCCCAGCCGCAGATGTATTCGCCGTTCTCGAGGACGAACTCGGCGTCGACGAACTCGGGCCGCCAGGCGCGGAAGCCCTCCAGGTCGAGGCGGTCGTTGTGGACGAGGTTGATGTCGACGTGGATCTCGGTGGTCTCGTACTGGTCCTTGAGGCCCAGGGAGACGAACTTGTTGGTCCCGACGATGCGGTACACGAAGTTGGACCGGCCCTGGATCATACCCTGGTTGATAAGCTTGCGGAACGGCTCGTCCTCGCACACGTAGCCGAGGTCATAGAGGAATTTGTTCCAGAAGCGGGAGTAGATGAGGTGGCCGGTGGCGTGCTCGGTGCCGCCGATATAGAGGTCGACATTGCGCCAGTACTCATCCGCTTCGCGGCTGACGAGCGCCTTGTCGTTGTGGGGATCCATATAGCGCAGGTAGTAGGCGCTGGAGCCGGCGAAGCCCGGCATCGTGCTCTTCTCGAGCGGGTAGCCGTCGTAGGTCCAGTCCTTGGCGCGTGCGAGGGGCGGTTCGCCGTCGGGAGACGGCTTGAAGGAGTCGATCTCCGGCAGCTGCAGCGGCAGTGCGGAGAGCGGGAGCGGCGTGGGGATGCCGTCCTTGTAGTAGATCGGGAACGGCTCGCCCCAGTAGCGCTGGCGCGAGAAGATGGCGTCGCGCAGGCGGTAGTTGGTCTTGCGGTGGCCGAGCCCGTGCGCCTCGACGTAGTCCTTGGCGGCCTCGATGGCCTGCTTGACGGTCATTCCGTTGAGGAAGCCGGAGTTGCACATGATGCCGTCCTTGGCGTCGAAGCTCTCCTCGGAGACGTCGCAGCCCTCGATGAGCGGGATGATCGGGAGGTCGAACTTCTTGGCGAAGGCGTAGTCGCGGCTGTCGTGCGCCGGCACGGCCATGATGGCGCCGGTGCCGTAGCCCGCGAGGACGTATTCGGAAATCCAGATGGGGACCTTCTCCCCCGTCACGGGGTTGATGCCGTAGGAGCCGGTGAACACGCCCGTGACCGTCTTGGTCTCGGCGATGCGCTCGCGCTCCGTCTTCTTCTTGACATATTTGAGGTACTCCCCGACCTCGGCCTTGCGGTCGGCGGCGGTCAGGGACTCGACCAGCTCGCTCTCCGGGGCGAGGACCATGAAGGTGACGCCGTAGATCGTGTCGGCGCGGGTGGTGAAGATGGTCACCGGCAGTTCGCGGCCGTCGCAGACGGTGTTGAAGACCATTTCCGTGCCTTCGGAACGGCCGATCCAGTTGCGCTGCATCTCCTTGAGGGAGTCGGTCCAGTCGAGCTGCTCGAGCGAGTCGAGCAGGCGGCCGGCGTAGGCCGACACGCGCAGCTGCCACTGCGTCATCTTCTTCTGCTCCACGGGATAGCCGCCGCGCACGCTGAGGCCGTCCTTGACCTCGTCGTTCGCCAGCACGGTGCCGAGACCCTCGCACCAGTTGACGGAGGTCTCGCCCTGGTAGGCGATGCGGTAGCGCATCAGGATGTCCGATTTCTCCTTGTCGGAAGCGGCTTTCCACTGGGCGGGGGTCACGTCGTCGTAGCCCGTGCTCTCGAATTTGGCGACGAGCTCGGAGATCGGACGCGCCTTGTCCTGTGCGGGATCATACCAGCTCTCGAACATCTGCAGGAAGGCCCACTGGGTCCACTTGTAGAAGCCGGGGTCGCAGGTGCGCACTTCGCGGTCCCAGTCGTAGGAGAAGCCGATGCGGTCCAGCTGCTCGCGGTAGCGGTTCACGTTCTTGGTCGTGGTCACCTCCGGGTGCTGGCCCGTCTGGATGGCGTACTGCTCGGCCGGGAGGCCGAAGGCGTCGTAGCCCATCGGATGCAGCACGTTGAAGCCCTTCAGGCGCTTGTAGCGCGAGAAGATGTCGCTGGCGATGTAGCCCAGCGGGTGTCCCACGTGCAGTCCGGCGCCGGACGGGTAAGGGAACATGTCCAACACATAGAATTTCGGCTTCGAAGCGTCCTCGGACACCTTGAAGGTCTTGTTTGCGGCCCAACTGGCCTGCCACTTGCTCTCAATCGATTTGAAATCGTAGTCCATACTATCTTTTCTTCTTTCTCTCCAATCTGAATTCGACATAGACCGACAGCGCGGTCTTCACTTTCTTGCCCCGCAGGATACCCGGCTTCCAGTCCGGCGACGCGGCGATCACGCGGACGGCTTCGGCGTCCAGGCGCGGATCCACGCCGCGTGCGACCTTCACGTTGCCCACCTTGCCCTTCTCGTCGATGACGAAATCCACGAGCACGCGGCCCTGCACGCCTTCTTCGACCGCCTCCTGCGGGTAGCGCAGGTAGGAGTAGACCCAGCGCTTGAGGAAATCGGCGGGGTCGTTGGAGCGGAAGAAGGTCGGCCGGACATCGCAGTCGTAGAAGGACACGACGTCCTCCTTGGCGGCCGCCTCGGCGCGGGAATCGCGCCGGAAGTCCGGCTTCGGGCCGTTGGCCAGGGCCAGGGTGAAGTTGTAGAGGTATTCGAGTTCGCGTTCCATCCCCTCGTATTCGAGGATGGAAGGGACGTCGCGGTCGGTATTGTATTCGGGATACATCCCGGTGGTGAACAGCACGGAAGGGATCTCCTTGTCGTAGAAGATGCGGTGGTCGGAGCCGACGGGCTCGAGGGCGACCACTTCCGGACGGACCGGCTGGAGCGTGGCGTTCACCTGCCCGAGCAGGGTGTTGAGGTCGGGGTTGGAGGCCGTGTAGGCGTAGAACCCGTTGGAACCCGTACCGAGCATATCGAGGTTGATCATCGCGTCGATCTTGTCCGCATATTCGAAGGACCGGTTGAGGAAATACCATGCGCCGGCGCCCGACTCCAGGGAGGAGCCGAAGGCGGCGAAGATGACCGAACGCTTGAGCAGGACGCTGTCGTTGGAGAGTTTCCGGGCGAGCTCGATGAGCATCGCGAGCCCGGAAGCGTTGCCGTTGGCGCCGTAGAACGTGCGCCCGCGGGTCTCGCCGTCGACCTGGTAGGTCATCGCCCCCAGGTTGTCCAGGCGGGCGCCCACCACGATGTAGTGGTCGCGCAGGGAACGGTCGTAGCCGGCGATGCAGCCGAGGACGTTGCGCGAGGAGAGCGTGTCCCCGGCGTCCTGTTTCAGGCCGAAGATGTCGCCGTCCGCGCCGCTGAACACCTCGACGCCGCAGGCGGCGAGCGCCTCGGCGACGTAGGTCGCGGCTTCCCGCTCGCCCTCCGAGCCGGCCTTGCGGCCCTCGCGGGCGGACGAAGCGAGGTAGGAGACGTGCTCCTTCATCGCCGCCACGGCCTCGCTGTCCTCCAGGCCGCCCTGGAACGGGCGGTACTGGGCCGACGCCCACAGGGGCGCGGCCAGGAGCAGCAGGCAGGCAAAGATCCTCCTCATACGCTATTCGTTCTTGAGGATCCAGGCGTCATCGGGGCAGAAAGGCTCCTGACGGACCTTCTTGAGGGCGGCGCAGATCTCCGTGAGGCTGTTGGTCGCGCAGACGCCGACGGCGGAAATGCCGTTCTTGAGCGGAATCACCGTGGCCGGGTAGCCGGCTTTCTCGGCCCGCGCCGCCTGGCGGGCGGCGTTGGCGGAGCTGCTGAACGCACCGATCATCACGTAGTAGCGGTTGGACAGCGAAGCATGGCTCACACCCATCCGCTCGGAAGTCTTGACGACATCGTCCCCGCTGCGGCGCAGCGAGTCCTCCAGGGCCAGGGAGTCGGTGACCCATTTGCGGATCCGCTCCCGCTCCAGCGACGCCGCCGCTTCGATGGAATCCTTGCGCTGGCGCACCAGCTCGGTCTCTTTCTCGATCTGCGCGCGCTTGGCCGCGATCTCGCTCGAAACAGGGCGTCCGGCCAGGGTCCGGATGAAATCACATCCCCCCAGCAGACAGACAGATGCGGCCATAGCCGCGATGATAATGGCTTTTCTCATATTTAACTTACAAAAATACAAAAAGTCTTATATTTGCACAATTTTATGAAAGCACCCCGTCTTCTCCCCCTCCTCCTGTTGCTCGCCGGCGCCGCTTCCCTGCACGCGCAGCGGCCCGCCACCACGTGGTTCTCCAATCAATATCAAATCCCGTTCCCGAAAGCGATGCTGAACGATCCGGACACCGTGAGCGTGATCGTGATCGGCGACGTGATGATGCACGCCAAGCAGCTCGTCCGCGACCACCGCACCTTCCTGAAATACATCGCCCCGGCGCTGCGCAAGGCGGATTTCGCCGTAGCGAACATGGAGTTCCCGCTGGGCGGGGAGCCGTATGCGGGCTACCCGGCGTTCTCGACGCCGGACTACTACGCCTGGTATGCGGCGGAGGATTGCGGGATCGACGTTTTCCAGACGGGCAACAACCACGTCCTCGACCGCGGCTCGCGCGGCCTGCAGCGGACGCTGGACGTGTACGCGAAGATCCGCGACTCGCTGGGCGTGCGGCAGACGGGAGCCGCCCGCGACCGGAAGGAGCTGGCGGAGACCAACCCGCTGATGCTTTCCCGCCACGGGGTCAAGATCGCGCTGGTCAGCTTCACCTACGGCACCAACACCGGCCCGGACGCCGAGTGGCCGAAGGTCAACTATATGCGGAAGGATGAGGTGGGCGCGGCCATCAGGACGGCCCGCGAGAAGGGGGCGGATTTCGTCGTCGCCCTGCCCCACTGGGGCACGGAATACCAGCTCCTGCACGACGCGACGCAGGGTGACTGGGCCAAATGGCTGGTCTCCCAGGGGGTCGACGCCATCGTCGGATCCCATCCGCACGTGGTCCAGGACACCACGCACATCAAGGGCGTGCCGGTCATCTATTCCCTCGGCAACGCCATCTCCAACATGAGCATCATCAATTCGCGGCTGGGCCTGGCCGCGACGCTCCGCTTCATCCACGACCCGGTCACGGGCGAGAAGCGGATGCTGGAGCCGGAGCTCCGTTTCCTGTGGTGCACGCTGCCGGAGCGCCTGCTCCCGGACAGCTATGCAAGCGTGTTTGTAAAAGAATGGGCCAGCCGCCGCAGCGACTGGCTCACTCCATCTGATTTCGATAATATGATCTCGACCTGGGAACGTATCAAGGATACGTGCGGGATCGAGGATTAATCCCGAATTGATTATTTGCCGAAGGAGTTGTACTTGTCGTACTTCTCCTGGAACTCGGCGCTCTCGCTGCGGAAGCGGAAGCAGGCGTTCTTGAGGTACTCGGCGATGCTGGTCTTGATCTCGTCGTCCTTGATGAGCTCGAAGGCCTTCTCGAACGGAGCGATGCAGCCCTTGAGGTAGTTCTCGAACTCGCCCATCAGCGCCATGTACTTGGCGTCGTTCATCTCCGTGGAAGCCTTGTCGGCGACCTCGGCGGCCATATCATAGAGGAGGATACCCTTGCCGATGTAGCCCCACTCGTAGTTCGGGTTGACGGTGGTGGCCTTCTCGTAGGCGGCGAGCGCCTCTTCGTTCTGGCCAAGCTTCTTGCGGGCGTTGCCCTCGACATAGAACAGGGAGGCGTTCTCCGGTTCGTTCTTCTGGGCCTCGGCGAAGAGGTCGAAGAGGGCGGCGGTGTCCTCACCGCTGTTGATATAGTAGTTGATCAGGCCGATCAGCAGGCTCTGGCTCTCCGGGAACTTCTGGGAACCGGCGGTCAGGTAGTTCTTGGAAGCCTCCTTGTCACCGAGACGGTCGGCGATGTCGGCGAGCTTGGCGTAGGTCTCACCGCCGGTACCGTAGTAACCGTAGGAGAGGCACTTCTCGAAGAAGCCCTTGGCGCGCTCGAAATCGAAGCTGTGCCAGGCGGTCAGACCGGCGTTGTAGATGGAGTTGGTGTCGACCTTGCTGAGCGGAGCGGTGGCAGCGGCGGCGACAGCCTTCTCGAAGAGGACGGAAGACTTCTTGAGGTCGCCCAGGTTGTAGGCGTTGTAGGCCTCTTCCGTGTATTTCTCGTTGATGTTCTCAAGCGCGTTGACGATGTCCTTGGTCTTCTGGCCCTTGGCATCGAGCTCGGCGGCCTTGGCATAAGCCTCGACGGCCTTGTCGAGCGCATCCTCGACGACCGGCTTGGTGACCTCGATCACGCGGAGGGTACCGGCCTGGTCGAAGTAGAGGTTCTTGTTGGCGTACTCACGCTTGACCATCGTCTGGCCACCGACCTCGACCTGGGACTCGCCGAGCGGACGCTCGCCGGAGGTGAGGACCTGGAGCTCCTGGGTGCTCATGCCGACCCAGGCGTTGCCCGCCGGGGCGTCAAAGGCCTTGACCAGAGACTCGGCATACTTGAGCCACGTGGCGGTCTTGGTATTCTGCTTGGCGTTCTCGACGGCGGCCTGTGCCTTCTCGACAGCTGCCTTGGCAGCGGCCACTTCTTTGTTCTGCGCCTGTGCAGTCGCTGCGACCGAGGCAGCGATTGCAAGAATGGTTAAAATCTTTTTCATGGGGTTATACGTTAATTAAATTAGTTTTTCGTTGCTATTCGGTATCCGCGGCGGACTGCTCCGCCGCCTCCGGCGATTCCTCCGGGAGTTCTTCCTCCGCCTTGGCGACCGGTGACACCGCGGCGATCGCATCTCCTTCCCGGATGTTGATCAGTCTCACGCCCTGGGTGGCGCGTCCGGCGACCTTGATGTCCGAGACGGCCATCCGGATCGTCAGGCCCGTCTTTGTAATGATCATCAGGTCATTCTCTTCCGTAACGCTCTTGATTGCAACAAGCGGGCCAGTCTTGTCCGTGATGTTGATCGTCTTGACGCCCTTGGCGCCGCGGGAGGTCAGTCGGTACTCCTGCGGATCGGAGCGCTTGCCATAGCCGTTCTCACTGACTACCAGGATGGTATGGGAAGCGAAGTCCTCCGCCTGCGGGTTGAAGGAGAGCGCGCCGATCACCTCGTCGTCTTCGTCGATGTTGATGCCGCGGACACCCGATCCGCTGCGCCCGATGGCACGGACTTCCTCTTCGTTGAAGCGGCAGCAGCGGCCCTTGCGGGCGGCGACCATCACTTCGTGGGCACCGTCGGTGAGGAGCGCGTCGAGCAGCTCGTCGCCCTCGCGGATGCTGATGGCGATGATGCCCTTGTTGCGGCTGCGGCGGTTGGAGTATTCCGTCAGGTTGGTCTTCTTGACCACGCCGCGCTTC
>Ga0265300_10003815_pt1 | contig 12217 bp, 8 predicted proteins | sample AusTroGonzalo_MG_FD_193482 | JGI IMG/M metagenome (GOLD analysis project Ga0265300, IMG submission 193482) | Bovine rumen microbial communities from tropical cattle in Woodstock, Queensland, Australia - Gonzalo_03 | ecosystem: Host-associated > Mammals > Digestive system > Stomach > Rumen ... | reverse complement strand
GCAATGGGCGCAGCTTTGGGACACACCCAGTCGTTGCACACCAACGCTCTCGACGAGGCAATCGCATTGCCAACCGACTTCTCGGCTCGTATCGCTCGTAACACCCAGATTTACATCCAGGAAGAAACCAACGTTTGCCGTTCAATCGACCCGTGGGCTGGTTCGTACTACATTGAGAGCCTTACCAACGACCTTGCACACCGCGCATGGAAGCACATTCAGGAAGTTGAAGAACTTGGCGGTATGGCAAAGGCAATCGACAGCGGTATTCCGAAGTTGCGTATTGAAGAGGCTGCAGCTCGCACCCAGGCTCGTATCGACAGCGGAAACCAGACTATTGTTGGTATCAACAAGTATCGTCTTGAAAAGGAAGATCCGATTGATATTCTCGCAGTTGACAATACCGCAGTTAGAAACCAGCAGGTAAGAAGATTGCAGGAATTGAGGGCAAACCGCAACAACGACGATGTTCGCCGCGCATTGGACGCTATTACAAGATGCGTTGAGACTGGTGAAGGCAACTTGCTCGAACTTGCTGTTGAAGCAGCAAAGGTTCGCGCATCGTTGGGTGAAATTTCGGATGCATGTGAAAAAATTGTAGGAAGACATAAAGCAGTGATTAAGACTATCTCTGGCGTATATTCTTCGGAAACCAAGAACGACGCCGAATTCGAAAGGGCAAAGGAACTTTGCCGTGAGTTTGCAAAGAAGGAAGGCCGTCAGCCTCGTATTATGGTTGTCAAGATGGGTCAGGACGGACACGACCGTGGCGCAAAGGTTGTTGCAACCGGTTACGCCGACTGCGGTTTCGACGTCGATATGGGACCATTGTTCCAGACTCCGGAAGAAGCAGCAAAGCAGGCTGTTGAGAACGATGTCCACATTGTTGGTGTATCGTCGTTGGCAGCAGGTCACAAGACCTTGATTCCAGCCTTGATAGAAGAACTCAAGAAGTTGGGTCGTGACGACATCATGGTTACAGCTGGTGGTGTTATCCCAGCTCAGGACTACCAGTTCCTCTACGATGCAGGCGTAGCAGCAATCTACGGTCCTGGAACCCCAGTTTCGAAGTCAGCAATCAGCATGCTGGAACTGTTGATGGCAGAAGAATAGAAAAAAACGAGCGATATAGTCGCTCGTTTTTTTGTTATTGTGTCATGATGTCTCATTGTCATCGTGTCGACACTATGACATAAGACACAATGACAGGATACTTGATTGTCGAAAAATGTTTATTTTTGCAAAAAAGAAACTGAATGAAAATATTTAGACACGCATATTTTTGGCTTGATACGTGGGTTTTGGCAAATATAATTCAACTTGCAACCCAAGATTTTTGCAAACGCTATCTCAACCGCTCAAATGACCCTTGTGGTCGTCAATACGATCAGATGACACAAGCCGCTCGTTCTGTACCTGCCAACATCGCGGAAGGCAACTCGCGCCATTCCACTTCAAAGGAAACGGAAATGAAACTTACTGATGTTGCACGCGCAAGTCTTGCAGAACTCGCCAATGATTATGTAAATTGGCTTTTACAGCACGAGCAACTGCCTTGGTCAATAAATTCTGATGAGCACAGAAAAGTAAATGCAATCCTTCTTGACAGAGCAAACTACAAGGAAGACGTACAATATCTGAGCAGCATTCATATCCTGACACAAAAACACAAGTGGGACGAATGGTTCAATTCTAACGATTCAATGACAGAAGCCAGATGCATACTGACACTATGCAACCGCCTAATATCTATGCTAGGCAAGCAAATTGAAACATTACTTTCATCTTTCCGCGAGGAAGGCGGTTTCACCGAAGGCTTGACCGCAGATAGACTTGCATATCGCACAGAGCAAAGTATTCAGACAGATGCTCCATTATGCCCCAAATGTGGGAATCCTATGATAAAGCGCATTGCGAAAAAAGGCATCAACTCTGGCAAAGAATTTTGGAGTTGCTCATCATATCCGGAATGCAATGGAACAAGAAAAGCAGAGTAACATAAAAATCCATTGGTCAATCGCCCTCATCCCCTTTGCAGTGCTTGTGGCACTGCAGATACTTGTCATTAAGGAATTCGGTTCCAATGCCATTGATGGGGCAAGCCAAACGGCACTGCTATTCGCTGCTGCTGTTGCTATTGCAATTGCAATGATTGGCTACAAAGTAAAATGGACCCACATTAGCGAAGCCATCGGCGACAACATAAAAGCCATTGGCACGGCTGTTCTAATACTTTTCCTCATCGGTGCAGTATCTGGCAGCTGGATGTTGAGCGGAGTAGTGCCTACAATGATTTACTACGGGATGATGATACTCACGCCTTCGCTTTTCCTATTCATGGCTTGCATTATTTGCGCCTTGGTATCACTTATAACAGGCAGTTCGTGGACAACCATAGCAACTGTCGGAATTGCACTGCTTGGAATTGGTACTGCTCACGGATTCTCTGTTGGCTGGACTGCCGGCGCAATAATTTCTGGGGCATACTTCGGCGACAAGATTTCGCCACTCTCCGACACCACAGTGCTTGCCTCTTCGGTTGGCGAAGTGCCACTATTCAAGCACATACGCTACATGCTTATCACAACGGTACCATCGTTTGTCATTACCTTGATAATATTCCTCGTTGTAAGTCTTATGCATTCAGCCGAAAGCAGCGAACAGGCAGCTTCGTTTGCCGAAGGACTGCAAAATACATTTGTTATCAATCCGTGGTTATTGCTGGTGCCTGTGTTTACTGGTGTTCTCATCGCTTTGCACTTGCCTGCTGCAGTAATATTGTTTTTGTCGGCTCTGGTTGCTGGCATAGTAATGCTTTTTGCACAGCCCGACATAGTAGCACAACTTGGCGAAGGAAGCAGCTTCCGTGGACTGATGCTCACCTACTACGACAGCACAGCCATCGACACAGGCAACGAAACTCTCAGCAACCTTGTACAAACGCGCGGCATGAAAGGTATGCTCAGCACGGTATTCCTCATCTTCTGCGCATCGGCATTCGGCGGCGCACTTACTGGCGGCGGCATGATGAAAAGCATCACCACAGCCTTGGCTCGTGGCATAAGCGGACGACGTTCAATTGTAACATCTACGGTAGCGACAGGTCTTTTCTCCAATATGGCTACTGGCGACCAATACCTAAGCATAGTGCTTACAGGAAACATATTCAAGCAACTTTACAAGGAGAAAGGCTTCGAAGGACGACTGCTAAGCCGCTCTACCGAAGACTCGGCTACCGTTACCTCTGTACTAGTCCCATGGAACTCCTGCGGTATGACTCAATCAATGGTGCTGAAAGTTTCCACTTTGGAATACCTACCCTATTGCTTCTTCAACATCATCTCTCCGCTGATGTCAATTACGATTGCATTTATAGGATACAAAATATTTAAACGCAAAGATGACAGCGATATCTCAGATTAACAAAACACCAACTATCTCCCACAGAACATCAGCCATATTGTCAATCTGAAATAGGTAAGCAAACATAACACGTATCTCATCTGTTGTATTTTATGTTTTACAACATACTTTATTCAAAATGAAGAATATTTTGGCACGTATACAATAGGTCTCAATCACGTATGTTTAAAAACATTTATTTAGAATGGAATCTTAGCGCAAAATTCAACATAAAGCAATAATTACAAACGCATTGCATAAGTTTAACCCAATTGCCTTATTTAGAATCTTTACAAATTAGCACATTTACAAAAGTTACGGCAAAAAAGCGATTTCCGAAACACTAAATAAATTAACTTTGGACTTTCAATTTTTTAGGTTAGAAACTAGTTAAATAAATGTAATACAAATATTTCAAAATTAACTTTGGAGGATAAGTATGAATAAAATCAAGAATCTTGCAGAACTTAGGAAGATTAAGGAAGACATGCAAGGCAAAATGCAGCTCAGGGAAAACAGCAATTCTCCCGACGCTATCGTTCAGATTAAGGTAGGTATGGCTACCAGCGGCATCGCAGCAGGTGCAAAGGAAATCATGAACTACCTCATGGAAGAACTCGACAAGAGAGGCGTTAAGGCTTTGGTAATTCAGGTTGGCGATATGGGCTACTGCCACGCAGAACCAACTATCGAAGTAACTCGCCCAGGTAGCGACCCGGTGGTTTTCGGTTACGTTGACGTAAAGAAGGCCGACGAAATCATTGAAAAGTATATTAAGAACGGAGAATTGATCGAAGGAATTCTTCCTGCTAACTACAGATCAATCTAAATAAGGAGGATTAGAACTAATGGCACAATACAAAATGCACCTCTTGGTATGCGGCGGTACTGGCTGTTCCGCATCCAGAAGCCATGAAATTATGGCTCAGCTCGACAAGGAGCTCGAATCTCACGGTTTGAAAGAATTTGCAAAGGTTGTTCCGACTGGCTGCTTCGGTTTCTGCGAAAAAGGCCCGATCGTAAAGGTTATTCCTGACAACACTTTCTATACTCAGGTAACTCCTGAAGATGCAAAGGAAATCATCGAAGAACATATTATTAAAGGTAGAAAAGTTACCCGTCTTCTCTACACAGACCCGGATAACAACGAACATGTAAGCGACTCGAAGCACATGGAATTCTACAAGAAGCAGATCCGTATCGCTTTGCGTAACTGCGGTTTCATCGATCCAGAAAACATCGACGAATGCATCGCTCGCGAAGGTTATGCTGCTTTGGGTAAGGTTCTTACCGAAATGACTCCAGCTGAGGCTATCGACGTAGTAAAGAAATCAGGTCTCCGCGGTCGTGGTGGCGCAGGCTTCCCGACTGGTGTTAAGTGGGAAATCGCTTCAAAGAGCCGTCCAGGTGTACAGAAGTACGTTACCTGCAACGCTGACGAAGGTGACCCGGGAGCATTCATGGACAGAAGCGTCCTCGAAGGTGACCCGCACTCGATTCTTGAAGCTATGGCAATCTGCGGTTACTGCATCGGCGCAACCAAAGGTTTGATCTACATCCGTGCTGAATACCCATTGGCAATCCACAGACTCCAGGTTGCTATCAAGCAGGCTGAAGAATACGGTCTTTTGGGCAAGGATATCATGGGAACAGGCTTCGATTTCGAAATCGAACTCCGCTACGGTGCTGGCGCATTCGTTTGCGGTGAGGAAACCGCTCTTATCCACTCGATGGAAGGTAAGCGTGGCGAACCTACATTCAAGCCACCTTTCCCAGCACAGGCTGGTTATATGGAACTCCCGACCAACGTAAACAATGTTGAAACTTTCGCTAACATCCCAGTTATCTTCAACCGCGGATGGGAATGGTTCGCATCAATCGGAACCGAAAAGTCGAAGGGTACTAAGGTATTCGCTTTGGCAGGAAAGATCAACAATGTAGGTCTTATCGAAGTTCCTATGGGTATTACCCTTCGCGAAATCATCTACGAAATCGGTGGTGGTATCAAGAACGGAAAGAAATTCAAAGCTGTACAGACCGGTGGTCCTTCGGGTGGCTGCTTGACAGAAAAGCACCTCGACACTCCAGTTGATTTCGATAACCTCGTAGCTGCTGGCTCAATGATGGGTTCGGGCGGTATGATCGTTATGGACGAAGACGACTGTATGGTTTCTATCGCTAAGTTCTTCCTCGAATTCACCTGCGAAGAATCCTGCGGTAAGTGTACTCCATGCCGCGTAGGTAACAAGCGTATGCTCGAAATCCTCACCAAGATTACCGAAGGCAAGGGCACAATGGAAGACCTCGAAAAGCTGAAGAACCTCGCAATGGTAATCAAGGATTCTGCTTTGTGCGGTTTAGGTCAGACTTCACCAAACCCAGTATTGTCAACATTGAACAACTTCTGGGACGAATATGTAGAACACGTTACAGAAAAGAAGTGCCGCGCTGGTCAGTGCAGGGCTCTCAAGCAGTATGTCATCGACAAGGAAGCTTGTATAGGCTGCGGAGCTTGTGCTAAGGCTTGTCCAGTAAGCGCTATCACAAGAACCGATTACATTGCAAACGGTCACAAGTTGGCTTCAATGGCAATCGATCAAGAAAAGTGTATTAAGTGTGGTACCTGCATCGAAAAGTGTAAGTTTGGTGCTATATCAGTTAAGTAATTAAGATTCAAACCGTAAAAACAATTTAGAAATGGTAAAATTAACAATAGATAATAGGCCGATTGAAGTCGAAGCTGGAACCACCATATTGAAGGCAGCTCGTCAGAATGGCATCGATATTCCTACATTGTGCTACTTTGAACTTGCAGGAATGAATTTTGAAAACAAACCGGGTGGATGCCGTGTTTGCGTCGTAGAAGTTGAAGGAAGAAGAAACCTTGCTCCAGCATGCGTTACCGAATGTATGGAAGGAATGGTTGTTCACACTCACAATGCACGCGTTATCAACGCTCGCAAGACCGTCGTTGAACTTATCCTCTCCGACCACCCGAATGACTGCTTGCAGTGCGCTAAGTCGGGTGACTGCGAACTCCAGGCATTGGCAACAAAGCTTGGCATCCGCGAAATCCCGTTCAAGGGCGAACAGTCAACTTACCGCAAGGACACTACCAAGTCGGTTTACCGCGACATGGACAAGTGCGTTATGTGCCGTCGTTGCGAAACTATGTGTAACCAGATCCAGAGCGTTGGTGCTTTGTCAGCTATCAACCGTGGTTTCCCAGCAGTTGTATCACCAGCATTCGAAAGCGACCTCGGAACTACTTCGTGCGTAAACTGCGGTCAGTGCGTTCAGGTATGCCCAGTTGGCGCTTTGACATTGGTTGACAATGTAAGCGATGTAATGAAGGCTCTTGCCGACCCGACTAAGACAGTTGTTGTTCAGACAGCTCCTGCAGTTCGTGTTGCTCTCGGCGAAGAATTTGGTTTGGAACCTGGTACTATCGTTACCGGCAAGATGGCAGCTGCTCTCCGCCGCATCGGTTTCGACTATGTATTCGATACCGACTGGAGTGCCGACCTCACCATCATGGAAGAAGGTACAGAACTTCTCCACAGAGTTGCAAAGGTTCTCAATGGCGAAAAGGTTGCAATGCCTCAGTTCACTTCATGCTGCCCAGCATGGATCATGTTCATGGAAAAGAACTTCCCGGATCTTCTCGACAACCTCTCAACAGCTAAGTCACCGCAACAGATGTTCGGTCCTGTAGCTAAGAACTTCTTCGCAAAGAAGATTGGTGTTAAGCGCGAAGACATGGTAGTAGTTTCTGTAATGCCTTGCTTGGCAAAGAAGAGCGAAGTTGCACGCGATGAATTCAAGGTAAACGGCGATCCAGATGTTAACTTCTCGATTTCGACCCGCGAACTTGCACACCTCATCAAGCAATTCAACATCGACCTCAGCCAGCTTCCAGAAGAAGACTTCGACAGCCCGCTCGGTGAATCGACCGGTGCTGCAGTTATCTTCGGTGCAACAGGTGGTGTTATGGAGGCAGCTCTCCGTACAGCTTACGAAGTTCACACAAAGAAGACCCTCCCAAGAATCGACTTCGAAGAAGTTCGTGGATTGGACGGCGTTAAGACCGCTACAGTTGATTTCGACGGATTGCCAGTTAAGGTAGCTGTATGCCACACTCTTTCGAATGCACGCGCAATGATGGAAGAAGTTCGCAACGGCAACCCAAGAGGCTTCCACTTCATCGAAGTTATGGCATGCCCAGGCGGATGTATCGGTGGCGCAGGTCAGCCTTACCACCACGGTAACAGCGACATCATACGCAAGCGTATGGAAGCTACTTACCGCGAAGATGCAGGCAAGCCGATTCGTAAGTCACACGAAAATCCGGACATCATAGCTATCTACAAGGAATACTATGGTGAACCATGCGGACATCTGTCACACGAACAGTTGCATACTCACTACATTGACAGATCAACTAAGGTAGTAATTGAAGGTTAAACTTAAAGAAAGTAAATAATTATGGCTACAATAAAATTGTCAGAATGCAATATGAAGGTTATCAAGGAAATATGTGAATCCTTCGGTAACAAAGAGGGAGAATTGATCAATGTTCTCCACAAGACTCAGGGTCATTTCGGATACTTGCCAGCTGAAGTACAGGAATATGTTGCAGAATGCCTGCATATTCCAGTAGCAAAGGTTTATGGTGTTGTTAGCTTCTACAGCTTCTTCACTATGACTCCTAAGGGCGAACATCCAATCAATGTATGCCTTGGTACTGCTTGCTATGTAAGAGGTGCTGAAAAGGTTCTCGACGCATTGAAGAACGAACTCAAGATTGAAGTTGGCCAGGTAACTCCTGACGGAAAGTTCTCATTGAACTGCCTCCGTTGCGTAGGTGCTTGCGGTTTGGCTCCAGTTATGAGCATCGGCGGCAAGACATACGGTCGTATGACACCTGAAAAGGTAAAGGAAGTTTTGGCTGAATATTAATCTCAGTCGCAACTGATAACAAAAAAGCCACTCGAAAGGGTGGCTTTTTTTATATATAGCTACATTGTAAAATCGCGCCATGGCGCGATTCAACATCAAATCTTCAAACCCAGAAACGCCGTAGGCATAGAAACCAGAAACAGCGTAGCGAGAAACGGCGTAGCCCATCAAACGGGCGTTAGCCCCAGAAACGCCGTAGGCATTCAAACTTTCACCTTCATTTTCCAAATAAATCGTCAATTGTTACAACTCTCTGGAAAATACCGCTGTACTCGTTGTATGTTAAGCCTTCTGTTGTTACCAGCACATTGTGGACAACCGTTTTCCTTGACAACTTTTCCGACAAGATATTCTGACGATGAACCAATTTTGCATAATACGGTTTGTTGACAGTAAATTTCTCGTTATAAAATTTCATTTCGCACAAATTCACAACATTGTCCTTGCGGTTTATCAGCAGGTCGATTTGAGTGCCATCCTTTTCATCGTCACCTTTTACCGCCCAAGCCGATTGCGTTGACGAAACACCAAGTATGTCAAGTGCTTTCTTGATTTGATGAAAATGTGCGAGACAAACTTCCTCGAAAGCGAATCCTCGCCACGAACTCACCGACTGCGAAGTTGCGTTGTGCATCCAAAATTCGGGGTCGATTTCCTTTTGCCCTTTTACAAACTTCATGTAAAACAAGCAGAATGGGTCGGTCAACTTGTAGTGTTCTTCGCGCTTGCTCTTACCAAACGGAACATACGACTGAATAAAATCGCTGGCTACTAAGGCTTTTAGCAATTTGGTAGATGCTCCGCAATCATCTAGTCCTATTTTGGCGAGAATCTCTTTTCGCGTATAGCCACAACGCCTGTTTCCCAGCAACTGCACAATACTTTTCATTTGTTCGGGCTTTGCAAACACCGATGCAAACAGACGGTCGTATTCGTAATGCAATTTTGCTCCTTTTGCAAAGAAAAGCCTGTCGATATTCTGTGCGAGGCTCATGCCTTTCCTCATATATCCTAGATAATATGGAATGCCGCCAGTAATCATATAGGCTTGGACTATGTCATAGCGAGACATTATTATGCCCTTGCCCAACAGAAATGCTTCGCATTCCGCGAGAGTGAACGGTTCGAGTTTTACCTCGTAAGTAGTCCTTCCGTACAATCCGCCATGGTTGTTTACCAAATTGTCAAGCATCCACGAATTTGCCGAACCGCATACCACAAGCATCATATTGTCCCTATGGCATCCCCATCCGTTCCAAAAGGCTTCCAAGGCAGTAATGAAACCTGACCGAGGCGTGTCCATCCAAGGAAGTTCGTCGAGGAAAACCACCTGCCGCGATCCATTATCCAGCGACTGGAGATGCATTTCGAGCATAAAGAACGCCTCAAGCCATGATGTCGGGCACTTGCTCTTTTTCATTCCGTGCTTCAGCAATGACAAATAAAAATACTTCAGTTGTTCTTTCAATCCGTTTTTCTTATTTTGCTCATCCACAGGCGACAATCCCGAATGACGGAATGTTATTTTACCTTTCAAGGCTTCATCCACAAGGAATGTTTTCCCAACGCGACGACGACCATAAACAGCGACAAACTCTGCTCTGCCATTATGGTACAAGTCGAGCAATTCTTCTGTTTCTGCCTCTCTACCAACAATATAACCCATAAAACATTGTTTTATTTTTCTGCAAAGATACGAAATATACCATTCACAGAAAAATAAAATACACAAAAGTTTTTCAATATACTTAATATCAAAATATTATATTCAAAAACATTGTTTTATTTTTCTGCAAAGGCTCAAAACATCATGCTCACAGAAAAATAAAACGCATTCTCGTAGTAGTCTCTGACATGCTGAGTAGTACGATCGCGTCATGGCGCGATTCAACAAAAATCAAATCTTTGAACATTGAACACTTGAACTTTTGAACGTGAAACATAGAAACGCTGCAGGCACAGAAACGGAGAAACAATTAGTAACGAGAAGTTTTAAAATTATACATTGATGTATAATTTTTATTTTATCACAACTAAATCACTGACTACAAACAAATAACAACAAAGCATAGAAATAATAACTCCCATACTTATACAGCTTGTACAACCCATTTATCTCCATACTTCGCCATGGGGTACCCTCAATTATAATCGTTGACTACCCTATCACATTCTTTATTGCTCTCAACTTATGAGTATATCTCTTCAGTTCGTCGTTATAAATTCCGTGATGGTCAATACGGTCGATACGGACTTTCTTGGATGCATGGATTATTTCTGATGGCGAATATATAATGCCAACATGCACGATACTGCCCTCATCGTTGTCGAAAAATGCAAGATCACCAGGTCTGGCCTCCATGACAAAACTCATAGTCCTGCCTTCCTTTACCTGCTCCGAAGCATCGCGAGGCATCTGCAAGCCCGACATACGATAAACCAACTGCACAAAACCACTGCAATCGATCCCCCACTGCGAGCGGCCTCCCCAAAGATATGGAGTCTCTATCAGGTTCTCAGCATCGGCAATGATACGGCTGCGCACATCCATGCCCCCACGCTCCGAAAAATCGCTCAATATGTAATAATTGTTCGCACCAATATTAAAACTACGGTCGGTAAAAGCAGACTCAGGAAGTAACGACCCCTTTGGAATGAACATCTGAAGCTTTTCGTTCTTTATCATCATGGTTGGACTGTCGCAAACAACATATCGGTTCTTAACGTATGAAGCATCCAAACATTCTCCATAATATGCAGAAATAGTTATCGTCTCTATCCAACCTGTATAGTTGTCGTGAAGCAAACGAACCTTTGTCCAGTCGGAATGCCTTGCAACAATCTCAAACACCTCGCCGAAAAGCACCTGACTTACCATTTCCGACCTATGCGACATTCCTGCCCGCAACGGAAGATATGCATATTCGCAAATACCAAATTCCATAACTAACTATATATAAGATATTTACTTCTAATTTCCTTAAATTTCTCCAAATCCTTGCTCCACGAACTTCTGATTTCCTCTTCGCTCACACCGTTCTCAATCTGCTTGCGGAAAGCCTTGTAGCCTACAAGTTTTTCAAGCATGTTGTTCTTGTTGAAGAAGTTAGGCTTGTCGGGGAAAAGTTCGTACATCTTGATGATTACAGATATATTGAACTTGTCTACTCGCCAGTCGAAAATCGCAGCATCTTTGGCAAGGTTGAAGCCGTAACATTCCTTACCATTGAGCAAAGGATTGGAAGCACCGGCATTTGGCTCGGGTGTAAATACGAAAGCACTATCAATCACATCCTTGTAGAGCGGATGTCCCAGCACCTGAAACTGCATGTCGGTTCCACGGCCAACACTTATGCAAGTAGCTTCAAAAATACAAAGCGTAGGATATAGTTCTATGCTTCTTGCGTTTGGCAGGTTCGGCGATGGTTTTATCGGCAGCTTGTATTTGCGGTAGTGTGTGTAGTTTTGGCACGGAACAACCGTGAGATTGCACTTGATTCCACCCTTCAGCCAGCCTTCGCCGTTTATCATCTGGGCATACTCACCGATTGTCATGCCGTAAACAATCGGAACCGGGTGCATCCCTACGAAAGAGCGATAGTTTGCAGTATCCAATACAGGGCCATCAACATACGATGCATTTGGATTCGGGCGATCGAGCACAATCACAGGAATATCAGATTCAGCGCAGGCCTCCATCACATAATGCAGAGTGGAAAGATAAGTGTAGAAACGCACGCCCACGTCCTGCAGGTCGAAAACCACGACATCGACATCCTTCAATTGCCCTGCGGTAGGCTTTTTGTTGTTTCCGTAGAGAGAAACAACCTCAAGGCCAGTCTTTTCGTCCTTACCA
>Ga0265300_10003807_pt1 | contig 12239 bp, 8 predicted proteins | sample AusTroGonzalo_MG_FD_193482 | JGI IMG/M metagenome (GOLD analysis project Ga0265300, IMG submission 193482) | Bovine rumen microbial communities from tropical cattle in Woodstock, Queensland, Australia - Gonzalo_03 | ecosystem: Host-associated > Mammals > Digestive system > Stomach > Rumen ... | reverse complement strand
TTCATTATGATATGGTAAACTATACCCCAGCCAACAATTCCAACAATACCCATGAGGGCAGCGATATAATCTTTGTCGTTAAAAATTGAAAGGGTTGTGAAACTTGTTAATATTACAATGCAGAGCGTAACACTCGAATGCTTCACCCAATCCTTGGTAGTATAGTTTGTAATCTTGATTTCCTTCATTTATTCTTAATATTCGAACTCTCCGAATTCACTCTTGATGAGGAGGCTCTTCTTGCCTTCTTCAATGTGGCCGATGATCTGAGCGTCGATATTGAAACTCTTGCTGATTTCAATTACCTTCTCTGCATCCTCGGGGGCAAGGTAAACCTCCAGGCGGTGACCCATATTGAATACTTTATAGGCTTCTGCATAGTCGGTACCGCTTTCCTTGATGATGGCCTTGAAGAGAGGGGGAACTGGGAACATGTTGTCCTTGATAACCCTGCAGTTGTCGCCCACAAAGTGCAGTACCTTAGTCTGGGCGCCACCTGTGCAGTGTACCATACCATGAATCTTGGGACGGAGCTCATCCAACAGCTTCTTTACTACGGGAGCATAGGTGCGGGTGGGGGAGAGAACCAACTTGCCGGCATTGATGGGCGAACCTTCTACTTCGTCTGTCAGCTTGTACGAACCGCTGTATACCAATTCCTCCGGTACGGCCTTGTCGTAGCTCTCGGGATATTTCTCTGCCAGATATTTGCTGAATACGTCGTGACGGGCACTGGTCAGTCCATTGCTGCCCATACCTCCGTTGTATTCTTTCTCGTAGGTGGCCTGTCCGCAAGAAGAGAGTCCCACGATTACGTCACCCGGACGGATGTTGGCATTGTCAATCACGTCGCTACGCTTCATGCGGCAAGTAACAGTGCTGTCCACAATGATAGTACGGACCAAATCGCCAACGTCTGCAGTTTCACCACCTGTGGCATAGATGCCAATGCCCATCTCGCGCATTTGCTGCAAGAGTTCATCTGTTCCGTTGATGATGGCAGATATAACTTCGCCGGGGATAAGCATTTTGTTGCGGCCAATGGTACTGCTTACCAGAATATTATCTACTGCACCTACACACAGCAAGTCGTCAGTGTTCATGATAAGGGCATCCTGTGCAATACCTTTCCATACGCTTAGGTCGCCGGTTTCTTTCCAATACATATAGGCCAGGCTGGATTTGGTACCCGCACCGTCGGCATGCATGATATTGCAATATTCGGGGTCGCCTCCTAATATGTCGGGTATAATCTTACAGAAGGCTTGTGGAAAAATTCCCTTGTCTATGTTCTTGATTGCGTTGTGAACATCTTCCTTGGCAGCGCTAACGCCGCGCATCATGTATCGTTGATTGCTCATTATAATTTGTTTGTTATTGCTGTGCAAAGATAATACAATTATCTTATATAAGCAAATTCCCTATGCTTGAACATCCAATAATTATTGTTTTTTAGTATGTGCGCATTTGAATGTGACGTGTAAAGGTGAACGCGCTGAAGGAAAAACCTCTTTTCAATAACCTTCATTTGTTTGTGTGTTTCCCGAAATGTTTCTATCTTTGCGGTCGCAAATTAATCAGTAGTCAATGAAATCAGTCTTTATATTGGGAGCACTGTTTGTCGCACATGGTGTTTCGTCGGAAGAAATTGCTGATACGATTCGGGGGTGTGAGGCTGTTGCTACAGCTGTAAGGGAAAACAGGTCCTTGCGCGAGCAAAGTGTTTCCAGTGTCAGCCTTGATGAACAGGATGTAAGGGCACGTGGAATACATGATATCAGTGAATTGACCACAGTTGTGCCGGGACTTTTCATCCCGTCGTATGGCAGTGCACAGAATACAACCATATATATGAGAGGGATAGGTAGCAGGGACAATACACCTGCGGTGGGGATTTGTGTGGATGATATTCCCTGGCTGAATAAAAGCTCTTTCGATACAAGAATCGGGGAGATTGAACGTATTGAGGTTTTACGCGGTCCGCAAAATACATTGTACGGAAGAAACTCCATGGGCGGACTTATCCGTGTTATTACCAAGAATCCTATTGATTACCAAGGTACTTTCATAGAACGTTCCATGGCTAATCATTATTGTCATTATACCGGTATTTCACACTATCAGCGTTTTTCGGATAAGTTAGGATTTACGGCAGGTGTCGCCTATAGATCAGACGGAAGCTATTTCAGGAATATCAGTCATGGTCAGAAGGCTGATGCAGATCGTTCCCTACGTGCTCATACGAGATTGTTTTACCGCCCAAGCGAAGTAGATAATATTGATTTTCATGCCAACTATGAGTTATGTACGCAGGATGTTTTTCCGTATTACCTGGATAGTGTTTCGGATAATGATATACTCAAGGAACAACTGACTCGGTACATTGGTAAGATTAGTAGTAATGATGATAATCTGTATCTGCGTCACTTGCTGAATGTCGGGTTGAAGGCTGAGCATAAATGGCCTAAGGTAACGCTGGGTAATGTGCTTGCCTTCCAGTTGCTTAATGATGACTTGTGCATGGATCGGGATTTTACCTATCTCAGTCTTGGTGCTTTTCAGCAACAACAGCATAGTCGTGCGCTTAGCGAAGAAGTTGTCGTCAAGAGCCATCCTGACGCATGGAATCATTGGGAATGGATTACGGGTGCCAGTTTCAACGGTCTGTGGATGAATACCTGGGTTGATGGTACAGAACAATATAATACTCCGTCAAGGAATGCCGCGTTGTATCATCAGAGCACATTATGTGATATCTTTAATGCAAAGGGATTGGATCTTACCATGGGTTTGCGGGTCGAATATGAACATGTTGGCTTTACATGTTCGAATCCGTTGAATGGGGAACTGAGTGAGGACTGGTGGCAGTTGATTCCTCGTACCTCCTTGCAATATTCTTTTGCTAATGGAAATGTGTTTGGGACGGTGTCGCGTGGCTACAGAAGTGGAGGTTATAACTATCTTGTATGTGATGGTATTCCGCAGCTGTATCAACCCGAATATGCATGGAATTATGAAATAGGTACACATCTTAATCTGCTTCGGGACAGATTGTTTGTTGATGCTTCTGTTTTCTTGACAAATATTACAGATCAACAGATTGCTCAGATGGGGTCTTTCGACATTGGATTTGTGACGGCAAATGCGGGCCGGAGTCGTTCCTATGGCGGTGAACTCTCGCTCCGTTCCAAGCTCTCAGATCGTTTGCATGCACATGTCACTTATGGTTATACCCATGCCACATTTACTGATTACATATTCTCTGCAGATGTGTCATATAAGGGCTGTTGTGTACCTTTCGTTCCTAAACATAGTGTTGACTTGGGCGCTATCTATGGATTCCCGTTACCCAAAATGTTTAATCGTCAGCTCATGGATAGGTTAAGTGTTAGTGTCAACTGGCATGGACTTGGTCCTTTCTACTGGACGGAGGACAATCTTATCAGTGAGCCTTTCTATAAAGCACTCGATGCTAAGCTACTATTTTACCGTAAGCATCTAGAGTTTTCTGTCTGGGCCAATAATATCTTTGATAACCGTTGCAGGACCATCTATTTCCAGCGTATGGGTAGAGGTTATTCGCAACGGAACAAGCCCTTCCAGTGTGGATTTGAAGTCAGACTACACTTCAAATAAGAACCCTTATTCGTTCCAGAATTCCCAACTGGCAATAGCTTGCAGGTGCAACATCTCCAGGCCGTTCTTGACAACCGCGCCTTGGAGGGCTCCTTTCTTCATGAAGAGCGTGTTTTCCGGATTGTAGACCAAATCATAAAGCAGGTTGTCTGGTGTCAGGAATTCATATGGAATTGCCGGACATTCGTCAACTTTGGGGAACATCCCAACGGGACTGCAATTTACGATCACTTCATACTCCCTTAGTGTTCCGGCAGTAATGTCTTCGTATGTAATCATACCCTCACGTGGGGTGCGGCTGACATACTTCCATTCCAGTCCCAGTCGTGTGAGTCCTACGCGGATGGCTCTGCTGGCACCGCCTGTTCCTAGAATCAGCGCTTTGCGGTGATGCGGCTTCAATAGGGGCTGAATACTTCTGGTAAAGCCTATGATATCACTGTTGAATCCTTTCAGATTGCCGTTGCGAATCTGTACAACGTTGACGGCGCCAATCTCACGGGCTTCATTACTTAGTTCGTCAAGGAATGGGATAACCTCGGTTTTATAGGGTAACGTAACATTGATACCTCTTAATTCGGGGTTTTCTTTCAGTACATCCGTCAGTTTTCCTATTTCGGGAATCTGAAAGTTGAGATACTGGGCGTCAATGCCTTCTCTTGCAAATTTCTCTGTAAAAAAACCTTTGCTGAAACTGTGCCCTAAGGGGTTACCTATAATTCCGTATTTATCCATTTTTCTTCATCGGTTATCGAATGCTGCGGTAGCAAATTCTTCATTCTTCACTTTAAAGCCAGGTACATTGTGCAGAGTCCAAAGGTAAAGCGTTTCCATTCTATCTGTTGGAAGCCGGCTTTCTTTAGGATTCCTTCCATCACTTCTCCTTGCGGGAAGGCCTCCATGGAAGAAGGTAGGTAGGTGTATGCCGATGAGTCATGGCTGATGAGTTTTCCTATAAAAGGCATTACCACGTGTGCATATAGCCAAAAAAGTTGCTTCATAGGAAAACGGGGTGGGGTACATAGTTCCACAATAAGCAGATGCCCGCCCTTGCGCAGAACACGGTACATCTCCGAAAGACCTGCATCCAAATTCTGGAAATTGCGTACTCCATAAGCTGAGGTTACGGCATCGAAACTGTTGTCAGGAAAGGAAAGATGCATGCAGTCTTCCCGTTGAAAGGATATGGTGTCCTGCATGTTCAGTTTCCTGACTTTCTCGCGACCGACAGCCATCATGCCTTCACTGATATCAGCGCCTATAATTTTTTGTGGATGCAGACGTTTGGCTGCAAGTATGGCAAAATCTCCTGTGCCGGTGGCTATGTCTAAGAGGTCCTGGGGGTGGTGTTCTTTCAGTGAATCAACGGCTTTGCGTCTCCATCCCCGGTCAATTCCCAGAGAGAGCGCATGATTCAGAAGGTCGTAAGAGTGAGCAATGTGGTCAAACATCTGTTCCACTTGCTCACCCTTCTCTCCTTCGTGATAGGGATTTATTGTCTCCTGTTTGTACATTTATCGGTTTTGTAACCAGGTAGTCACGTTCTTCTCAATGCGGGCTGCAATGTCGCCTTCTGTTGTAGCAGGAACAAACTTCTCGCCTACAATATGCTCATACAGTTCAATGTAACGGTCTGCTACGCTCTGAGCATATTCGTCTGTTATCTCGGGCATAACCTGACCGGGCTGGTTCATGAAGTTGTGCTCAATCAGCCACTGGCGTACGAACTCCTTGCTCAGCTGCTTCTGAGGTTCACCCTTTTTGAACTTCTCCTCGTAGCCGTCAGCATAGAAATAACGGCTGCTGTCGGGAGTGTGAATCTCGTCAATCAGGATAACCTTGCCGTCGCGCTTGCCGAACTCATACTTGGTGTCAACCAGGATGAGGCCCTTGCTGGCAGCAATCTCGCTACCACGCTTGAAGAGGGCACGGGTGTACTTCACCATAGTTTCCCAGTCTTCTTTGCTTACCAATCCCTGCTTGATAATTTCCTCAGCAGAGATGTTCTCGTCATGACCCTCGTCGGCCTTCGTGGTTGGAGTGATGATGGGCTCGGGGAACTTCTCGTTCTCACGCATACCCTCTGGCAGCTTCACACCGCACAATTCACGACATCCGTTCTTGTACTCACGCCACGCGCTACCCGTAAGATAGCCGCGGATAATCATCTCTACGCGGAAACCTTCAGCCTTCAGTCCTACAGTAACCATAGGATCGGGTGTGGCAAGTTTCCAGTTGGGTACGATGTCTGCAGTGGCATCCAGGAAGCTGGCTGCAATCTGGTTCAGTACCTGACCTTTGAAGGGGATACCCTTTGGTAGGATTACGTCAAAGGCAGAGATACGGTCTGTTGCCACCATTACCATCAGGTCGTCGTTGATGTTATAGACATCACGAACCTTACCATGATAAACACTTACCTGTCCGGGCAGGTTGAAGTCTGTTCTTGTTAATGCTTTCATATCTTTTTCAGTTATCTTGTTTTTTGTTTTCCGTATATTGCTTTCCCCTCTCTATCTCAGCCTCGTATTTGTTGTAGGCATTCACAATGCGGGTCACCAGTTTGTGTCTGACGATGTCCTTCTCGTTCATCTCTATAAAGCTGATACCCTTTATGCCTTTCAGAATCTGACTGGCCTCGCGCAGGCCGCTTCTCACGCCTTTAGGGAGGTCAATCTGTGTCATGTCGCCTGTGATAATCATCTTGGTGTTCATGCCCATACGGGTCAGGAACATCTTAATCTGTGAGTTGGTGGTGTTCTGAGCTTCGTCCAGGATTACTACGGCATCACTCAGAGTTCTGCCACGCATAAATGCCAGAGGGGCAATCTGAATGATGTTCTGATCCATCATCTCGCGTAGTTTTTGCGTGGGAATCATATCCTCCAGTGCATCGTAGAGCGGTTGCAGGTAGGGGTCAATTTTCTCTTTCATGTCGCCAGGCAGGAATCCGAGTTTTTCTCCGGCTTCTACAGCTGGGCGTGAAAGGATGATTTTCCTGATTTCTTTGTTCTTCAGTGCTCTTACGGCTAATGCTATGCTGGTATAGGTCTTGCCTGACCCGGCAGGGCCTACGGCAAATATCATGTCGTTCTCCTGGTAGGCTTTTACCAGTTCCTGCTGGTTGATGCTTCTCGCAGTGATGGGCTTGCCTGTTACGCTGTAAACAATAACTCCTTCCACACCTTCTCGGTTTGTTTTCTCTCCTTTCAGGATCTGTAGGATTTCCTCTTCCGTAAGGCTGTTATATTTAAGGATGTGTTTCTGTAGCTTTTCCAGGTTCTCCTCGAAGGCGCACATCTCCAGTTCGTCGCCCATCACGTGGATAACATTCCCCCTTGCTGCAATGCGTAGTTTGGGGTAAAGGGCCTTTACCATTTGTATGTTGGAATTGCCTACCCCGTATAGAATGACGGGGTCAATATCTTCAATTACAATATGTTTTTCTATCATTATTTTATAATTTGGTGCAAAAGTACGACATTTAATTCATAATTCATAATCCATAATTCATAAATTTCCTTCTTGTACCAATAATTCTTCTTCCATCATTCTTCAATCTTCATTCTTTTTTGTATTTTTGTTGGCGAAAAAATATGAGAAGACTTAAGAAAAAGATATTTTATGGCCTTTGTGGTGGCACAGTGGCTGTTTTGGCAATAGTCAGGACCTGTAATCCCGGTGTTATGCATCCTTGTGGGGAATGCGAGACGGACAGTGTGGCTGATAACTTGACGGAGGTGGTTCAGAAGTCCGTTGTCAAGAAGAAATCACGTCATCGTGTTATGGGCGTGCATTCGTATGAGGAGTGCTTCCCTGATTTACAAGAAGTTCAGATTGTAGCTGCCCGCCGTTGGGGAGTCAGACCTGTCAGAAACAGAGAGGAAGCGGAGCATCGTAAGCAGGATTTGGTTTATGTTGCTGCCAATCCCTATTTCTGTATTGACAGGGCCATGAGCCAAAGTATACCGTATCTGGTACCAAGGGCATCTGATCTCTTACAGCAGATAGGTAGGAATTTTATTGACAGCTTGTATGTGAAGGATGTACCTGCGCATAGGATAATCGTATCCAGTGTTCTGCGTACCGAGGATGATGTTGCCCGCCTTCGCAGGGTCAATGGGAATGCCAGTGAACAGAGTTGTCACCGTTTCGGTACCACCTTTGATATAACCTATGTCAGGTTTGATCCTGTCCGTCATGTTAACGGAACTCCCTGCGTTTATGTTTCGGATGCTGTCCTGAAGCCTGTCTTATCTGAAGTGCTCAGGGATTTACGTCAGCAGGGAAGATGCTACGTCAAGCATGAACGTAAGCAATCATGCTTTCATATTACCGTTCGTTAAACCTTTTTCTGTTTTGCAGGTCATAGGGATAGTGAGACAAATAAACAGACAAAAGGTTAAACATTATTCAAAATTGTAAGATGAAGAGATTTTTTATTGTATCAGCATTTGTCCTGTTGGGAATAGGCAGTGTTTCTGCCCAGCAGGGACAGCGTTCCGAAGAAGAACGTGCTCAGATGCGTGCAGAGATGATTAAGCGTGTTGCTGACCGTACGGCAAAGGACTTTGATTTGAAAGGTGATGCCAAGGAGGCTTTCTTAAAGACCTATACGGATTACCAGACAGAGATGTTCGAGACCAATCAGGCCGGTATGCGCCAGCGTCCTTCTGAGAACGATGCCAAGAAGGAACTCTCTGACGATGATGCCAATGCTAAGATTCAAGAGCAGTTCACACGTCAGGAGGAGCAGATTGCCACTATGCAGAAGCGTCTGGAGATTCAGAAGAAATATCGCGAGGAGTTTGCCAAGATACTGACTCCCCAGCAGGTCCTGAAGGTGCTGACTCCCCAGCGTAATAACAATCAGCGTGGTCAGCAACGTGGGCAGGGTGAAGGACAGCGTCAGGATGGCTGGCAAGGCGGTGGCCGTGGTGGTTTCGGCGGTCCACGTGGAGGCTTTGGCGGCGGTTTCGGCGGTCCCGGTGGCTTCTGATAAGACCAAGTCGATTATCTGTATCAATCAAATTAAAAAAAGGCACTACTCTGGTGCCTTTTTTTGTTATGCATAGGTTAACTAAATTTAACAAGGTGTGCAAAAGCCAATTGTGATTAAATGTGTAACTTTGACCCTCAAAATTGAGCTCTTATATCAGATAATATGAAAAAAGTTACACATATCAGGCTCTTCTGCCTGTTTCTCCTCCTGTTTTCTGTAACTATATTGCATGCCTATGACGGGTCTGTTGACCGTGTTCTCGAAGGCTCGCTGCTGTATTCCGGCTCTGCATCAAAGGCATCCTTGGCCTTTGATGGCAATCCGTCTACTTACTATAGTGCTACGGGTAGCAAAATGCAGTGGGTTGGACTTGATTTGGGCGAACCATATGTCATTACACGTATCAGCTATACGCCAGCTCGAGGCAGCCAGTATGCCGACCGTATGTTGCTGAGTCTTTTTGAGGGAGCCAACAGCCCCGACTTCATGGATGCCGTCCCCCTCTATCTCATCAGTACTACGCCACGCAACGGAACGGAAACAACTACCGATATCAATGTAAGTCGAAGTTTCCGCTATGTGCGTTATGTGGGTATACGCGAGTTAGGCACCAGTTCTTCCCCGGGCTTCTCTTATTGTAATGTGGCAGAACTGAAGTTCTATGGCCATGCAGGCGAGGGCGATGACAGCCAGTTCTACCAGATTACCAACCTGCCAACGCTCAGCGTTCATGTGCAGGATGATATTCTACCAGCCGAGACAGACAAGAATAATAAGAAGGAATATGAGGCACAGTCTGTTCTCATATATGACAGTGGTAAGATGTTGCAGGAGTATCCTATTACCTTTCGCGTTCGTGGTAACTATTCTGCCACTGCCTCAGAGAACAAGGCCTTCCGTATGAAGTACAATGATGGTAAGAGTCACCATGTTATGAGGGGTGGCAAGAATGAGTCGCCTGCCAAAGCCAAGAAGTGGGTGCTTATCAATAGCTATCGAGACAAGACCCTGATGCGTAATCCTGTGGCATGGGCTATGTCTAAGCGTGCAGAAAGGTCGTGGACCCCATGGAGCCAGGTGGTTGACTTGGTTGTCAACGGAGATTACCGTGGTACCTATACCCTGGCGGATGCTGTCACCATAAGCAAGAATCGTATAGATATTACAGAGATGACTGCGGATGATACTGACGGGGAGGCTCTCACGGGCGGATACTTTGTTGAATTGGATAATTATTATGACCAGGAACCCATTCATTTCAGGTCCTCGCAGGGAAATAAACTGTCTGTTCATGACCCCGACGAGGATATTATACAGGATGCGCAGATTCAGTACGTAAAGAACACCTGGAACAATATGGAGAGTGTAGTCTTCAGTTCCAATTATTCTGATAAGGAGAAAGGTCTGCGTTCAGTCCTCGATCTTGAGTCGTTCCTTAAGTGGTTCCTGGTAAGTGAGTTTAATGGCAATACGGATATGATTTGTCAGGTTTTCAAGTTCAAGGAACGTGGTGATGACCATTTCTATACAGGTCCTATCTGGGATGCCGACCTTGCACTTGAGAACGATGAGAATACCTATCCTGCCAACCAGCGAATGGATTGGACCTACAAGGTTCGTTGTTCTACGGGGCATTGGGACCAGTTCCTGACCCGTGTTCTTTCAGACCCGTCGGTTTTTGTGCAACTGCAGGAGATGTGGGCCCAACTGCGTAAAAGCGGTAAGTTCAATCCTGAGGATGTGGCTGCCGATGTCGATTCCCTTCGTGAAGAGATACGTGCCTCTGCCGACCTCAACTTCATACGTTGGCCCTATCTTACGCAGTACATCTCCCTCAATCCCGAGGTTCCCGGCTCGTGGGATGCTGAAGTTGACCGTGTGCGTAACTTTGTCTATGAGCGTGTGGAATGGATGGACGAGATGCTATCCTATGGGCGTCTCCGCGAGGAGAACGGCGTCTATCAGATTGCATCTGCATTGGACCTCTGTACTTTCAGTCAGATGGTTAATGAATACGGCGAGACTGATGCCTGTGCCGTGCTGACTGCAGATATTGACATGGAGCATCTCAGTCAGGATTTCCAGCCTATTGGTACCGTCACAAACACCTTTGTCGGTAAGTTGGATGGTAAGGGACACGTTATTCGCAACTTGCATATCAGCGGTGGTGAGAATGCCGGTCTGTTCGGATATGTGGGTAACTGTACGCTTTGCAATATAGTCTTTGACGAGAGCTGCTCTGTAAGTGGACAGAGTAGGGTAGGTATGCTTGTTGGCAATGCCCGCAACGGAAATATTGCCATCTCTGGTATAGAGAATCATGGTACTGTAACTGCTGTAGAAGGTATGGCCGGCGCCCTTGTGGGGTATGGAAACTCATCGACAACAATCCAGGTTTCCGATTGCTGCAATATAGGTGCCGTTTCAGCCTCGTACAATGCGGCAGCTCTTGTGGGACCTTCGGATGGTTATGCAGCTGTGGTTAACAGTTACAATATAGGTACGCTCAAGGGGGTAACAGAGGGTAAGGACTTTGCCTTCGCTGCCAAGGGCTTGTCTGTCAATAACTGCTGGGACTTTACCTCTATGCAGGCCAACCACATGACGGCTGAGCAGGTTGCCAGCGGCTATCTCTGCTGTCAGCTTAACGGAAACGCTGACAATGGCCTGTGGCATCAGAATATTGATAACGGAAAGGCGCGTGATTCCTATCCTGTACTTAGTAAGAGCAGCGGTATGGTCTATCTGCTGGACGGACGTTACACCAACTACAATCCTGATGCAAAGAAGTACCGTTATTATAATCTTGTCATAACCGCCATCAAGAGTGATTGGTGTATCCAGTTCTCCGAGTTCGATATTCTGGACGGATCTTTCAACGAGGTAGAGGAACTCACCATATATGACGGTACGGAATCCAATATCTCTAAGGAGAATTGGCCAAATGTTGCAGATAACAGTGTCAAGACTAAATATTGCAATTCGTCATTCTATGATTATGCCTATTTCCTCTTTGATGCGAAGTCTGCGGTTACACCTTATGGCTACCGTATCTATACAGCCAATGATACAGGTACCCATCCTGAACGTAACCCTGTATCATGGAGACTCTATGGTAGCAATACCCGGTTAGAAGATCCTGAGGATGACGGTTGGGTGCTCCTTGACGAACGCGAGAATGACAACACGATGGGAGCCTACAACTACGAGCCTTACGACTTCAGCCTGACATCTCAAGGGCCTGTTGTTATTACGGCTATGAGCTATACCCGCGAGTATGGAGAGCCTAATCCCACTTTCGGCTTTACTGCCTCAGGTGCCGATATCCAGGGTAAGCCCCAGATTACTTGCTCTGCTACCCAGGCCAGTCCCGTTGGCGAGTATCCTATTGTCATCAAGAAGGGTAGTGTTACTACCGATGTTGATTCCTATGTCAATGGTAGGCTGACTATTGCCAAGGCTCCGCTGACGGTGAAGGCTAATGATGCCACTATGGAGGAGGGTTCTGCAATGCCGGAACTGTCACTGAGCTATGAAGGCTGGAAGAACGGGGAGAATGAGAGCGCGCTGACCCGGAAACCTCAGGTAGCTACCACGGCAA
>Ga0265300_10003806_pt1 | contig 12241 bp, 5 predicted proteins | sample AusTroGonzalo_MG_FD_193482 | JGI IMG/M metagenome (GOLD analysis project Ga0265300, IMG submission 193482) | Bovine rumen microbial communities from tropical cattle in Woodstock, Queensland, Australia - Gonzalo_03 | ecosystem: Host-associated > Mammals > Digestive system > Stomach > Rumen ... | reverse complement strand
GAACAGAGCTGCTGGTACAACTATCGAAGAAGGTACTCCATATTATGAAAATCATTTGAAGTACTTAAATGCTAAATGAATCATGAACGATATTTCTAATCCAAACATGAATGAGGTTAGAGGATATGTAATGTTGATGATGATGAGAGCAGACGATAGTTACGAACCTGCAACAGAAGGATGTACAGCTGAAGAATTATTGGCTTGTGTAACAGCTGATGATTATGATGCTTGTATAGCTGCTTGTAGCGATACTGAAGAACCAGAAGAACCAACAGATCCAGAAGAAGTCAAAGCTGGAACATTAAATGTTACTATGACTTCTGCAAATGGAGGAGAAATGGTTAACAATGTATCTGCTTTACCAATCGCTACATATACACTTAAAGCTGTTGATGAAGACATAGACATCAATTGAATAGTTGTAAAAGAAGTATGATATACTACAGCAATAACTAACTATGCATTATTTATTAATGGAGTAAGAGTTTCTAAATTAAAAAGTAACTCAGCTTTAGATAAAGAATCTACTATTAATTTGACACAAGCATACACAGTTAAGGCTTGAAAATCAGTAGATATTGAATTAAGAGCATCTACAACAGGTGCCGTATCTGATGGTTTCGCTGTAGAAATAGTAGATGTAAACTCTTCTGCTGAAAAAGTAAAATTACCTTCAACAGTAAAATCTAATACTTTCAAAAATTTAGCAAGTACAGCTACAACAACAATAGCTATTACAGCTACAACAACAGAAAGCATAAAGGTTGGTTCTAGCAATGCATCTTTGTTTGAATTTAGATTAGCAAATAATGATACAACAAAACAAGATGTTGAGTTTAATTCTATTACATTTATAGCTAATAATAAAGATGCTGCAGAGTATTTCGATAACTTCGAATTAGTTGCAGAAGGTTCTGTTATAGCAACAACTAAAAAAATGAATGGAAAATATTTAACATTCAAATTGGATAACCCTTATGGAATAGAAAAAGGACAAACAGAAGAATTTACAGTAAAAGCTGATGTATTATGATGAGCTGATGCTACAACAGCTCCTGCTTTCTATGTTGAAACAGTTATGGATGTTGAAGCAACAGTTACAACATATAATGCACCTATCAATTTAGATAACACAGCATTCAATAGTACAACTCCAGTTCCTGTTACAGTTGACGCTTGAAGAATTACTATAACAAGAACAAATCCTAACTCAACAACATTTGCTAAAAATACAAACAATGTTTATTTAGGAAGTTTCACAATTAATAACAATGAAAATAGTGATTTGACATTAGAAAAATTTACTATAGAAATAGCAGATAAGGATTCAAACTATACTACTCAATTATCAGATTATATTAAATCTGAAAATGTAAAAGTTAGATATGGTTCAACAACAGCTTGATTGAATCAATTAAATTGTACATATACTGGTACAACACATTCATATACTTGTTCTTCTGATACAGATGTTGAAATAAGTAAAAAATTAAACGTTTACTTGTATGCTGATATAGAAAATAGTGGAGCTACAACATGGTTAGATTCAGAAAAATTCCAAGTAAAATTGTTGCCTAACACAACAACAGCTCCAGTTGATCCTGATAACATCTTGATTAAAGAAGGAAAGACTGATGCATATGTTTATGATATGTCTGTACCAACATCATGGACAACTATGGAATGAAAAGCATCTACATTAAATGTTACTAGAGTTTCTCTAAGTGATAAGACTTACGCTTATGGAACTGAGGAAATTGATGCAGTTTCTTTCAAAATCAAGACAGCAGATAATGGTGTTAAAGTAAAGACAATAACATTTACTCAAGTACAACCTACTATTCCAGGTAACGAGTTAACAAGAAATTCAATAGCTGCTGTTAGAGTATTTGTTGATGATGAAGAATATTCTGCTACATTAAACACAAATGGAACAATAACAATGAAAACTCCATTTGAATTAGATTCTAATACAACAAGTGTTGTTACATTACAAATTGATTTATGAACAAATCCTGCTGCTACAATCCTATATAACTTGACAAATGTTGAAGCTACAGATACAACATCAGATAAAAATGATGTATCTTGGGCTGGTACTATTGCATGAAGAACAATAACAACAAGTGATGGTGGAACATTGTCTGTTACATATGAAAATACAGATATCAACAATTCTACTAAATCTATATTGTGAGGAACATCATGAGTTGTTGCTGAGTATGGAATTAAAGCAAGCTATGAAGATATTAGAGTAAAAGAAATCGAATTAACATTCGCTGGTTTAACAGCAACTTCAGTTGAAGATGTTGAATTATACTTAGGTGACACAATGGTAGCATCAGATCCTGAATGGACTGGTTGAAAAGCTACATTTAAGGACTTAAGTTTTGATGCAACAACTACAAAAGCTTCATTAACAGTAAATGTTGTTTCAAAATTATTTGATGGAGATGCAGCAGTAAAAGATGCTCAAATTAAAGATATGCAGATTAAAAAAGCATCATGAAAAGATTCTTGAAATGATAGAACAGGAGGTATTACACAAGATACACAAGAATTTGACATAGTTCCTGCTACAGTATTGGCTTCAGTAACATCTAGTGATAGTTCTGAAACAAAATTGAACTTGTTTGTAAACAAATGAGATAATAAACAAGCAGATGATAGTGATTACGATGTATACGTTACTGATCTTATGATAGGTAGCATTACATCTAACTTGAATGGACTTTCAAGTGCAACTATAGAAAATAATGCTTGAACAACTCTTGTTAATTACAGCATAGCTTATGAACAAACTAGTTGTGGTGCTGGTACAAAAACATGATGAAAGATATGAGATAACTACTTCTGTGTAACAATAACACCTGTTTCAACAACAATAAGTGATTACTTGTTGAGAAACGGTAATAATGAATTTACTATATCTTATACACCAGGAACAGCTACAAACCCAGCATATACAATAAAGTTAAATAAAGACAATGGTGTAATATATACAACATCTGGTGCAGAATGGACAGCTTACAATGTAGCACATACTGCTATTTCAGCATTAGATAATACGTTTGAAAACAGACAACCAAGTTCTTTGACTTTGGTTAATGCTAAATAGTTCACAATCGAACTAAAATAGAAAAAAGGGCGACCGCGAGGTTGCTCTTTTTTTTGTTGACAAATCCCCAGGCCTTTGGCCACCCCCTTTATCAAGGGGGTAATAATCCCCCTCTTGATAAAAAGGGGGTAGGGGGAGATTTGTCACAAATAGCAGGAAAGATTCACAAAAACTTTTTCTTGGCTTTCCAAACGAAATTACTATATTACACATAATAACCATTTACAAAATAACCTTGTTAAAATGTTGAAAATAGAATGAACTGCTAATGTTTGATCAAAATGACAAATAGTAATCCCTAAATCTGTCAGAAATAAATTTAAATTAAATACATGAAGTGACTTGGTTGTACTATCATGAGACTTTTGAATTTTTTTGATTAAATCGTCAGATTTAAAAGACATGATGAGTGATTTCTCAGATTTGATAGAAGTGGAAAAAACAAAAAAATAAAAAAAAGTATACTTTTTTGTCACAAAATGAATTTTCATTCGTATATATAGATAGTGGTATTTAGACTTTTTGCGTAAAATGAAATTAAAAGATTATTTCCAAAATAAACAAGAGTTCTGTATTAGTGAAAACGATAAACTTGCGCTATACGAAAAAATAGTTTCTCAACAAAAGAGGAAATCTCTTTCTCGTATGGTAAAAGTTAAATATTTTGCCTATTGATTAATTCTTGTTGTATTACTTATCGGTATATATTGAGTCTATTTTGATGTAGATTGGGATATAGATTGATTGGCTGTACAAAACCCTATCAATCAAGCAAACGCTGATTATATTGCAAAAGTTGTATCATTCAACGGTACATTCTACGTCCAACATGAATGAAAACTCACCAAGACAAGCAATATCTCAAACTGAGACAATGTAATATTGAAAAAATGATCTGAAATAGTATTTGATATCGATTCATGAACAAAAGCAAAATTGACATGACCAGCTAGATTCTCATTAGCACAGGATGAAAATGGTTATCAATTATTGATTGCAGAATGAGATTTCATCCAAATGGAATCTATTGAACCAGAATCTGCTCCTGTAGAGATTTCAGTATGAGATGAGTTCACAGTATCTAGTGAAAAAAATACAAATCTCTTAATCACAAAATCAGATAATGAATACAAAGTAAATAATCAATGATGAAATATCAAAGTGACAAAAAATGGTAAAGAAAAAGAAGTGAAAGCAAAAGAATTGGTAGCAATAAATGAAAACGATATCACTTTAATCCAAAACGTAGAACAATTTCAGACAGCATTTGTAGAGCAAAAGATTAATCAGACATTTGAAATAAAGGAAGATGATCCAGAAAAAATTACAGAAAATTTGATAAAAGAAATCTCAACTTGAACGACAGTTAAAATTGAAAATACATGATTAGCTGAAGAACTTGGAATCATGGATTCAAAGAAAGTTCCTACAGAAGAACAGACAAAGACAATGTATAGTATGCTAGACAAAAGTTCTTTGATGCGAAATTTAGAAAGTATGCGAGAGTGACGAAAATTATGAAATGAAAAAGATTACTATTATTATAAAGCTCAAATTGACACAAAGATCCAAAAAATATACACAGCATTTGGTATCAAATACCAAAAGCAATGAACTAAATCTGATATAGAAAACTTAATTGAAAACTTAAACAATACGTACCATATTCCTACTACTCAAATATCAAATCTAAAAACATTGATAAGTTGGATAGATTATATTGAGAGTTCAGAATTTGCTACATATGCTCCAAAAGAAGATCAAGAGACAGTAAACAATGACGTTGATATTGAAGCAAAACGAAATGAATTTAGAAACACACTTCCAAGTAACTTAATATTTAATTAAGATACCGATTATCTCAAATATGATACGGTAAAATTTAGTTAAAAAAAACCACAATCTATTTTAACTAAATGCGTAGGTAAAAAAATAACTGGCCACAATCGACCAGTTATTTTTATTATTTTAAATCTCTTTATTGGTATACAAATCCCCCGGCTTTCAGCCACCCCCTTTGTCAAGGGGGTATTTATCCCCCTCTTGATAAAGAGTGGGTAGGGGGAGATTTGTCCATAAAAACAAAAAAAGCCTCTCAGTTAGGAGAGAGGCTATGGGTAAAATATTTAAATTTCTCTATTTTATTTCTTTAATCGTAATATCAAATATCAAATTCTTTCCAGCTAATTCGTGATTTGTATCGATATATATTTTATCCTTTGTTACTTTGTGAACTTTTACAGCTTGACCATATGGAGTATACAATATTTGTCATTTCTCATATTGATCAGCATCTTGTAAATCAGATTTTTTTACTTCAATTACCAATGATTCATCTCGTTCTCCATAAGCATCTTTTGCAGCGATTTCGATTGTCCTTGTCTGTCATATTTTCATTCATTCTACTCATTTATCGAAACCGGCTATCATTTGTCCAGCTCAAACTTCAAATGCTAATCATGCATCATAATCTCTACCTTCACTATATTTATCACATCATTTTGCTACAGATTCTACACTAGTATCAAATACTGTACCATCAGCCAATCTACCAATATAATCAACTACGATACTATCTCATTTTTGTACTTGTTGTCATTTTCATTCAAAATCAGCACTTGCTAAATATTCTTTTACAGCATCACACATGTTACTATCTTTATTAGAAACTAAAACGTTTTTACATCATCATATTGTCAGCAAAACAAGTCATGAAATACTCAACAATACAATTTTTTTTAATTTTTTTTTCATTTAGATAAAATCAAAAAATAAAAGCAAAATGTAGATTAAATAAAAAATGTCAAATTTCAACACAAAAAAAAGTGCCAAAAATTTGCATTTTTTATAAAATATGGATATAATTATACGTGAGTTTTATATATACTACAAAAAATGAGGAAAACAAAATTTTTAATAGCATCAGCTATATGTGCGATATCTATGTTGTGAAGCACGTTTGCTGCTGGTGTACCAGATTATTATAGAGCAAATTACACAATCACAAATGATTGGGAAAATGTAAAAAAGATTTTTATAGAAATACAAGCAAATAGTCAGATTTGAGAAGCAATGCCAACCGAAACCTTTGCTAGTTTAAATCAAAGTTTTAATAATATTTTTCCTAAATTTCCTCAAGAATATAGTTTCCAAATAGTATATCAAAAATGTAAAACTTTGACTCAAAATTTATCAAATGTATATAGCTATAGTACTTTTGCATCATTTATGGAAAATTGTTTCAATCCGTTATCTTCGATATTAAATACTATAGATAGCTCATATACTATGAGACCTAGTATATCTGTAAATCCTAGTAGTGGACCAGCACCATTGACGGTGACATTTAATGGTAGTGCTAGTACAGATCCATCAGCAGAGACGATTCCAGAAAATAATTATTTCCGATATTACAGAGATGTAAACTGAGTAGATCAAGTAATTGGAAATAAATCTGTAATCAGTTATACATTTGAAAATGCGTGAAATCATGTAGTTCATATGACAGTTAGAAGTTCAAATAGCGATAAAGGTATATTTGACTGAGAACAAAATGTAACTATAAATGTCAGACCTATGTCTGCAGCAATTTCAGTTTATGCAAACTGAAAAAAATTGGACACAATGGATAAATTGAAATTATGAACACAAGAATGAATAAATTGAATCGTATTAGATTGATCAGCAACAATACCTATTTGATGAAGGATGATCATGTGACACACATGGAAAATAGAATGATGAAATGGGTTTTCATTCAAAAAAAATGGAGATGGAATACCATGAGTAATCAAAGTTGTTTTGCCAAATGAATGAGAATATAAAGTCACATTAACTACAAGAGATAATGAATGAAACGAAATATCTGCTACGTATTCAATAGTATTAGCAGATCCAGTTGCTATCATTAAAGCAAACCCAGAGTCTGGTACGACAAGTGCTAAATATACATTTGATGCTAGTTCATCTTACTCTGTCATGTCTAGTATAAAATTGTATACGCGAGAAATTTTTGATAATAATGGAAATAAAAAAGCCACATACCAATGAAAGACTATTTCATACCAGTTTAAAGAACCTTGATCATATACTATAAAATTGACAGTTACAGATAATTTATGAGAATCAAATACAGACACAAAACAAATGTACGTAGAATCCAGTGCTCCTTTAGCACAATTTACATACAAAGCAGATTCAAATCGAACATATCCATCTAAATTTATTTTGGATGCTAGTAGTTCATCAGATGTTGATGTATGAAATTTAGTAGATAAATTAAGTTATTCTTGGAGTTTCTCAAATCCAGAGACAACATCAATACAAGATATCGAATGAGACAATAAGATAGTAAAAGTTAGTTTTGATTCTCTTTGAGAACAAAAAATAAAACTCACAGTAACTGATAAATACTGAAAATCTAGTGAAATTGAAAAAACTATAAATGTACAATCTATTTTGAGACCAGAGATTGCTGTAATACCAAAGGCAGCTGTTTGGTGAACACCTATAAGTTTTGTAGTACAAAGTAACCAGAAAATATTGAGCTATACTCGAAATTTTTGAGATGGATGAAACAATACTTTAATCAAAACAAATAGAATATCACATACATATAATAGAATATGAACATACCATGTTTCTCTAAAAGTAATTTGAGAAAATTGAGATGAAAATACTATAACTGAGACAGTATTTATATGAGAAAAAGATTATCCAGTAGTAGGATATAGAGTGAGAAATGGTTCAAATGATATAATTAGAGAGAAGGATGAATGTACATCATGAAACACAGTATATCCAGCATATAAAGTAACCAGATATGAGACAATCACTTTAGACCCAAGTGACTCAGTAAACACAAAATGAACCACATCTGATTTGAAATTTTTCTTTCAACCAAGATGGTGAGAGACATACAATGCTGGTTCTTATAGACATAGTTTTAGTGAATTATGATGTAATTATATAGATTTGACTGTAGAAGATGGGGCAAAATGAGTTAGTGCAAAACAGAGAGTTTGGTTTAAAGTATACAATAGCCTACCAAAGATAGATAATATTACATTATCTTACCCACAATATGGAAACGAAATGTGAATTTGATTAAATCAAACAAGTCAAAATACTGTACAAGATATATTCAATGGAGAATGAGATTTAACAGTAAAAGTGACAGCATCAAATGCTAGAGATTCAGATTGATTTATATCATATTTCAAACGGTATTATTATTACAAAGATGATCCAAGTAGGCGATTAGAGACGAAAATCACTCCAAGCAATATAAACTATACATATTTCCAATTAAAACGTTGAGAACCGGGAGAATATATGTTCTGAGTGACAGTTTATGATAACGATGAATGAAAACAGTCTAGCGAAGAACTTTTGTGAAATGGTCCAACTGTTTTATTAAGCTCAAGTACGACTAATATAGACATACCAATCGTTACATTAAAATCAAATAGGACAACTGTGGATGTCTGAGATGAAGTGACATTTAATGTTGTTTCAAAAATTATTTCAGATAGACCTGACTTTGTCCAAGAGAGGACAATTAGATATGATTTTAATTGAGATGGAGAACGAGACTTAATCACCAAAGATGATCAAGTGACTTATGTGTACGAAAAGCCAAATGATAAGTGATATATTCCTAGAGCTTGAGTGCTTTATAGGTGATATGAGTGAACAGCAAAATGATGAAGTATCGTAGTAAAAGATGCTCTGAAACCAAGACTTTTGACTACAAATGCATGAAAATTCGTCCTGTTTAGAGATATAAGTTTGTGAGATATAGAAAAAAGTTCGACATGTTTGAGTTTAGTTGATTGTAAAACAAATAAAGATGGATATCGATGGGATAGTAAAGAAAAATCTTATTATACTTTTGAATATCCAGAGTACCAAAAGTATTTTGTATCAATGGATTTAGAAGATGAATACGCTAATTCTGTAAACAAGACTTTAGCACTTACTCTTACTTGAATTCAGACAGACAACGGAAAAATCAAAAATTATGTATGAGATATAAAGTTGCTTACAATACCAGAATATTATGAAAAAGAGGACGGGACTATCGAAATTTTCGTATGAAACAACCTAGAAAATAGTGTATTATTCTATGTTTTAGATGAAAAAGGGATGGACAATTGTTATGTTGATGTGGATATTTCAGACGACAATGAGAAAGACTTTTCATGTAACCAAGCATTCTTACAAAAATATGTACCACAATATTCAAGTAAGGTATGAAAAATATATTATGAAAAAGACGGTGAGCAGCATTCAAGAGAATTCTCGGTATCATTCCTAGATTATTCAATTAAATTGACAGAAAAACAGCAAGAGTTTTATGATAAGATTTCAGCATTGTATTTGACAGTAAAGGATGAAAATCTAAAGAAATTATTATTAAATTTAAAAGAATGAATAGTGAGTGAAACAGAGACAGAAGAAAATGTAATAGCAATATATGATTATCTGACAAGCGAAAATAATATAGATATTGACGATGCTCAAAAACAAGAAATTAGTGGTATCGTAAATGATTTGTCTAATGCAGCAGTAGTTTCTGCAGTATGATGAACAGAATACGATGTAGCAAAAGCAGAAATTTTATCAATACTTCCAAGAAATCTTAGGACGGATACTTATAGATTATTTAATGAATTTGAGTTAGTAGTATCAGATTATGAGAATTGAGTATCTCAACAAGACGGAAGGAAAGAAAAATTACAAGAGATTTTGACATTGATAAAATCGAAAGCGACAGATGATTTACAGAATCAGAAAGATGATGAAATTGCTAAGTCAGATTTGGATAGCGTTGTAGTACCAAATATATGTAAGATAATGAATTATTACGGTATAGTTAGTAATTGAAATCTATGTTGAGATATGGAGACAGTAAGGATCCCTGAGGTGACAGAAGTAGAACAGCCACAAAAAACTTCAAAAAATAAATTATCAACATGACTAAAGGTATTAATTATATCACTATCATCTTTGATTTGATTATTTGTCATATTAGTGATATTCTTTGCTATCAAAGCAAAGATTAACAGAAACAAAGAAGAGGAAGAATAATACAGTATAGCACATTACAAAATTATATTTTGTCAATTCAAACACCGAGAAATTTCGGTGTTTTTTTGTTAAAAAAATTTTTTTTAATATAATATAGGTATATTAGTATTTTATACTTCAAATATGAAAAAACGAACAAAATTTATAGTTTATTGTACAATACTATCTTTGATAATATCAAATACATTTTTTTCTTATACATTTGCAGACTCACAAGAAAATCAATGTCCTGCATGTAATTCTACACCAAATGAAATGCAAATGTATATCAATTTTGAAGTAGAGGTATTGGGAATATTAAGGTGAGTAAGTGAAAAAAAGCAAGTATATTGAACAAATAGAAATTCTTGGTTGTTTAATGGATGAGCATTAACTTTGCCAAACGCTCTTTATAAATCGACAATAAATAAATTAAAAAATAGCTTGGATTCAGAACTTAGAGCTGTAAGGACAGCAAATATTACAGCCGTTTTACTTGAAAAGATGGCACTTGTATGATTGAACGATTCTATTTGATCAATTCAAATATTGTTTAAAGATGAATCATTTGTTAGAGACTACAAACTTTTGCAAGAAATTGATATGACAATCAATGATGTAATACGAGATATGTGAACATTAGGTATTTGGAAAGAACAAGTATCTTCATCAATTCGACAAGATGTATCAAATTTACAGTATAAATATTCAAAGCTTTACTGATGAAATAATCCATTATTTGATAAACTCATAATATCAACTAGTGTAAAAAATAGAGAATTACTATCATTTTTGTTGTTATTAAATGAAAGCATGAAGTCAATGTTGCTAGCAATATGAGAAGAGACACCAGCATTGGATTCAAGTATTGATTACCTTGAAAGTCGTTATTCTAGATGAAATATTATAGTAGAAATCAATAATGATTACAAAAACGCGATTTTAGATGCATATAGCTGTGCTAAAACTAGCGTATGTAATGAAGGTTTAGGAGAGACATTGAAAAACATGATAAATCGATGAAATTTCAAAAATTCATTTTGAAATGCAATGACGACCATAAAAAATGCGAATAAAAATTTATGAGAAGCTCTTAATTGAAATAGTACAAATAAAAATAATAAGAAAAATACTGATTCAGAGAAAATCCTTACAGATAGACAAGTAGAATTACTTAACACTGTGTATTGACTAAAAGGGCCAGATTTAAATTCTTCTCAAAAGGAAGCGCTTAAACAAAATTTTGAACAGACAAAAAAATCATTCACTCCGATAATATCAGCAGTAAAAGATGTTGTTAGTTATGTTACAGGTGCTGTAAATTACGTAAGTGATAATTATAAGACATCAAAACAGATAATAGAAGAAAATTTAAAAGAGCAAGGTAAGAGTTTGCAAGATGAAAAAGATAGTAAATTTTTATCATTTTGCAAAAGTGTACGAGGAGTAATAAAAAATTCATGATATGCTTTATGATTATGAATTGTACAATGAGTTACTCCATTGTGGAACTGATTTGTGAAACTATCAGGTATATGAAGACAACAGCAAAATAAGTATATAAATACTCTTTCAAACGACGAGATACAAGAGAGATTGTCTGTTGTTTCTCGACAGAAACTATCACCACAATCAGATGAAGATATATTATGGGTAAATACAATGCAATTTGCTGTGAATAATGTGTTATCTCAAAAAGGACAAGATAAAGAATTTGTTACTCTTGGACAAAATCAAGATACCCATTACTTTGTAGAAATATGAAGCTATATACATTTGATGGTAGAAAATGATATAAAAGATATAATAAAAAAGTTATGAGAGACGTGTACATATCAATGTAGTAATCATGGGACAGATAATTGTTATGCAAAATAATTTATCATTTAATAAAAAAAACAATATATGAAAAATTTTAAGAAGATAGTACTAATTATATTGATATCAAGTATAATGATTATACCTTGTTTCTCCTATAATTATACATCTGGAACTGATTGTGGCTTTTTATTTGTATGAGACTACCAACTTAATGAGGAATATAAGTAC
>Ga0265300_10003804_pt1 | contig 12243 bp, 5 predicted proteins | sample AusTroGonzalo_MG_FD_193482 | JGI IMG/M metagenome (GOLD analysis project Ga0265300, IMG submission 193482) | Bovine rumen microbial communities from tropical cattle in Woodstock, Queensland, Australia - Gonzalo_03 | ecosystem: Host-associated > Mammals > Digestive system > Stomach > Rumen ... | reverse complement strand
TTCCCGGTTAAACAGAGTTTGACATTCTGGAACAATCCCTTGACTGTCCTGAAATTATCAGTAAGATATTGTTGAAATTCGCGATAACAGTACAGCGGTATTTATGAAACGATAATGAAATGATGAGCAGGAAACACTGTTTAGGAGTTCAGAGAAAGGGACAGGGGACGGTTCTCTGTCCCCGCCCACAGGGTAAACCATATCCCCGACAGATCGCTTCCTCCCGATCTGCCGGGGATCTCCTCTTTTCGTCAGAACAGGCTTTGTCAAGGTGGAAAATGATCCCTGTGTCAGACGGTAAATTGCTGTGCCTGGGCATACTCCTGAAAGAACGGCAGCGTAAAATCAAGCATTCCGTAACCGGTTGCTTCAATGATTCCTTTCCGAAGCAATCTTTGTCTGTAAGGGGAAAACTGGTTGTCAGCCATATCAAGAATAGCCCGGATGGATTTTACGCTCCGGTCTGACTGAGCGATTGCCAGGATTACCTGACGGTCCTTTCTGGACAGTTCAGACCAAATTTTCTCATACACATATTCATCCAGATGCTGTTGATATGCTTCCAAAGCCTGCTGATAGTTTTTATTGTTTTCCCAGCTGTAATACCCGAGAACCTGAAATGCATAGGGATAGCCCCTGGTAAGCTGCGCCATCTTCAGGGCATCCTCCGGGCTGAGATGGAACAAAGCGCGGTATCTGGACTGAATGGTCCCGATATTTAACGGTTTCAAATGAACTTTAGGCGCTCGATACAGAAAGGTAAGGCTTTTTTCGTTCTGCAGCTGATAAATGTTTTCATACAGACCGGTCATCAACAGATAGACGGGAAGCCCCTGTCTGAGCCAGATCTGATATTCGGCTGCGAATGTCCTCATCTGAGGACTGTTTGTTGCCTCGTCAATGGATATAAGCAGCCTCTTTCCGTGCATTCTGATACTCTCGAGCATTTTTGCGGCTGCAGTGCCGTAATCCAGCACAGGCGGGCGTTGATCGTATGTTACTCCCAATCCGAGGAAGGAGAGATTGATCTTTGCTTTCTGAAACCACGGGTAACAGACAGGATTGCTGTACAGACGCGAAACAAGATCTTTCAGTAAATCCGTTTCTGCATTGCATTCGACAACAATCCAGTCCTCTTCTGTTCTGAGCCGGTTTGCGATTTGTGTCATGAGAACGGTTTTGCCGGAACCACGCACGCCTGTGATGATAAACGTCATCTGACCGTTTGTTTCCGACAGAAAGGCATTCAGTATTTCTTCACGTTGAACCGGTCTGTCGATCGATTGAATCGGCGGTTGACCAAAGTTGAGCGAAAAAGGATTTCCCATCTTGCGTATCTCCCCCAATTTGTTTTATAGGTTTTGAGATGTTTTATATGTTTTTATAGGTTTGTAAAATCTTTATAGGTTTTTATAGGTTGAATATATCACGAGAACTTTCCAGAGTCAAGCTTCCATTGAGAGGAGAGAGCATAAATGACATGTGATAAGGAACTGTATGAGCGAGCCAAGAAGATCATTACTCTTATCCTCGTTCTCCTGCTGACCCTCTGTATTGCTCCGGCTGATGCGGAAAACATCACCATCAGCACCAGGGTTGTCGGAATCGATAAATACGGCCAGGCGCAGCTGGACATCTCCAAAGCGGATTTCACCGGGGCCGGATTTGACCTTGGGGATATCGTCACGGTGACTTGCGGAAGCTATATCGGCGATATGCCTGTCTTCGACGGTTACTACGCGGATCGTGGAAGCTGCATGCTGCGCGTCAATCCTTATACAGACGACATCAGCCTGTGCGTCAACTACGGCAATTTCTCGGAAGCGGCGGGCATCGCCGCGGGCGATGCCGTAACCATTGCGATGAAGGAAAAAGGCGGTGCCCGTGCGACCCAGGAACTCAACTCCCTGGTATACAGCGATGACAGGGGTGACTTTGCTTCCGATGCGGTTTTCGCGAATTTCCGGCCTGTGGCAGAGGGAATACTCTATCGTTCCGCTTCTCCTATCGACAACAAGACAAACCGCGCGCACTGCGCCGACAGCCTGATTCAGGAGGCAGGCGTCCGCACGGTCATGAATATGGCCGACACGCCCGAGGCGATCGTCGCTTTGATCGCGGCGGAGGACTTCGACTCCCCCTATTACGGGCATCTGTTTGAAAGCGGAAAGGTCTTCGCCCTGGAGATGGCCACTGATTATACCTCCGGTGCTTTTGCCGAAAGCATCGTGAAGGGCTTTTCGTTCCTGGCCGAAGGGGAACTCCCCTATCTGGTGCATTGTCTGGAGGGAAAGGACCGTACCGGCTTTGCAATCATGGTGCTTGAAGCGTTGATGGGCTGGAATGAGGCGCAGATCGTGGCCGATTATATGCAGACCTACACCAACTACTACGGCATTGAGCCGGGTACCGAAAAGTTCGGCCTGATTGCGGAGAAAAACATCCTGGAGATGCTGCGCATCATGGCGAATTCGGAATCCGGAAGCTCTCTGGCGGAAATCGATTTAAAGGCAGCGGCAGAAACCTATCTTCTCAGCAACGGCATGGATGAGGAAGCCCTGAAACAGCTTGAAGCAAAACTGACCTCGGAATGAGTCAGCTCATATCATGATTCGAAAAGAAGAATGATAGATGACCTGGAGAAGGTGTATAATTCTTATGGTCTCAAAGTGGAGCGGATACCCTACTACCGTGATGACCTTGAACTGAAGATGTTCTCAAAGCTTACCCCGGAGCAGACAGCAAAGCTGAAAGCGCTCATCAAACAGGTACACATATGGAAGCTCACTTCCGATCCTGATGTGTCAGTCGATGATTCCAAACAGAGCCTGTATGAGGAAGGAGATTTTTCCTCCACGTTCCGGAATGCCTCAGGCAGGCTGCAGATCAAGCTTTGCGGAAGAGTTGATTCCCTTACGGCTCCGGCCTTCCTGAAGGCCTGGGAAGAGGAAGCCGGCACAGGCAAGGTTTCTTCTGTGATCATCGACTGCGCAGATCTTAACTACATCTCTTCAGCGGGACTCAGGGTTCTGCTGATAATCAAAAAGTCGCTTGCGGAAAATGAACTTATTCTTCACAATGTCAATCAGACTGTAATGGACATACTTGATACCACAGGCTTTTCAGATTTGTTTAGGATTGTCCTCTGATATCCTTCCGGATGTGCAGGATGCGCAGCGCCCGTTCCCGGACAGGAGCAGGAGCAGTTATTCCCTGATTGCGTGTATTCATTCAAACTCACAGGGGCACAACTGTGCCATGTGATTCAGTTCATGCTGCGTGAAGTGGCCGCAAATGTTGCGAATGTTCTGCGGAAATATCTCAGCAGTCACGATCATCTTGAAATCAACGGCGTTTTATAAAATCTTGAGGCAATCTCTCGGGAATCGATCAAATCCTTACCATTCCTTCTGATAGTTTTCCACCTTCCATTCTCCCGGTTCCGGCGGATTCTGCAGACCCTGCTTCATCAGCCGCATGTATTCCCCATAGGAAATCGTCTTGCCTCCCATACGTACCAGAAATTCCGAAGGAACCTGACAGTCATACATAAGAAAACCATGCTCCTCCGCATATTTGAGCAGCAGCGCAAGCCCCATCTTGGAGCCGTCAGGTTGAAGGGAAAACATGCTTTCTCCGATGATGCACCCACCAATGAGAATCCCGTATTGCCCACCGGCCAGTTCCCCGTCAACAAACACTTCTGCGCTGTAAGCGTATCCCGCCTCCCACATGGCCATATAAGCTTCTTCCACCTCGTCGGTGATCCAGGTTCCCTCCTCGGTGAATTCCCACTTCGCCCGGCAGCGATGCATGGTATCTGCGAAATCACGGTTGATCGACAGGGTGACCTTGTGTTTTCTCATGAATCTGGTAATTTTATAGGAAACATGAAGATCGGAGGGCAAAATCACAAAACGGTCCTGCGGACAGTACCACATCAGAGGGGCCCCGTAGTCGCTCCAGGGGATAATCCCCTTGCTGTACGCCTCGGCCAGCCAATCCGGCGTTACATCTCCTCCTACAGCGAAGAAGCCGGTTCCGGACCCGTATTGAGGATTCGGAAACTCCGGCTTGTGTTCGTCCAGAATAAACAGGGGAACCGGACGCTTCCGAAGCTGTTTAAAATCACCGTCGTAAAAACGCGTGGCATAATCGCCTTTGATCCGGGACAGTTCTCCGTTCTCCGCTGCAGCGGTCAGTTCCTCTCCCATCTGAACCACGCGCCGCGCCAGGTTTCCGGCTCTTTCCAGATTCATGCGCTCCGGGTCATCGCATTCACAGGTTTCCGGCTCCCAGAACGAGACAGAGGCAATCTTCATTCCGGCCGCTCCGAAATACTGATTCAGGATATCGATTCCCATGGTCAGTTCTCCGTTGTCACGGCTGAGAACAAAGCAGGCGCCGATTTTCGTTGTCAGCGAACAGTTTACGCTGCGAAACAGCCTGTCCATGAATGAAATGACGGTCCCCGCGGGTGAATTGTAACAGGTCGGACTGCAGACAATCAGGCCGTCCGCTGTTTCAAGTTTTTCCGCCACCTCGTTGACCGGATCATCCTCAAAGACACATTTTCCGCCCTCCAGGCATTTCCCGCAGTCCATACACCCGCGAATCGGAAGATGGCCAATCTGATAATACTCGGTAGCCACCTCATTTTCGTTCAGGACGCGGATCATTTCATTCACTGCGTCCGTCAGGCTGCTGCTTCCGTTTGGGTCTCCGTTGATCATGATCATTTTCTTCATCGTTTTTCATCCTCTCTGTGATTTTAAGGAAACGCTGAATAAATGCAGTTTCAGTCGGAACGGAAAAAACCGGCGTTCCCTTAAACATGCTGTGCTGAAAGTGATTCTTCCGATGCCATCCTCAGTCCTTCCCTCATTTTACTTGCTTTCAGACCAATTTTCAACTGATCAGAAGGAAAAGCAGCTCAGCTGTTTGCGAGAAGCTTGCGGAATACAGAGTATCCTGAAACAGTATACAGGTGGTTTGTATGGCAGGGAATAAAGCATGTAAACAGAACCGTCACCCTGGCAGTCGGAACAGAACGCTTTGAACGGGAGGAAAAGCAAGCATGAAGGATTTCGTGAAATCGTTCCTTACGTGGGCGGCGAAAACGCCCCAGGCGCCTGCAGTCATGGACCGCTTCGGCGCGGACAGCTATCTGACGGTAAACCAGCGCTCGTCCAGGCTCGCGCATGAACTGCTGAGGATTTGCGGCCAGGAAAAAGAGACACGCGTGGCCCTGCTTTTGCCGCGTAACCGGAATTATGTTTCGGCGCTTCTGGCGGTCGTCCGAAGCGGCTGCACCGTGGTTCCGCTGGACGCGGAGTATCCAGATGAACGAATTCAGAATGTACTGGCGGACGCCGGCTGCGCGCTATGCGTCACAACGGAGGAGCTCTCGGGAAAAGCGGGCGCTGTTCCGCTCATCCTCACGGACGCGATTTTTTCCGATTCTGCGGAAGCATCGACTGCGCAGGATGAGTGGCTTGATCTCTCTGACGCGGACCGTGAAGGGCTGATTCTCTATACCTCCGGCTCAACCGGCAAACCCAAGGGCGTCATTCACCGTCAGGATTTCTTCTCCTGCGGCTATGAGTATTTAAGCCAATATCACGAATTTACATCAGACGACCGCATCGGATGTATGGCGGGATTCACGTTTGTCGCCTCGCTCGACGATATGGTTCCGCCGCTGATGGCCGGCGGAAGCGTATACATTGCGGATGAAGTCGAGCGCAGGAACGCGGATCGGCTGTTTGCACTGATTCAGAAACGCAGGCTCACCGGCATGTTTCTGCCGCCGCAGATGTTCCGGGTCATGCGGGAGCTTTATGGTCCGCTGCCGCTGGAATATGTGCTGCTCGCCGGTGAAAAGATGAACGGAAGCAATCCGGATGACTGCTGCCTTCTGGAAGGATACGGAACAAGTGAGACGGGCGGTATACTGCTGCGCCGTGTAGGAGCGGAGAACGACCGCCTTCTGGGGAAACCCGCCGGCGGAAACCGCGTTTACCTGCTGGACGAGAATGGGAAGATCATCCGCGCGGCGGGCGAGATCGGCGAACTGTGCGTGGTGAGCCCATGGCTTGCCGACGGCTACCTCAACCTGCCCGAGGAGACCGCGGCCAGATTTGTCGAATGCCCCTTTGAGCCCGATCGGCGGATGTTCCGTACCGGCGACTTTATGGCCTGGAATGAGCAGGGTGAGCTGCTGTTCCATGGCCGCAGGGACAGAATGGTGAAACTGCGCGGTTTCCGGGTGGAGCTGGGCGAGATTGACCAGGTCATGAGTCGCCGTACAGGTATTCAGGAGGCTGCCAGCGTCAATGGGCACATCCGCGGCAGCAACCTGATCTGCTGCTATTATACGGGCAGCGAATTCTCCCCTGAGGAACTGAAGTCTTATCTGAAGCAGTATCTGCCGGACTATATGATCCCGGAATGCTTCGTCCATCTGGACGTCATGCCGCGGATCGACCGGGGCAAGCTTGACTATCAAACCCTGAAATCCCTGGAGATTCTGACGGTCGAAACGGAATATGAACCGCCGGAAACGGAAACGGAACGGAAGATCTGCAGTGCTTTCTCGGAGGCGCTGGATATGCCGCGCGTGAGCGCCATCGCGAACTTCTTTGACTGCGGCGGCACCAGCCTGAGCGCGGCAATCCTGATCAGCCATCTGAGCGAATACACCTTATCCTTCCAGGATATTTCCGCCCATCCCACGCCCCGGGAGCTGGCAGGCTTCCTGGAGTCTCGCCGGGACATCGCACTGCCTGCCATGGACCGGGCGTTTTACCCGCTGACCAGAACCCAGATAGGCATCTATCTGGAAAGTCTGACCGGCGGCAGCAAGGAAACCTATACCGCCCCCTATCTGGCCAGAGCGGCGGAGGGGGTCACGGCGGAGGAACTGATCTGTGCTGTGCGGCAGGTGCTGAACGCCCATCCCGGCACGCAATATATCATCCGCACGGACAGCGCAGGGATGCCCGGCATGGTTCCGGTACCGGATATGGAAATAGAGATTCCCGTTTACGACGGAACCGAGGAAGGCCGCCTGGACTTCCTGCGTACCTTCATGCCGGTTGTGCCCATCATGGACCATCCCCTGTTCTGCCCCGCGGTGTACCGGACAAAGGAACGGTGCTATCTGGCCATCAAGACACATCTGATCTTCTTTGACGCTGTCTCCATCAGACAGTTTATCGCCGAAATGAACCGGGCGCTGTCCGGACAATCCCTGATGGGCGAAGAATGCACCGTCCAGCAGGCGGCGTTGATCGAAGAACGGCAGCTGGCGGACGGAACCCATGAAAAGGCGAAGGAATACTACCTGAACCTGTTTCAGGACGCGGAGGACGTGCCTGCCTTCTCCGGCGACCTGAACGGCCCCCTGACCCCGGGCGTCAGCAAAAACATCCGCTGCGAGCCCGGCACGCTGACCGCCGAACGGGTAAAGGCCTTCTGCAGAGAGCAGCGTATTTCCGAAAGCAGCTTCTTTCTGGGGGCTATGGCCCTGATGCTGGGCAAATACCTGAACAGCAGGCATATCTCCTTTTCCACGGTGTACAACGGCCGGCCTCTGGAGGCGATGAAAAGCACCATCGGAACGCTCATCAAGCGCATCCCCGTCTATGGGAATCTCAGCAAAGATCAGCCTGCAGGGGATTTCCTGCGGAGCATCAGCAAACAGATTTTTACCACCATGGCCAACGACATCTATTCCTTTGACGAGGTGCTGAAAACCTGCCCCGTCAGCGAGGACGTAGAGTTTATTTATCAGGGTGATACCTTTGATGACCAGGCGGGCACCTCCGGCGAAACGCTCTTGCAGGGTGACAGGTGGTTCGCGGAGCACTACCACACTGGCATGGTGACCGGCTGCATGTCCATCCAGCTTTTCTCCACGGGCGGCCTGTACAACATGACCATTGAATACCGGAACGAAATGTTCTCGGAGCAATGGGTGCGTCGCTTCGCCCAGGATCTGTTTACCACAGCCGAACAGCTGATGGCGGTTTCCGCCATCAGTCAGGTCTCCCTGCTGACGGAAGAAGACCGCAGGCAATTGAAGCACTTCAATGATACCGCCGTAGCCATGGAGTTTGTCCCTGTACAGGAACAGATTCACCGACGCGCGCTGGCACATCCGGATCGGCCTGCGGTTATCGGTGCAGGAAAACGATTATCCTTCCGACAACTGGATGTCCTGAGCAGCTTTTTAGCAAACATTCTGACAGAACAGGGCGCCGGAAAAGACCAGCTGATCGCCGTGCTCTTTGACCGGGAGATCTGGGCCTATGTTTCGGAAATCGCGATCCTCAAAGCGGGCGCGGCTTTTCTGCCCATCACCCCGGATTACCCGGACGACAGGATCGAATTCTGCCTGAAGGACGGGGCCTGCCCCCTTCTGCTGACCACGGCAGAGCAGATGGAAGGCCGTGCGCTGGCCGGGAACGGATATACTGTTCTGACCCTGGAGAATGCTTTTGGCGTTTCTGGTCTGGAGGAAGTGAAACCCGACAGCTGTACCGCGGCGTACCCCGCTGTGGCCATCTCCCCCGGCGACCTGGCTTACTGCATCTATACCTCCGGGTCCACCGAGCGGCCCAGGGGTGTAATGATTGAGCACAGGAACATTGCCAATTACGTCCATCGGAATGAAAAATCCCCGGAAATCATGCACTATGCCGCACCGGGACGGGTGAGTCTGGCCCTGGCCTCTTTTTCCTTCGATGTTTCGATGGTGGAGGAATTCGTGCCCCTGTGCAACGGAAACACGGTGGTCATCGCCACGGAAACGGAGATTCATGATCCGATGCAGTTTGCCCGGCTTGTGAAAGAAACCGGTGCGAACGGCATCACCTGCACGCCCACGTATCTGTCGAGTCTGCTGGAAATCCCGGAGAGTCGGGAAGCCATCAGGCAGTTTACCTTCTTCGACATCGGCGCGGAGGCATTCCCCCGGCAGCTCTGCGACCGGCTGCGGGAACTGAGGGAGGACAGTGTGATCCTGAATGTCTATGGCCCCACGGAGGCGGCCATGGGCTGCTCTGCCGCGCTGATGACCGGCGGGAAGCAGGTCACAGTCGGCCCGCCCATCGCCAATACCGTGTTTTATGTGGCTGATCTCTTCGGCAACGAACTGCCTGTGGGTCTGAAGGGCGAACTGATCATCTGCGGCGACCAGGTGGGCCGGGGCTATGTGAACCTGCCGGAAAAGACCGCCGCCGTGTTCTTCACCCATGACGGTCTGCGGGCCTGCCACAGCGGTGATCTGGCAGCCTGGACGGAGAACGGCGAAATACGCATCTTCGGCCGCCTTGACAATCAGGTCAAACTGCGCGGCTTCCGCATCGAGCCGGGCGAGATTGAAGCGGTCATGGCGGAGTTCCCCGGGATCTCCGGCAATGCTGTGGCGGTGCATCAATCCGGCGCAACGGCATATCTGGCGGGATATTTTACCGCAAAAGGCGAAGTTGACTCCAACGCTCTGAAAGCGTTCATGCAGGAGAGGCTGCCGAAGTACATGGTGCCGGACATGTTCTTGCAGCTCAGCGAGATGCCCATGACCCGAAACGGGAAAGTAAACCGCAAGGCTCTTCCGGAGCCGCATTTGCAGCAGCGGAAAGCGGAATACGTTTCCCCGGAAACGGAAACAGAGAAAAAACTCTGTGCCGCCTTTGCCCGGACACTGGCGCTGGAAGAAGACCGGGTGGGTGTGCTGGACGACTTCATCGACCTGGGCGGCGATTCCCTGCGGGCCATGGTCGTACTGTCGGAAGCAAAGATCGACGGGCTGACCGCCGCCGATGTGTTCCAGCTGCGCACGCCCGCAGCCATTGCCAGGGAACTGGAAAAACGGAGCAGTATGGAAAGCCTGGCGGAACGTGATGCCAGGGCCCGTCTCGTTTCCCATGCCCTGTCACCCCTGCAATTACAGATCATCGACAACCAGCTCTTCCGCCCAAAATCCACCATGTGGAGCAATACGCACTTTCTGGTCCGGCTTGGTAGGGAAGTGGACACAGAGAAGCTTTGCGCGGCAGTAAACGCCTCACTCAGAAATCACCCCGCCCTGTCCGTCGCCTTTTTCTTTGACGAGGACAACGAGCTTCGGCAGAAATACGTGCCCGGTCTGCTGCCCGAGGTAAAGATTCAGGACCTCAGCCCGGAAGACGAGGACGCCCTTTCAGACACCCTTCTGCGTCCCTTCCATCGCATTCTGAACGCCTGTCTGTGCAAAGTGAATATCTTTCGGGGACGAAAGGGAAGCTATCTGTTTATGGACGCACACCATCTGCTGATGGACGGCAACTCCCTGGGCGTGGTATTGAGGGACATTAAGAACGCCTACCTCGGACGGGAACTGAAGCCGGACTATTATTTCGCCATGCTGGCGGAAGCGGAAGCGCGGGCACAGGAGGGCAGCATCGCGAAGGATCGCGACTGGTTCCTGGAACGCTACGGGGCAGCGAAGGACGACTGGTGCAACATTCCTGCGCCGGATTACGAAAGCGCGAACATTAACCCCGCCGGCCGCATACGGCGCCTGTCCTTTGACGCAGCGCAGGTGGAGGCAGCGGAGGAATACTGGGGCGTTTCCCATTCCGTCATGGCCATCAGCGCCGGGCTGATTGCCCTCTCCCGCTTCACCGGGAAAAAGCACGTGATGATCAACTGGATCTTCAACAACCGCCTGACCCCGGAAGCGGAGAACGCCGTTGGCATGCTGATCCGCAATCTGCCCGCCGCCATCCGGATGGAAGAAGTTTCTTCCATTCGTGAAGTGCTGCAATCCGTAAAGGAGCAGGCAGCGGAGGGCATCGCCCACAGCAGTTTCGATTTTATGACCGAAACCTGGCAGGCTTATGTGAACGACTGCATGGAGGTCAACCTGCAGCTTGGCATTAATGGGCATGAAATGGATGTGTTTCCCTATGAGCTGATCGAACTGAAAAATGAATTCTCTGCTGCCGGTGCCAGGCTGGAGCTGGAGCTGCTGGAAAACGAATATGGTGACGGCGGCTTCGATTCCGAAATGGAATACGCGGAAGGCCTGTTTGACAGGAAAAGGATTGAAGCTTTCCACGATTTGTATATTCAGGTGCTGGAAGCCCTGATCCGGAAACAAACGATCAACAGATTGCAGACTACTTGAAATCGCAGGATGATACTTTAAAAGCAAGCAAGCCTCTCTTGCTTTCGCAGATATCCATGTGTTATATTTAAGCAGGCATGGCGACTATCGTATAACTGTTGCCGCTACGTTGAAGTAGCGGCAACATGATACGGCACGAACTCGAAACCGCCTTGGGCCGCTTATAAACGAAAATATTCGCTGAGAGAAAAATTTGTGCTCACAGTTCCGCCGGATGCAGCACGCCCCAAGATAACCATATCCCCGACAGATCGTTTACCTCCCGATCTGCCGGGGATATCTCCATCACGATAAAAAAGGACTTGGTTGTCAAGCAGGGGGATGAATTCGGTGTTCAAAAGATGTCAGAAAAACCGTCCTTTGCTGCAATTCGATGATTCTCATTTTCTCACTGTCGAGCGAAGAAAAGCCGTGCTGATTCCCGCATAGATGCAATACGTAATCAGCGTTCCGAAGCAGACATCGGAGAGGAAATGGTTGGTCATGTGGATACGGTTGTAGCCGTAGAGCAGCACGAAGACACAGGCGATGACAAAGCTGATGATGTGCTTTTTTCCACTCCGGCTTTTGAATACGTCCGCAAGCATCGGCAGTGAGAACATCATGCTGGCAATGCTCATGTTGCCGCTGGGCCAGCTTTTGAAGTTGTCATCATTTCCGGCCAGATTCGGCACCATCTTCCACCACGGACGGTATTCCGAGATCGGATCAGCCAAAGTAATCAGATACTTGTAGCGCGGGCGGGAACCCACCTGCTTGAGCCAGAGGTTCACATTGTCCGCCACAATGCCTGCCACAAGGATCGCCGCGCCAACGGCGATGAGCCTGTCCGGATCGCTGTCATCCGCCAGTTTCACCACCACGGGCGGCACCCAGGCGTACAGCACCGCCCAGAACAGCCAGCTCAGGACGGACAGCACGGGAGAACTCTCACCAGCTGTATAGCCGAACAGGGCGCGGACAGCCTTGCCGTTGTAGCTGTTGGAGTAATACACCGCCATAAACCAGCCCAGGACAAGCAGCGTCCAGGCCAGGGCATCAAAGCGGCTGCCTTTTTTCCGCAGCCCCGC
>Ga0265300_10003802_pt1 | contig 12250 bp, 8 predicted proteins | sample AusTroGonzalo_MG_FD_193482 | JGI IMG/M metagenome (GOLD analysis project Ga0265300, IMG submission 193482) | Bovine rumen microbial communities from tropical cattle in Woodstock, Queensland, Australia - Gonzalo_03 | ecosystem: Host-associated > Mammals > Digestive system > Stomach > Rumen ... | reverse complement strand
TCGCAGTGAGCTTGCGCAGCGCTACCTCCCGGAGGGCTTCCGCTACGCGGGCGTAGCTTCTTTCGCGGGCGCAATTTTCTCGCGCAAAGCCCTGGAATACAAGCACGACATTCCAGCTCCAACCCTCTTCCTGCACGGTACGGCCGACAAGCTGGTCCCGTACAAGCAGATCAGCTTTTTCGGCACCGGCTTCTTTGGCTCCAACCGCCTCGCCCGGGTGTTCAAGGACCGGCACTACCCCTACAAGATCATGCGTTTTCTGGACGAGGGCCACGCTGTCGCTACCCGCTATTTCGCCAACTACGACGACCTTCGCTGGTTCCTCGAAAAGATGGTCCTTGAAGGCCGGCACCTGGAAATCGACGAGACCATCTCCGACCCCTTCCGCCCAAGCTTCGATTGGGATAAATTCGAGCCTTCTAATCTGTATTAGAGAACATTACAGATATCAGCCTCTACACTTGATAGCCTTTTAGCCAGGACCGCCATGTCCTGGCTGATTTTTAGGTTGGTGATGCGGGCGTAGATTTGCGTGGTGCGGATGTTGGTGTGGCCGAGGATGCGGCTCAGGGTCTCGACGGGCATGCCGCGATTGAGCGCCAGGGTCGCGAAGGTATGCCGCCCCACATGGAAGGTCAGGTGCGTGCGGAAGCCGCAGCGGCGACCCAGCGCATGCAGGTGTTCGTTGCAGCAGTTATTGCTCGGCACGGGGAACAACCGTCCGTCAGGCATCACGCCGCGGTACTTTTCAATCAGCCGCAGCGGCACGTCGAGGAGCAGCACATTCGACTCCACATGGGTTTTGTGCCGCCGCGTCACAATCCACCAGTTTCCGTCGAACATCTGCCGCAGGTTATCCTCACGCAGGTTCTTGATATCAATGTACGACAGCCCGGTAAACGCGGAAAACAAGAAGATGTCGCGCACCTGTTCTTCAACGGCCGAAGCAGAGGGCACCTGCATGAGCCGAACCAACTCTTCTTCAGAGAGATAGCCCCGGTCTACGGGTGTGTAGCTGTTGATGTAGTCGGCGAACGGATCGGCCGGCAGCAGACGCTCGCGCAGTGCCAGTCCCAGTACATGCTTCAGCGTAATCATGTAGCCCCAGACCGTGTTGGGCGAAAGCCGAAGTTCCACGCGTAAGTAGCGATCGAAACGGTTGACGAAAGCGGCAGTGGCTGCGCGTAGCGGCAGGTCTTCCTTGTGGCAGCGAACCTGGATATACTGCTGAAGGTGATTGTAGACTGTCTTGTAGCGCTCGTACGAGGACCGCGCCCGGCTGTTCCCCACCTTCTCCGCGAAAGCGAGGTTATGCCGGTCGAAATACTCCAGCAGCCCTGTTGTCTTCTTTTTTGCGCCAACCATACTAATTTGTCCTAAAATTAGAGTTAAAAATCCAAATTTCAAAGCTTTTTTTCATAAATGTAATTATAACCTAAAACATCATTTATGAGGAAACTTAGATTACTGTTTACCTGCCTTTTGACTGTTTTAGCACTGGGAACCGCCCTTGCACAGAACATCACGGTCAAAGGTTCGGTAACCGACGCCACCGGTGAGGGCGTGCCTTTCGCCTCGATCCAGGTGAAAGGTACCATGACCGGTACTGCAACCGATGGAGACGGTAACTACTCCATCGACGTCCCCAAAAATGCGACGCTGGTCTTCAGCTCCATCGGCTACCTCAATCAGGAAGTCGCTGTGGAAGGCCGCACGATTGTCAATGTGATCCTGGCATCCGACACGGAGAACCTGGAGGAACTCGTGGTCGTTGCCTATGGTGTCGCTAAGAAAGAGTCTGTGACGGGTGCTATCTCCACCGTCAAGTCCGAAGACATCGCCAAACGTCCTGTGACCAACGTGTCGAACGTACTCGAAGGTACGGTCACGGGTGTGCTTGCCCTTGGTGGCGGCGACCCTGGCGACGGTGCTTCCATCCGTATCCGCGGTTTCGGTTCACCGAACGGTGACAACTCTCCGCTCTATGTGATCGATGGTGTGCCCTTCGGCGGCAACATCTCTGACCTGAACCCGAACGATATCGAGTCCCTGACCGTGCTGAAGGACGCTACCTCCGCTGCTCTGTATGGTAACCGCGCATCCAACGGTGTGATCCTGATCACCACCAAACGTGGTAAGAGCGACCGCGTCAACTTCTCTGTCAACATCAACCAGGGTTTCTCCAACCGGGCTATCCCCGAGTATGACCGTGTGGACCCGCAGGAATTCATGCAGATTTTCTTCACGGGTTACATGAACAACCTGATGTCCGGCTCCACCCAGATGTCGCGCGAAAAGGCTATCGCCGATGTTCGCAACAACATCACCACCTATCTGGGCCAGTACAACATCTTCAACGTCGCCACCGACCAGTTGTATGACAGCAACGGTGTCTTCAATCCTGCCGCCCAGGTCCGCTCCGGTTTCGACGACCTGAACTGGTATGATTATGTGCAGCGTATCGGCTACCGCCAGGACTACAACGTCAGCGGTTCGGGCGCTTCCGACAAGAGCAACTACTACTTCTCGCTCGGTTACCTCGATGAGAAAGGCCAGACCATCTGCTCGAAGTTCAACCGCTGGACGGGCCGCGCCAATATCAGCCTCACGCCGAAGAAATGGCTGAAGGCAGGTACCAACCTGAGCGCATCCTGGCAGAATAGCGACAACCGCAACGGTACGGGCACCAGCTATGTGAACCCGATCTACAACGCCAGTATCATGGCTCCTATCTACCCGGTGTACCTCCACGATATGGAGACGGGTGAATATATCCTCGACGCCAACGGTGAGAAACAGTACGACGGTGGCGGCGCCTACAGCCGTCCGCAGTACCTGGACCGCCACGCTATCTGGGAGAACTACCTGAACAGCGACACGACGACTCGCATCGTCACCAACGCCCAGGCTTTCGCCGACATCATGTTCCTGAAGGACTTCACGTTCTCGATCAAGGGTGACGTCAGCCTGCGTACCAGCAAGAACCGCGATTATGACAATGCGATCATCGGCGATGGCGCCGGCAACAACGGCCGTGCTTCCCGTACCGATTATCTCTATACCAGCTACACCTTCCAGCAGTTGCTCAACTGGAACCACAGCTTCGGCGACCACACTGTCGAGGTGCTGCTCGGCCACGAGAACTACTGGTACAACTACGAATACCAGTATGCATACAAGACCGATGAGACCTTTGCCGGTGGACTGGAAATGGTGAACTTCACCAACATCACCAGCAGCACGGGCTATCAGTCCGGTTACACCCTTGAAAGTTATCTGTCGCGTGCGAAGTACAACTACATGAACAAGTACTTCGTGGAAGGTTCCTTCCGTCGTGATGGTTCTTCCCGCTTCCACCCGAAGAACCGCTGGGGTAACTTCTGGTCAATCGGTGCAACGTGGAATATTGGCCGCGAGAACTTCATGCAGGGTGTCAAGTGGGTGGACGACCTCCGTCTCCGCGCATCCTACGGTCAAGTAGGTAACGACCAGTCGGTCGGCTACTATGGCTACATGGCTCTCTACACCCTGTCGAACAAGTACGCGAACACCATCGGCGCCTACAAGACGCAGAACGAGGCTCCGGATCTCCTCTGGGAGGCGGCTAACTCCGCCAGCGTCGCTCTCGAAGGCCGTCTGTTCAACCGCATGAACTTCACGGTCGAGTACTTCGACAAGATGACCCACGACCTGCTCTTCGACGTGCCGCAGCCGCTTTCCCTTGGTGCTATCAGCACCTCGAGCGTAACGGCCGCCATCACCAAGAACATCGGTTCCGTGACCAACCGCGGTGTTGAGCTCAGCATTGACGGCGACATCATCCGGACCAAGGACTTCACCTGGAACCTGGGCGTCAACGCCACCTGGATGAAGAACACGATCCTGAAGCTCCCTGAGGCAACGGGTACCAACTACGACGGTCTCCAGAACGCCATCACCAACGGCACCAAACTCTGGGCTGAAGGACATGGCATCTATGACTACTACATGTATGTATACGAAGGTGTTGACCGCCTTACCGGTCTGAGCCTCTACAAGATCGACGACCAGAAATACTATGTCGATCCGGCCAACAAGATGGGTGAGCGTTGGGATGAAGACACCAAGACTTTCGTTCCTTTTGAAAAGACGGAAGTTCCTTCGGATTATGGTACCGTGATCAACGGCAAGGAGTATGTCTACAATACCACCTACGCCGGTAAAGACTGGGCTGGTACTTCTCTTCCGAAAGTTTACGGTAGCTTCAACACGGGTATCCGCTGGAAGAACTTCAGCCTCTCGGCCCTCTTCACCTATGCCCTTGGCAGCAAGTGCGTGGACTATGGCTATCAGACCTTCATGGGTGTGAGCACCTCGCCGCACGCTTATCACAAGGACCTTCTCAACTCCTGGAGCGAAGCTCCTGTCGGTATGAACGTTGATTCGGCTGACCGCATCGATCCCAACGGTATTCCTAAGATCGACGCCTTCTGGTCTGGCCATACCAACTCCACTTCGACTCGTTTCCTGGTCAGCGGCAACTATCTGCTCGTCAAGAACATCAACGTGTCTTACAACTTCCCTCGCAGATGGGTCACCGCTATGGGCCTTGGCAGCATCAGCCTGAGCGCTGCCGTGGATAACCTCTGGGCCTTCACCGCCCGCAAGGGTCTGAACCCGCAGCAGTCCTTCAGCGGCGCTGTGTACAACTACAACATCAACACGGCCCGCGTGGCTACGATTGGTTTGAAAGTCAACTTCTAATCAATGACTAAAAGTATGAAGAATATGAAAAGATTTTCCATCATAGCACTTGCCCTGATTGCGCTGGTCTCGTTTGGATGCTCCAAGGATTATCTGTCGACATCTCCGACTTCCAGTACGTCCCCGGCGACGATCTTCGCAGATACGGACGCAGCCTCTCTGGCCGTCAACGGTCTGAACAAGCTGATGAACCGTCAGTATACTTCCTATGGACAGGGATACAACGGTGAAGGTACCGTCCGTCTGTACGCCGGTGAATATCCGGGACACAACCTGTATGCCGGTGCCCTTACCGGTTTCGCCAACACCATGCTCGGTGAACTGTACTTGAGCAACACGGCTTCTGTCAGCGGCTATTCGTGGTATTACTACTACATGCTGATCAGCAATGCCAACACCATCATCGAAAACATTGACAATGCGTCGGGTACCGAGGCAGAGCGTGGCTTCATCAAAGCACAGGCCCTTTGCTATCGCGCTTACGCTTACAGCAACCTCGTCCAGCTTTTCGGCAAACGCTGGAAAGACGACCAGGGTGCCAGCAAGGCCTGCGTGCTTCGTCTGAGCTCCCTCGACGACGTTGAGCTTCCGCTCAGCACGACCGCCGAAGTGTATGCGCAGATCTATGCTGACCTCGACGAGGCCATCAGCCTGTTCAATGCTTCGGGCAGAGCCAACAGCCGCAAGGACAACTTCACCATGGACCTCGATGTGGCCTATGCGATTTATGCCCGCGTAGCAATGGCTAAGCTCGATTACAACAAGGCCCTCGAATGCGCCAACAAGGTGATCAACACCGGCAGCTATCCGTTGATGAGCAACGCTGACTATAAGGCTGGTTTCTGCAATCCGACGAGCGAGTGGATCTGGTACCTGTATGGTGCAGAAGATGAGACCCTCTACTTCTACTCCTACTTTGCTTACATCGCCTACAACTCTTCGGCCGGTAACTGCCGTAACTATCCGAAGTGCATCAGCAAGGAACTCTTCGAGAAGATTCCGGCTACTGATATCCGCAAGGGTCTCTGGTTGGATCCGACGGGCTACGAAGGCCAGTACAACACCAACACCGGCAAGGCCAATGCACAGAAGACTTCCAATAAGCTTTATGCATACGCTTTCGACTATGCCAAGAAGGACGGCCGCGTAGGTCTTTATTCCACTTCTTCCGTGTTCGCCTACATGCAGTTCAAGATCCGCAACAATGCGCAGGCCGGCGTGGGTAACCTCTGCCTGTTCCGTACTTCCGAGATGTACCTGATCGCCGCCGAGGCCAACTGCATGCTCAACAACGATGCTGCAGCCCGCGAGAACCTCGTCAAGCTGAACAAGAACTCCGGCCGTGATCCGCAGTACACCTGCGACAAGTCGGGCGCTGCTCTGCTTCAGGAAATCAAGGATTACCGTGGCATCGAACTCTGGGGCGAAGGCTTCACCTGGTTTGACCTCAAACGCTGGGGCGATTCGGTGGTGCGTCACTCCTATGAGGATGGTGGCAACTTCATGGCTTCCGTCGCCGTTACTTACGGCCCGAACGAAAAGAACAACTGGGTCTGGGTCACGCCGAAGATTGAAACCGACTACAACAAGCAGATTTTCTAATCGTTGCTTGATGCGAGAAAGGGAGGAGACGTTGGTTCTCCTCCCTTTTTTTGTGGCTGTTGCCAGCCGCTATTTTTTCTTGGCTGCTTTCTTGGCGGCCCTGGCCGCTTCCTGCTCTTTCTTGCGGGCTTCGCGTTCCGCCTGTTTGGCCTGATAAGCGGCTTTAGAGGTGATCAGGATAACGCCGTTGGAGCCGCGCATGCCGTAGGTGGCGGTGCTGCCGTCCTTAATGACGTCGACCGACTGGATGTCGTTGGGGTTGATCGTGCTGACATCGTGGACCTCCATGCCGTCCAGCAGGATCAGCGGCTGCGTGGAGCCGTTGAAAGTCGATACGCCGCGGATGATAATGCCGCCGCTGGGGGTTACTTCTACGCCACCGACATTGGCTTGCACATAATCTGCGAACGACTGGTAGGTCCGGTCGCTGTCTTTCATGTCCAGATGCTGGATGGAAGTGGTCTCGGTGGTCATATAGCCGTCTGATTTCTCCTGTCGGACGGGCTCTGAAGCAGTCGTGCTCTTTTGCGTACCGCAGCTGCATACAATAAGCAGCGGCAGCATCCAAATATAAATGCGTTTCATCGTAATAGCAATTATCAATTAATAATTAGTAAAAATACGTATTATTTATGATAAATGCTAGAAAATCTGAAACTTAGTACTGATCCTTGTACTTTTTGTTGGCGTTGCGCGAGGACTTGGTGGTGACCAGTGCGACGCCGTTGGCGCCACGGACGCCATAGCTGGCGACGCGGGAGTCGGTGATGATCTCGACGGCGACGACGTCGTGAAGGTCCAGGCTGTCAAAGCTCTGGACTTCAAAGCCGTCGACCATGAGCAGCGGCGTGGTACTGCCGTTGATGGTGCTGACACCGCGAGCGGCGATGCCTTCGAAGAAGTGAGGACTGACGGCCTCGATGTATTCGTCCAACGTCCGGTAGTTCAGCCACGGCTGGTCGGCGTTTGCACTGTCGTTGATCAATCTGCCGCCGCCGCAGCTGCAGAGCAGCAGGAACGTAGCAATCAGGAAAATTGTTTTTTTCATATCGTTCAAGGTATTATATGTTCAAGTGGTTTGTCACTCCAACACCTGCGATGTGGAGATCCAGCGGCCGTCAGCGGCACGTCCTTCGACGCGCAGAAAATACGGTCCGTCCGGCTGGTCGTCCGTGTAGAAGGAAAAACTGGTGGTATGCCGGCCCCAGAGCCCCAGCGAGGGGTTCCAGTAAATGGTATTGCGCCGGTCGGGCACCCAGGGGTGAGTCCGGTCGTAGCGGGGGTTGTAGAAATCGCGCGGCGTCTGCCAGCCAAGCGGCGTGAACACGCGTGTATTGCCTTGATCTTCCAGCGAACGCTGTCCCGGCCCGCTCAACTCCACGAGTACCACCCCGTCGGCCTTCAGCAGGAAAGCGTCGCTGTCGCGTGTGGTAATGCTGAGTTTCTCGATATCGCCTACCATGATGGTCTGTCCAAGGTCCCAGTTGTAACGGATTCCGTTGACACACAAGGCGATGTTTCCGAAGTATTCGTATGAAGTTTTAGTGCGGACGATGGTTTCTCCATCTTGGTCGACGCGTTCGAAGTTGGGCTTCATCAGCAGGACATAGTCGAGCAGGTTCATGTGGTCGTAAGGACCGAGCTGGTCGCGGGTTTTGGCGCCCAGGCGTGGTGTGCTGCCGAATGGCGACTTGATGCGTACGTAGTCAGCCTGGACCACCAGGGTCTGGATGGAGTCGCGCTGGAAAAAGCCGTCGGGGAAGACGGGGGTTTCGGCCTGGGTCGGGTCGAGACGTAGGCCGCCGAATGGCCAACTGCCAGCCCAGGGGCCGGTTTCCTGTGCCACGGGATCGGGAAGGATGCGAGGCGTATAGTGCTGTAGGGTGCCGTCGCGCGTGACATTGAGCACAAAAACGGTACTGTCGCGGAAATCCAGGGAATCAATTACGAAGCGGCCGCCACGGGATACTTCGGCCACTTCCGAGTAATTGAGGGCCGGTGCCATGATTGAGAGAAGATAGCTGCGCGGTGTCCGCTGGGTGAAGCCCCGTACTTCGCCTGTCAGGGTTTGGGTCAACTCGCGGGCCATCGGCGCTTCCGGTACGAAGTCGTAATAGCTCCAACCTTGGATCATGAGCAGCAGATCGAGTGCGTTGTGCCGTTCCTTCTCCGGTACGGTTGGATTGAAATAGTAGTCGGGATTCTCAATATGGCCGCGGAGTTCGCTTCCCAGCTGCATATAGGCTGCCAGACCGCCTTCTTGCTGATAGGGCCGGAACGCCGACCGGACCACCGAAACCGACACGTCGCCGGAGTCAATGCCGGCCGGCAGTTTGAGTCGTACACGGCGCAGCGTCCGCGGTGCGTAGCTGTCGCCTTCGCTTTGCACGGTCAGGGCTACGGCGTCGGTCCGCTCGCTCTCCCGGAACACGGCCCGCTCAGAAAGGATATTGCCGGCCGGGTCGGTAAGCAGGAATTTCTGCAGGCCCTCGGCCAGGTCGTGCATTTGGATACGGAAGCTGTGGGAAGTGCCGGCCACTTCGCCTGCCTTCTCATTATGCCCTCCTGCACAAATCCATAAGGTGCAGGGATTCCCGCTGTGGTTGATGACTTTGACAATCAACTGCTGGCCTATGCGACGGATCTGCAATGTCGCACCGTCTGTGCTTGGTTCGGGGAGATTCCAGGCCGCCGAGCCGTCATCCGGGAGGAAGCGGTAGTGATGGCCTTGTGCGGGTATGAAGGTCAGCAGGCCCATGCCATCGTGCAGCGTGCGACCCTGCGTGACTTCCGCCCCGTTGTCCTCGACCACGCGACCCGAGAGCGTCACGCCCTTGCCTCCGGCATCCATGGCCTTGAAGCCAATCGAAGCTGGCTCGCCGGCAAAGTAGCGCCCTCCTTCGGGATAGAAGCTGATGTCCAGGGCATCATCTGTGTGCGGGGAGTCCGGCATGAGGCCGTCCATGCCCACGAGGCGAATAGGCGTATGGAACAAAGTGTGCTCCGGCCAGTTTAGCTGCCAGCGCGTATAGGCCCTGAACAGATAGTTCCCTGTCTTCAGGGAATCCGGCAGTTCAAGATATCCCGCAAAGCCGTCGCGGCCCTGACGTATCTTCGAACGAAGGACGGTCTTTCCCTCCGCGTCGAGCAATTCCGCGTACAGGAAGCGGCTTGTTCCCCCTGAAGCCTTCGCATCTTCAACATAGCCTTTCAGCCATATAGTCTCGCCTGCCGCATAGCAGTTCCGGTCAAGGTGAGCGTACACCTTTTCGGGCATGGGACGCTCCTGGGCCGTGATTGTCGCGGCCATCAGCATGAAAGCCAGGGAGAAGAGAATAAAACGCATGATTACAAAGATAAAGGAAAAAAATTAACTTTGAGGTATGAAACAGATCTACAGATACGCATGCTGGGCCGGCATGGCCCTCGTGATCTTGCTGGCAGGCGGCTGCGGCGCCTCTCAGTCGTCTTCCTCTGCCGATAACACCGTGGACCCGACCGATGCCATGGTTCCCCGCGAAACGGGTGCCATCGGCCGCATCGAAGTGACTGATGTGGACCGGGCCGGCTACACTACTTTTGAGGAATATGTCGCTTCGCACACGGCTGGTGTAGACCTTGACAATTTCGGCAATCTCGTCATTCGCGGCCGCTCGACCAAGAACGGCTATTCCAAGCCGCTGATCGTTTACGACGGGGTAGAAACCTATGACACCAGCACGATCAATCCCTATGACATTGCCACGATTGAAGTGATCAAAGACGGCACGGCGTCGATCTATGGCATGCGGGGCAACGGTGGCGTCATCATCGTCACCTCCAAAGCCAAGGCTGACCGCGCCAAGGAGAAGTCCGACGAGGACAAAAAGGTCCAGGTCGAGATCAACAGCAAAGTCTCCAAGCGGAAATAATCAGCTTACCAGCTGACTTTCAGTAGATAAGGAACACCGTTGAGTACATCGGTGCGGCCCGTGTACTGGACACCGTAGAAGGTCTCGACCGTGTCGACCGTCGTGGCGCAGAACACGGAGATGTAGTAGCGGCCGGGCTTTTCGACCGGAATCGTGAAGCTCTTTTCACTGCCATGTCGCAGGTCCTTCCAGCGCGCATTGTCGCGGAAGGCCAGGTCCTGGCCGTCGGCGAAGAGCCAGAGGTCGAAGCGGTCGGTCCAACGGTCCGGGGCGCTGAGTTCCACTTTGATCTCTTTCACACCTTTGGGTACGTCCACAGCGAAATGATGGTACTGGCGGTCACCGATCCGGGTGAAGTCTGGGTCGTTCTCATCCGTGGCGCGCGTCATGGCGCGGGTCTCGCCGTTGGCCAGCGTGCCCTTGAGCCGGGGCGTGCCGTTGCCGTCCATCGCGTAGCGGATCAGGGCCGCCATCAGTTCCAGGCGGTCGCCTTCTACCATGCGCTCGGGGTGCGAGCCGATGGCTACGATGCGGCCTGTCTGCGCATTTTCCTTCCAGGCCCAGGCACTGACCTTCTCGTGAATGGACTTCTTGAGTTTCAGTGTGTCGCCGATGTAGCGCAGCAGGATTTCCGTGCCGGCCGGGACGTTTTCGTCCATATAGGCGTAGCAGCCGCCGTTGTGGCGGACCGAGTCGATGCGCATGTCACCGCCGAAATCATAGTATTGCAGCAGGGGAGAGCCCGGCTCCACGGTCATGCCCGTGGCGGATTTCTCGAGTCCGGTGCCGACCACCCAGCCTGGGTAGAGGCAGAGGTAGTCCGGACGGGGCACGTAGCCCGTGTCGCGCTTCGAGCCCAGGGCGACCATGAAGGCGCCGGCGCAGGTGCCCACGTAGCTGCCGCCGTTCTTCAGGTACGTGCGGAAGTGCTCGCGGCCCTCCGCGGTCAGGGAACGGGTGTGACCCAGCGCCTTGCCACCGTTGACATACACCACGCGGAAGCGGGGCGCACCGTCGGGATAGAGCAGGGCGCCGTTCTCGTCAAGCCGGTTTCCAACCAGTAGGTAGTTCTGCATCAGCGTGTCGAGGGAGTTCATTTTGAGCCGTTCTGCCGTGGAGAGCTGCTCCATGCTAAGGCCTAGCCAGTCTGCGGCAGGCAGGTCTGGATAGGAATTCAGCGAGCATCCGCCGTCCATGAAGAGATCTTTGTAATAGCCATCGGCACGGGTCTGCCCCGGCTGGGAGAAGGCCGCCGCTGCCGCCAGCAGCAGGACCATCGTGAGAAGCGTCTTTTTCATAGGGTAAATATACGAAAAAATCACAAATCGGCAATCAGGCGGAGAAGGGTATTGAGCAAGTGGATGAGTGTGTGCAGGCCGCTGGCCACCAGGGAAGAAACAGGAGCCAGGAAGGGTAGGAGGGCGCTGAGGCCCGCTGCCGCGACAGTGGCGGCTGCGGCATACATCACAGCAGTGGTCAGGGGAATGGCCAGCAGGGTTGTGAGCAGGAAATAACGGGGAAAAGTGCCGAAATAAAGCCAGACCAGGATGCCGCAGGTGGCCTGGCAGCAGAGGCTGACGCAGAGCATCTCCCAGACCCGCGAGAGCAGGCGCGAGCGCGTCTGCAGCAGGCTTTTCAGCCAGGGATGGAGGAGTACGATGGACAGCACGGCCGTGTAGGAGAGCTGGAATCCAACGTCGCGCGGCGATTCGGGGCGAAAGAGCATGAGCAGCAGGGCGCTGCCCGCGAGGGCAGACAGAGCGTCGCGGTCGCCCGACAGCAAGCCCGACAGTTCATAGATCGTGATCATCAGCACGGCCCGGGAGATGGAAGCGCCCATGCCTGTGATGAGGGCATAGGCCCACAATAGCCCGAGAATCAACAGGCTGCGTGCCCAGCGGACGGCGCGGTGCCCGCCCAAGGGCCGCAGCAGCCATCCCAGCAGGGCGTAGATCAGACCGACATGCAGTCCGCTCAGAGCCAGCAGGTGCATG
>Ga0265300_10003801_pt1 | contig 12251 bp, 9 predicted proteins | sample AusTroGonzalo_MG_FD_193482 | JGI IMG/M metagenome (GOLD analysis project Ga0265300, IMG submission 193482) | Bovine rumen microbial communities from tropical cattle in Woodstock, Queensland, Australia - Gonzalo_03 | ecosystem: Host-associated > Mammals > Digestive system > Stomach > Rumen ... | reverse complement strand
CCCCATGATTCAGCATTGCCATACCGATAATTTTATCATCTTTGCCCAATGTTAATCCGCGCACACCCGTTGAATTACGTCCCGCAAAGACACGAATTTCGTTCACAGGGAATCGTATGCATCTGCCCCGATATGTTGCCAAGAAGACATCTTGGTCTTCGGTGCATGGCAACACGGAAATCAAACTTTCGCCGTCGTCCAACTTCATTGCAATCTTTCCGTTCGCACGAATTGAATCAAAGTCTGACATACGATTGCGACGCACTGTTCCAGTACTTGTTGCGAACATCAAGAAATGTTCCTTTCCACTTTCTTGAACCTTTTGCACTTCTTCTTCGTCAACTGGTAAAATCGCAGTTATTGTTTCGCCAGCTTCCAACGGCAACAAATTCACCAATGGACGCCCTTTGGCTGCGGCAGCTGCCTCTGGCAATTTATATGTTTTTAATTTATAGCACAAACCTTTGGACGAGAAGAACAACAACGGCGTATGCGTATTTGCAACAAATACTTGAACGACATAGTCATCGTCTTTTGTTGTCATAGCATTGCGTCCCTTGCCCCCACGTTTTTGAGCACGATATGTATCCAGCGCAACACGTTTGATGTATCCAGTATTCGATACCGTCACAACCATATCTTCACGTGCAATCAAATCTTCCATATCAATATCGATTTCTGCATCAGATATTTCTGTACGACGTTTAGAAGACCAATTATCGCGTTCATCAATTGTTTCTTCACGAATGATTTGCACGATACGCGCATGGCTGCCCAATATATCAAGCAAATCTTTAATCTGGGCACCCAAATCGACCAAGTCGCTGTGAATCTTGTCACGTTCAAGACCGGTCAAACGATGCAATTGCAATTCCAAAATTGCGCGCGCCTGGTCATCAGACATACGGAACATTCCGTTTTCATATTCGGTATTCGGGTCATCAATTAATTTGATATAGCTTTCAATATCAGCCGCGTGCCACGTGCGTGAAACCAATTGTTCGCGTGCGACATCTGGGTTTGGACTTGATTTAATTAATTCAATCACTTCGTCCAAATTACCAACCGCAACCGTTAAACCCAACAAAGTGTGCGCACGATTACGCGCCTTGTTCAAATCGAAAATCGTTCTGCGACGAATAACCTCTATACGAAAATCAATAAACGCATCCAAAACACCGCGAATATTGAACAGCATGGGTTTCCCGCGATTCAGTGCCATTAAATTCACCGGGAAATTCGTCTGCATTTCAGTGTATTGGAACAACTGATTTAAAACAACATCTGGAATCGCATCGCGTTTCAATTCAATTACAACACGCAAACCTTCCTTGGATGATTCATCACGAATTTCGGCGATACCTTCGATTCGTTTATCCTTGGCCAGTTCTGCAATTTTGATAATCATTTGCGATTTGTTAACCTGGTACGGTATTTCATCAACAACAATCGCCGGATGATCATGGAAAGTTTCCATATGTGTTTTTGCACGAACAATTATTGAACCACGCCCAGTTGTGTGTGCCTTGTATGCACCCGAACGGCCCATAATAACGCCACCCGTCGGAAAATCAGGCCCCGGGATAATTTCAAACAATTCATCGTCAGAAATTTTATCATTATCCAAAATAGCTAAAATACCATTGCACAGCTCACCCAAATTATATGTCGGAACATTCGTCGCCATACCAACAGCAATGCCCGAACCACCGTTCACAAGAAAATTTGGAAACTTGGTTGGCAAAACAACCGGTTCTTGCAATGTGCCATCAAAGTTCGGTTGCCAATCAACAGTATCTTTATCCAAATCGTCCATCATTGACGCACCAAGTTTTGACAAGCGCGCCTCAGTATAACGCATAGCCGCGGCCTTATCACCATCACGCGAACCAAAGTTACCCTGGCCTTGAACCAGCATTTCACCCATAGAAAAGTCCTGGCCCATACGAACCATTGCTTCGTAAATAGAACTATCGCCATGCGGGTGATATTTACCCATAACATCACCGACAATACGCGCAGATTTAACCGTTGATTTTGTTGCCGGCGCGACATCATTCATAACATATAAAATACGACGATGCACCGGTTTACAACCATCACGAACATCAGGCAACGCACGGTCAACAATAACCGACATAGCATAATCCAAAAAGCTTGTTCGCATTTCGTGTTCCAACGATGATTGTGGAACTTTGATTTCATTTATTTCGTTTGTTTCAATAATTTCTGACATCCCAAAAATCCCTTAGTTTTTAGCATATAAAGCATAGCAAAATTTTGACATATGGGTCAAGGAATAAAGCCCAAAAAACACATTGACAAACACGGTTTTTGTAATATAATAAATCGCAGAAATCAGGGAAAAATTAAAAATGAATGCGACAGATAATTTATTTTTATTAACTTGGCAATTTTTTGCCGCGATTTTCGTATATTATTTAATGCTTGAGGGGTTAAAAAAACTCGGATTAATAAATTCTGGAAAATCGAAATAAAAATGTTGCGTTTTATAAAAACCTGTGATTAAATAGGTGCGCAAAAGGATTTAGTTATGGCAACAAAAAGAACATATCAACCGTCAAAAACACGCCGTGTGAAAACACATGGGTTCCGTGAAAAAATGGCAACAAAAAGCGGACGCGATGTATTGAATCGCCGTAGAGCTAAGGGTCGCGCACGTTTGGCCGTTTCTGCGGTTAACTAAAAAATCCGGCTGTTGCCGGTTTTTTATTTGTTATAAGTTTTTGTTAAAGGTGATTAGTAAAAACGGGGCGACGCCCCGTTTTTTATTTCCAATGACAAATTACAATTGCGTGGTCGGCGGAATCGGTGCGGATTTTATGATACGATGTATTGCCGTCTATTTTTACATCAATATTTACTTCGGGGGTTTCGGGGTTGATTTCTTTTTTATAGTTCAATTCGATTCCGCAAAGTTTATGTTCGTTACGATATGTATATCCAACGCTTTCTGTTGCCCACACCGCATAGACCGCATTGTTTATGTGCTGGTTCACATCCACGTCATCAAAGCGGCATTTCATTATGTGCGTTTTGTCCGCATCAAAGTCCGGGAATTTATCAAACTTACGGTCCAGCGCACGTTCGCCAACCAAAATGCGTTCTGGCAATTTGTCGGTTAACACAACTGGGCGACGGCGTTCCATATCAATCAAAATCCATTGTGATGTTGCACGCACCATTAAACGATTATCTGCCCCGCGAATTTCAAAATCACGTACAGTGCGCAGGCTGTCCGCAACAGATGGCCATGTGATAAAATGCAATTCTTCGTTTTCGTGTGGCAATTCGATAATATCAACCAAATAATGCGTCACAACCCATGCCAAATTATTTTGTAAAAGGAAAGTGCGCCCAACACCCAATTTTTCTGCATGTGTATCTGCGACCGATTGCAATTCGTTCATTAAAATTAACGGACGAACATTACCATAGCGGTCACACTGATATGCTTGCAGTTTTCTAACTTCGGTGTATTTGTCCGCCATTATTTTTCACCGTTATTGTTTTCCGCAACGACAAAATCAACCGTATCACCCAATACGATCTCATTTGCACGCGCCGCAGATTTAATCACACCATGCAACGCGTCTGGCGTATCCGATGGAATTGTTAATGTTTCTAATTTCGCACCATTACCGATTTGGCGTTCTGTGCGCAAACCACGAACAGTTTTCAATATATCCAACGCAATTTGCATTTGCGAAACATCAGTATCGCGCGCCACAACAACATCTGGATATGCGGTCAGGTGCAATGTTTCGCCACCTTCGCTATCTTGATAAATCTTTTGCCATAATTCTTCGGTAATGAACGGTATAAATGGCGCATATAAACCGATTATATTACGCAACACTTCCCACAGCGTCCATTGTGCCGCCAGTTTTGATTCCGCGCTGTATTTTTCAGGACTCCAGAATCTATCTTTGATAAATTCCAAATATTGATCACAGAACACATCCCAGAAAAATGCATCAATCGCCGAACGGGAATTATAGTTGTCGTATTTATCCAAATTCTTGCGAACCTCTGCAATTGTCTTGTTCAATTCAGACAACACCCAGCGGTCTTCGACAAAACGATTTGCAATTTCAATTTTTTGTGTCTGCTTTGGATCAAAATCTTCTAAATTCATCAAAACATAACGTGACGCGTTCCACAATTTAGTCAGCAATTTAGAACCGCGTTTAACTTCGTCATCACTGTAACGCAAATCTGTTCCGATTGGTGCAGTTGCAACCCAATAACGCAATGCATCGGTTCCAAACTTATCAATCGCTGTTAATGGGTCTGTTCCGTTACCTTTGGTCTTGGACATCTTTGCACCTTTAGAATCACGAACAAGGCCGTGGAAATTCACCGTTCTGAACGGAACATCGCCCATAACGTAAATGCCCATCATAACCATACGCGCGACCCAGAAAAATATAATGTCGGCGCCAGTGTATAACAAATCTGTCGGGTAATATTTTTTCAATTCCAATGTTTCTTCGGGCCAACCCAATGTTGAAAACGGCCACAACGCAGAAGAAAACCAGGTATCTAACACATCATTATCGCGTGTTAATTCCTTGCCGCCCGATTGTTTAATTGCCTCTTCTTCGGTTGCAGCAACATAAACATTACCGTCCACATCATACCATGCCGGAATACGATGTCCCCACCACAACTGACGCGAAATCGCCCATGGACGAATATCTTTCATCCACGCCATGAACAAGTTATAGCGATGATCTGGCATAAACTTAATTTTGCCTTCTTCCACTGCCTTAATCGCAGGAACAGCCAACTTTTCAGCATCAACAAACCATTGATCTGACAACCATGGTTCAACAACCACGCCACCACGTTCAGAATATGGTGTTGGAATAACCTTGTCTTCAACCTTGACCAACAAACCCGCTGCTTCAATATCTGCCATAACCGCAGCACGCGCTTCATATCGATCCATATCCCAATATTTTTCTGGCACTGGCGCTGCCGAAATCATACGCGCAGTTGGCGTTAAAATACAAACCGGTGTCAAATTGTGACGCAAGCCAACCTCATAGTCATCAAAGTCGTGTGCTGGTGTAATTTTCACAGCACCAGTTCCCTTTTCTGGGTCAGCATGCACATCACCAATAATTGGAATTTCAATATCTGTTAATGGAATTATCGCGTTCTTACCAATCAAATGTTTTAGTTTTTCGTTTTCGGGATGAACTGCAATCGCCTGGTCACCGAACAGTGTTTCCGGACGCGTTGTTGCAATTTCAATAAAACCACCGTCTACTAATGGATAATTGAAATAATAAAACTTACCTGTTTCTTCACGTGTTTCAATTTCCAAATCAGACACAGTTGTTTGCTGTTTCGGACACCAATTCACCATACGCTTTGCACGATAAATCAAACCTTCGTTATACATTTTTACAAACAGTTTCGTAACCGCCGCAGATAAACCATCATCCATTGTAAATCTTTCGCGATGCCAGACCGGTGTAACACCCAATGTATGCAACTGGTGCATAATTTGACCACCTTTGTCCGCCTTCCATGCCCATGCGATTTCCAATAATTCTTCTTTGGTTTTCGAACGTGGGTTTATACCGCGTTTTGATAAATCCCGTTCAACAAGTAATTGGGTCGCAATAGATGCGTGATCGGTTCCCGGCTGCCATAACACGTCATAGCCTGCCATACGTTTATACCGGCAAATGATATCGGTCAAAACATTATCCAGCGCATGTCCCATGTGCAGATTTCCCGTCACATTTGGCGGCGGCATCATAACACAGAACGACTTTTTCGATGAATTTACATCATTATCCCAGAAATTACGATTATCCCAAAATTCTTGAATTTTGGTTTCAATTTCGCGCGGACTGATGTTTTTACCCAATTCTATTTTCATGTTTTACCCCAATAAACTGTATGTTTAACCGCCAAATCTTAGCATATTAAATTCAAATTTCAAGCATACAAAACACCCACGTAACAAAATATTGACAATTTGTTTATTATGTATAAAAATTCGAATCTAATGGAATTAGCGACATTAAATTTATTGAAATCTAGCGCCACCGCAAACAATGTTTCTGTGGAACATCATCATACTGGTGGTGATAAATGTTATACTTTTCCTGTTTATTCTATGCTGTTCACAGACGATTTACAGCTAGATTCAACCACATTCGAAATGTCAACATGTTGTGTTAATTGTTCTTATAAAATGCTTTTTGGTTTTCCATATATGCAGTGCGAGATTACAATTGAAAGGGACGATGGCGATGTTGTTGCAGAACTTGAAAGCATCTCGATTCCATTGAACCCCAAAAAACAAAACACATATCAGCGCAAGATTATCGCACTAATCAATGCGTGTTCTAGACGCGTCATTCAACAGGAAATGAAGAAAAACAAAATCGCAATGGCGGCGGTTGCCCATTCCACATTACATAATAATCTGTATAATTAATTTACCAAATGCGCAACACGACAAAAAGTCACGCCGTATACAGCAGTTGCCCCGGCGTTTGTTAGAACGCGTTTTAATTCATTAAATGTTGCACCCGTTGTCATAACATCATCAACCAGCAAAATTTTCTTGCCCTTTATTTTATCTGGATGTCGAACGGTAAAAACATTATGCACATTTGCGACACGCTGTTTGCTTGATTTATGTCCCATATTTTCACGATATTTTCTTAATACAGAATCTAAATCCATCCGCACACCAAACGCTTTTGCGATTGGTCGTGCAAGTAATGTTGCCTGGTTATAGCCACGATAAAACAAACGCCTGTTTGCCAATGGCACTGGCATAACAACATCTGGCGAAATATCTGTATCCCGCAAAGCCCAAATCATTGCGCGCGACATAAACCGTGCATATTGCGTATGTCCGGCATGCTTGTACGGCAACATTGCCATTTTTGATGCGTCATCATAAACACATGCCGAACGAATTAAATCAAGCTCAGCTTTACCCGCGGCACATGTGGGGCATAACATATTTGGTGACAAATCAAAACTTGATGCAAAGGGAAAACCACATTTAACACATTTTGCACCATCAATCCAATTAAACGATGTCCAACAATCATCACACAATTCACCATGCGTCGAAACACGTGCATTACACAATGGACAGGTTGCAGGGAAAACAAATTCAATAAAAGATTCTAAAATTTTACGCACATAATTCATTGACTATTACCAAGACATACTTTTATATGTCTTTTTGCCAACAGTGTCACCGAATAAATTGCGCTGTTGTTGGGTCAATGTTTCAAATTGGTCATTTGAAATTATACGAAGCAAGAAACCATCATCACCACGCGCCGCCAACACTGGCACGATGCGTTGTTCGGCAACACCGGTATCACGCAAAACCTGTTCCACAATCGCCAATCTGCGTGCCGCTAACTTACGGCTGTCTACATCGTTCATAACATCCTGTGGAATTGTGACTTGAATTGCGCGCTTTGGATTACTTACCACAATCGATGCATACTCGGTCAACAAAGTATAATTATCACGTGACAACGCAGAATCATCATTGCGGAATCTTATTTTAATTTCCAAAGGACGAATACCACCAGATTCAGATAAATCACGCACTGCGGTGAACCCTTCAACCGAAGACGACATATCGCTTGTTGTATCAAAACGGTCATCTATCTGGAAAGTAGAAAGATGTTTGTTTTCAGACAAAAATGTTTTGTGAAATGCACGACGTAATTCAGCCGGTGACATCGAAGACATATCATTGCGTGCCGCCGTAATGCGTGGCGAAGTATTTTTTTCAACCGTGCGTGCAACAGTATCATTGTCCATTGGCACAACCACACGCGATAACTTCATTGATGAATCGTCATTTCTTGTTTCAACCATTTTTGTATTATTCGCAACAACGTGTTCAACTGTTTTTGGTTCTGCAATAGTTTGTACAGAACGCACACCCACGCTTGCATCGGCACGGCGCTGTAATTCCATCAATTTTGCAATTTGATTATCAATTTCTGCCATTGCTTCCTGTTTGGTAATCGGGGCATCATTACGCGCAACAACCGTCGGTTTTTGTTGAACATAATCTAAATCTTCTTCGGGCAAATCAAAATCAGAATTTAACACCGCAAATTCAGACGGACGTGGCATACGCAGTGGCGCATCATTTGTTGCCCACAAATCAGAACTTGGGCGATTTGGAATTAAAATATCAGCGGTTGCTAACTTTTCACCATGCGAAACTTTTGTTTGTTTTACCGCCGGACGCGCAACCACAGAACGCGTTTTAACCACCGGTGCAACTGACACAGTTTTTTGATTAACAATTTCTTCACCAAATGCGGCACGTGCCGAAACCCCAGCAGATGCAACATTTACAACCGGCAAACGAACATCCCCCCAGGCATTTGATATCACAAAAATCGCCAACAATGACGCTGAAAATCTATGCATATTCCTTTCCTTCCATCATAATCATAGAACAAATGACGAATCGGGGGCAAGCGGAAAATGCACAAACAAAAATTTATTTCGTAACAGTATCAGAAATAAGTTTTACAGCATGATTTTCGACACGCGATTTTGCCGCCATCTTTTTTAAACGTGATGGATTATCAAATAATTCATCCAGTGTTGATGACAACCATTTTGACGTGAACTTTGATTGTTCAACGGCAAACCCACCGCCCAGATGCGCAAAACTTGCCGCATTGGCTGCTTGGTCTGGATTAATTCCCAACGGCACGATTATTGCTGGTCTGCCAATAGTTTCCAATTCAATCACTGTGCTTGCACCACCACGCGATATAACCAAATCAGAATCTGCAATCGCGCCCGCCATATCATGAACAAAAGATAATACATTTGCGTGGATTTTATGTTCTGCATAGAAATGTTGCAATTTTTCAACATTTTCCGGACGTGTTTGATGTGTCACAAAAATCTTTTTATTTTTCATTTTTGTAATTGCATCTGGCACAACATCATCCAAAATCTGTGCGCCCAGCGAACCACCTGTCACCAACAAATGCGATTTTTCTGGTAATTTTGCCCCAGCATATTGAATAAAATCACGACGCACTGGCAAACCAGTATAAACCACGTTGGCTGTGGATTTTTTCGGCATACCATCAACTGTTGGGAAACTTGTCATTAATGTTTTAACCCAACGCATAGCAAATTTATTTGCGCGTCCAATTGCCGCATTTTGTTCATGTAAAAATGTTGGTATGTGCCAAATGTGCGCCGCAAATACCGCTGGCACCGATGCATATCCACCAAACGCAACAACACGCACTGGGCGAAAGATTGCAAAACGCAATATTAATGCAAATGCCGATACTCCAATTTTGAACAACGCATAAATTTGACTTAATCTGCTTTTCGCACCGACCCCCGATGCCCACACATGAACTATTTTTGATTTTTCCGGTTTTCCATCACGCACCATTTTATCAACACGACCATCACACGATATCGTAATTTTATGACCACGTGATGCCAATTCTGTTGCCACTGCCAATGCTGGATATACATGTCCACCCGTTCCACCTGTTGCGATAAAAATTCTCATTTCTTTCACCTTTTATTTCCATTTATCTTCACGCATTAATGCCAAAACCATTCCAAACAACAAACAATATGCAACCAACGAACTGCCCCCATGCGATATGAACGGCAGTGTCATACCCTTTGCTGGCATTAAACGCAGTGTTGATGCCAAATTGATAAAACATTGAAAACCAAACATTGCTGCCGTACCAGCAATCGCCATTGAAGAAAATTCGTCACGCATACATCTTGATTGTTTTATAAGATGAATCACAACCCAGGCTAATAAGATTATTAATCCACAAGATGCTATCGCCCCAAAATTTTCGGATATCACAGATAAAACAAAATCACTTTCTGCCATTGGCAAATGTTCCACCACAGACGCTTTATCCCCAGCACCAAACAAACCGCCATTACGAATTGCACGCAAACCAATACCGACCTGACTTGTTGGATCCATTGGACCAAAGAAAGACAATAATCTGGCAAGCGCATGGGGTTTTATTAACACCAACAAAGTTCCAAAACCAACACCCGCACACCCAAGTGACAAAACCCATCGCATTGGCAACCCCGCCAATAACAACATAACCCCAAAAGTTGCTAAATACAACCCCATTGTCCCAAGGTCTGGATGCCATGCCTGGATACTACACACGATTGCCAGGGGTATCAAATACCAACCCCAAGACCATGTTTTTAACTGAAACAATGTGCGCTTAAAATCAAAAACATCTTTGCCATACACAGATTTCATTTTACAAATAAACCATGCCGTTATCATTACAAATCCAGGTTTCATCAAATCAGATGGCATAATGCGGGGCAAACCCGGTATAACAAACCAACGATACGATTTATTTAAAAAGTGCGGATTGACAACCGTTCCCAAAAGCAACAAAAAACATATAATCAAATCAACCCATGATATTTTAAGTATTGTGTCACGACTTGCCATACTGACCCCAATCATTGTCGCGACCCCAATACCTGAAAATAAAAACATACGAACAAAAAATTCATACCATTCGGTTTTACCAGATGTGCGAACAAAATTTGCAGAACCGCTTGATATTGCGATAACAATCGCGGCAAACATCATGCCCAGCACCAACCACAGCAATACTTTATCTGTTTCAAAATACCAACTGGTAAATTTGCTTTCTTCGGTTCGTCTGAACATGTCCGCCCCCACGCATTACGCGAATTTCAATATTACCAACGCAAGACCTGAAAACATCACAGACAGAATAAAAAATCTATCAACTATTTTTGTTTCAGCCCAACCTAATTCTTCAAAATGATGATGCAATGGTGCACGCAAGAACACACGACGACCAGTCCCAGTCAATTTGCGTGTTATTTTGAAACACATTGTTTGAACAAAAGAAGACAACAATATTAAAACCATCATACCTGCGGCAACACCCATAACAATTTCAGATTTTAATAACATTGCAACTGTTCCCATTAATCCACCAAGCGCAAGAGAACCCACATCACCCATAAATATTGATGCTGGTTTTGCGTTGTACCACAAAAATCCAAGAACCGCGCCAAATGTCGCCCCCAACACCGCATACAAACCACTCGTTTCTGGTAAAAACGCCACAGTATCCATAAACCCAATTCGTGTTGCACCATACAACGCAACAACCAACACTATTAACACAGGCATATACAGCTTTGCCAACATACCATCTAAACCATCTGTGATATTTGTTGCATTCGCAGAACCACAAATAACAAAATACGCAAACACATAATACAGCAAACCCAACGGCAACACTATCCAAGAACCGAACGACAACGACAATTCTGGCATATATGCCGGCATTGTTTTGTTAATAAGATAGGCTAAAATTACTACAAAAATCGCTTCTATTCCCAAACGCATTTTTGGACTTAAACCATTTGATGCCTTGACCGATTGGCTTGACACTTTTTTATAATCATCTGCAAACCCAAGAACCCCAAACATTACCAATGCCATTAATGCAATCCAACCAGTCATATTAGTTAACGGCATAAATAAAACACTTGATATCACAATCGCCAAAACGAGTAATATTCCGCCCATTGTCGGTGTTCCTGCCTTTGCACGATGCGATTCGGGAACATTTTCACTGATTGGCTGACCCTTTTTCTGCCAGTTGTGCATAGCGCGTATGAACGGCCTTCCAAACATTAACAAAATCAAGAAAGCCAATCCAAAACCACATGCAAATTGTGTCCACCCACTGTTAAAAAAAGACAACCCTTTAGACAAGAAAAAATCAGTCAGCATAATATTCTCCTTATTATGCTGACATTTTATCATAAAATTGGCTGAAAATAAATTTTATTTAGTCCGACAATCAATTATTTCTTCGTCATCCAACAACATTGTCCAACTTTCGCCTTTTTGCCACAAAACAACTACAATGTCATTCAAAACACCACTATATTTTGCGCCAGATGCAGACGGCACAAGCGATAAATCTGCAACATCACCATTTATATTTGCCTGCATTTTGTTTCCGTCCTCTGTGACGACTATTTGCACATCGTATGCGCCACAATGCAATACTGAATCAGCATCGTTCTTTTTACATGCAAACAATGCGATTACACACAATAAACAAAGCATAATTTTTTTCATTTTATCCCCCACTTTCTTCCGAATCATAAATTTTATAAAT
>Ga0265300_10003793_pt1 | contig 12271 bp, 8 predicted proteins | sample AusTroGonzalo_MG_FD_193482 | JGI IMG/M metagenome (GOLD analysis project Ga0265300, IMG submission 193482) | Bovine rumen microbial communities from tropical cattle in Woodstock, Queensland, Australia - Gonzalo_03 | ecosystem: Host-associated > Mammals > Digestive system > Stomach > Rumen ... | reverse complement strand
GCGGCGACAACGAGTGGACGAACGCCCTCAACTGGGCTGAATCCGCAGTGCCCGGCAACTGGGACACGGTCGTTTTCAACAATGCCGGGGTGCTGAATTTGCACGTGAGCCGTGCAGGTGGCGATTACATAGGCGCAGCCAATCTTCGCTTCCTTGGCAAAGACGTGTTCATCGATGGAAACACGTTCTACTTGTATGGGACTGGAACTCCTGTAGTCGAAGTCGTTGCCGGCACGACAGTGACATGTTCCAACTACCTTTATATGTATAATTCGGTCCACGAGGCCTTGGCGAAGAGAGGTGGCGGTACGTTTCGCTATGCCTATACCGGTCACATCGGCGGCCTGAAGAACATTGTTGTCGAAGGCGGCAGGTTCGAGGGGATCCCGAACAGCGCCATTTCATACACGATTCCGGCAAATGTTGGCATAGCTGCAAGAGATGGTGGAGATTTCAGCCTGTCCGTGTATGGCTCCATCGCGTCCAGTGGCGGCACTCTTTCCCTTGACGGCGGCACTTTCTCGGTGGGCATGAGCGGAGTCCTGTACTGGTGGATGATCGGCAGCAACTCCGCCCGCACACCAAACATCGAGGTTGGCACAGATGGTGGAACGTTCAGAGTGAAGGACTTTGGCGACTACTATTCCGACAACGGAAAGGTCAGGGCGTACGGCACGTTTGTGACGGCGTCAGACGTTGTCAACGACGGAGGCGTGACAATCGATCTCCGTCCCACCGGCGTGGGGTTTATGCCGCTTGAGCCTTTTTCGCTGAATGGTCCCGTAACGGTGATGGATGGTCGGTTGATGATGTCAAGGTATGGCAATAGCGAGTATCCTGACTTGGCGAATCATCCTTCGTTTTTCGGCACAGGCGATTTCATCCTTGACTGCTGCCTGCTCGATTACAATGACACGAACGGGGACTTGGCGGAAGGCACATTGCGACTTGCTTCCGGTGCGGGTTCGGTGATGCGTGTGCGCGGATCGTCGGAAATCAGGTTTCGCGCAAGCACGTCGAAGAATGTTCAGCACGTTGTGGTCGGTGCGGATGGCGCGGCGGCGGGTTCGGCGTTTGTCCGCGAGCGTGGCGGCGCGTTGTTCCTCCACGATGCAGGGCAGGCCTTTGACGGCGAAAAGTCAACGTTCAAGGTGAATGGAGGAGTCGCCACAAATGTGCTTTCGACTCTTGTCAAGGCTCCAATCTTTACCGAGGATACGACGATTTCATCCGTCGGCGACGTTTATCCCCTCTGCTACGATGCCGAGAAGGGTTTTGTGAAATTTACTGATTTTGCCACAGATCTTACGGCGGGCGAAAACAAGGTCGTCAGGCCAGCCAGTGCTCTTCCGGCGAATGCGACGGCGCATGTTGCGGCTATACAGCTCGTCAACTGGGGGTATATGACGCTGAACGCAGGTTCTCGGCTGACAATAGGCAACGGCATCGATCCGGCGTTTGTCATGCTCGGCTACGAAACGGACATCAGCGGCACTGGAACGATAGACTTTGGTGCGTCCGAAGGCGTTGTTGCGGTGGGTCCGTGTGGCGGTGATGACTATGGACATTCCGTCAGCGTGTCGTTCTCCGGATCTGGCGGAATGTCGTACGTCTCTAGACCGAATTTCTCGCGGCGCGTCGTGACGCTGAAAGGACCGAGCGACTACACGGGCGATACGCATATTTCCGTCGCCGCAATCCGCGTGCGGAATTCGTTGGCGTTCTCGTCCGGCGACGTCTATGTCGAGGGTGGCTACCGCAACGGCGGCAAGTTGATCTTCGACACGCCGCTCACGATTGAAAACAATCTGCATGTTTCCGGCGGCGGACATAGGCTCCATCAATGGCGCGAGGCCACCGACATTCCCGGCGCGATATCGTTTGAGACAAGCGGCGTGACGCTTGCTGGAACAGTGGAGCTCACGGCGAGGACGGAGGTCGCCTCGTCGGGAGAGGGCACGTTCGCGGGCGTCATCTCCGGCGACAGCCTCTTGGTTCGCCCTGGCGAGGGCAGCATAGTCCTTGCGGCGAACAACACCTATACAGGCGGCACGGAAATCGTGAGCGCGGAGGTTGTGCTCAGCGGCGCGTCGCCGTCGCTCGGCACGGGCCGGGTCAAGCTGGACAACGGGCTCGTCCAGTTCGAGAACACATCGCCGATTGCGTTCAACAACCCCGTCGAGGGCACAGGTACGTTCAAGGTCCGTCGTGCAAAGGTGACATTCACCGTTCCGCAGATCAACAATGGCCTGCCGATGACGGCTGCCAGAGGAACGCGGATTGAATTCGCCAACGGCGTCGCCACTGTGATCGGCCCGAAAGGAATGGCGATCGTCTTTAGGTAATCGGGAGTCTTTTCAAAATGAAGCACAATGCTCTTGCCTTGGCGGGGGCCTTCGCGGTCCTGCTGTCCGTTTCCATGCCTTTGTCCGCCGTCGCCGATCGGCAGCTGGACTTCGACGACTTCGAGAAGGATGCGCCGCGGCCATGGGCTGCGGAGATAATCACGGGCGACATCTCGCCGGGGTTGCTGGTGCCGACGCGCAAATGCGTATGCCGGACCGACGGCGTTCTCCAGATTGGCGCGGCGAGAGATTGCCCGATGCCTACGGACGCCAAGCGGGAGTTTCTCGGCAGCGGAGTGCGAGTCTATACCCTTGGAGCGCTCTCTCGCCTCGTAACCGAGTTCTCCGCGCGAGGTCGTCGCTTTTCGGTGACTCTCTCTCGCAGGCCCAGGCGTGAGGATGTCGTCTGCTCGTTCGAGGAGAACGGACGCGAGATTGCCGCCATTGCGCTGCCGAAGGGCACATTGCCCGCCGATTTCGATTTTATCGCCGGGGGCGACGGTACGGCCGACTTGACCGTGAAGAGCCTTTCCGATTCGCAGAAGAGAAACCTCACGGCGAAGTCACGGTTCTTCGTCGGCGCGACGACGGTTGCCAAGACGCTGTACTTCAAGTCCGACGGCGGCGGCACTGCTGAGGCGACGATCGACAACCTTTCGACGTCCATAGTAGAGGCCGAGCGCGTGGCGAAGGTTCCTCCGCCGTGGACGGCAAATCCCGACAGGACGTTCGATCCCGTCGCGGCGGGATGGCCGCTCGTCTTTTCCGACGAGTTCGACGGCGTTTCCATCGACACGAACAAGTGGGATGTCCAGGGCGGTGAAGAGCGCAGGGAATGCGCTTCCCTGAGCGGCGACGGCAGGCTTCTCATAAAGGCAGACTACCGCAGGAACTCGACGAACCAGCTGCGCACGGCTAGCCTGTGGAGCGTTCCTACGTTCCAGTACGGATATTTCGAATCGCGCGTAAAGTTCACCCGCGAAAGCGGATGGTGGGCGGCGTTCTGGCTGTGCACCCACGGCATCGGCAATCCGTTCCTCGACGGCTTCGAGATCGACATCTTCGAGGACTACTACACCCGCATCAAGCGCCCAGGCGACGGAGAGCACCCGAAGAAACTCGACCACAACCTCCACGTCATGGGCGCTGGCACGATGAAGAGCCGCAACTACGTATCCACGCTTCCCGGCTCTCTCGACGACTTTTACGTGATCGGGTGCAAGTGGACGCCGTACGAGGTCACTATCTACCTGAACGGAAAGGCGATTTCGTCAAAGGCCGGCCACAGCCCGTACGACACGGTGACTTTCGACGCGTTCCGCCACGGTGCATGCAACGTGCCGCTGCACGTCATCGTGTCGGGGCAGATAATGTCAAAGAGCTGGAGTTGCCACGACTTTACGGGCTTCAAGATTCCCGAGACGTACGAAGTTGACTACGTGCGCGTGTATGGTTGCCCTGACGCGGCGGAGGACATGCGCCCGCAGGTGTCGGCGACGACGTCTTTCGGCGGTCGCATGGCAATTCCGTCCGGCACGACCCTGACTCTGAAGGCGGACGTCAAGCCGGCGGCAAAGACAGGCTCGCCGATTCGCGCCGTGCATCTTTTCGACGACGGCTACCACATTGCCACGTGCCGTCAGCCTCCGTACGAGTTCAAGGTTCCGTTCACGGACGAATGGTACTCCACGACGGCGTGGGCGAAGCCGGGCCGGAGCGGCGTGGTGCCTGCTTTCCCAGGCAGCCTCCATGCGTTTTCGCTGTTCGTCGAGGACGAGCGCGGCGCCGTGTCCAGCACTCGCGCCCGGCTGCTGCTGGTAAAGCCCGAGAGGGAGTCGCGTCCGTACGGCGGCAAGGCGCAGCAGGTGCCAGGCACGATTGTTGTAGGCCGCTACGACGAGGGCGGGCAGGGAGTGGGCTACTACGATACTACGGGGCGCAACGCGTCCTCCAGCTGGCGCACGTACGAGGGGGTGGATTGCCAGGAGCACGTTGTGGGGAGCGTCTGCACTGGGGAATGGCTGCGCTACACTGTCGACGTGGCAGAAGCGGGCGAATAGCGGCTGACGTTCACTTACGGAACGCCGGACAAGGGCAACCACGCCGTCGTCGTCGCGTGCGACGACGACATTGTAGGAAACCTAAAGCTGCATCCCCACGAATACACGGACTGGAGGTCGACGACTAAAGGCGAGATGACGGTGCGGCTCCCTGCTGGTCGCCATGTCCTGACCTTGCTGCTGTTCGGCCAGTTCAATTTCACAGACTTTGATGTCGAGTTGCGCTGAATCCAACGATTTGGTTGGGTTGGGTGTTGTCTGCAAACCACGCGGCCAAAGGGGGATGACATGACAGACGTGAACATTCAAATGATATATGACATGTCTGCCGAGCGCATTCGCGAGATCAACACGTCATTTCATCGCTATTTGTTCAGCAAAGTTGACTGGAATTGAGGAAGGAAACAATGAAGCAACCAAGAAATTCAGCACGATGGGCGCTGGTGGTCGCTATCGCGTTGATGGCGAGTTCATTGTTTGCCGTGATGTTGCAACTAGATGCCGGATTTGGGGATGAGAGCAAAAATGGTGGATTGCCGGGGAATTGGGCATTTCACAAGTATGCGGGCTATATGCCGGAGGCGGATGTCGAAGTCGTCGATGTGCCTGACATCGGGAAAGCGATTCACTATCACAATGTGCGTGGAAAATCAGGCTCGGCCATCAATACCCTAGATCGCCGCGCAGCACAGCCGCGGGGGAAAGACGGCGCTGCTTGCAGGCGCCACTGACGAGCGGTTTGCCATGACATGCGTCAACGACTCTGGATGCGGAGGCGCCAAGTTGTCGCACATCGACCTTCCGGAAAGCGAGCACTATTCGGCGTTTCTGGGTTCGCGCGTCACCTACTGGTTCTGCGGGGCGTTTCAGCGGTACTGCATGAATCACGACGTTCCGGGGTTCGCGGACGGAGAAGGGATGGATTTCGACCAGCATGAACTGGCTGCGCTCGTCGCCCCGCGCCTTCTTGCAATCGCGTCGGCGAGCGACGATATATGGGCTGGTCCGCTTGGCGAGTTCCACACGGCGCGTCTCGCTTCTCCGGCTTGGGAACTGTATGGATTGAGGGGGCTGGTCGAGGAAGGACCGCCGATTGTGGAGAGGCCGTTTCAGAAGGGTTGCATTGGATATCATGTGCGGAACGGCGACCACGACCTCAGACTGTACGACTGGAACCGCTACATGGACTTCGCCGACAGCCACGGCTGGCGCATGTAGGCCTGGAACTCAGCGGGGAGACACCCCTATGACGGTGGTGGTTTTGGCTGATAAGCGGCGTAGTTCTACAAGATAACGCGAAGGGTTACGAAAGACAATGGCAAAAGTGGTAAAGACGAATCTTGAATTTCTGCTTGTGAAAGCTGTGTGCAAAAGTCGTTGTGACAATGTACAATCGCAAAAAATGTGGGAAGACGGATGTGGGAAGCCGGATTGACGTGCGGCATCGGTTTATGCTACAATGTGCGCTGTGCTATGTAGGATAGCGCACAGGAGGATAATGCTGACGATGAAAAATCCATTCAAATACGGCTGTGTGGTTGGGGGTGACAGTTTCTGCGAGAGGCCGGACCTCGAGCGGAAGCTCGCAGCTTTTGTCCGCTCCGGGCAGAATGTCGTGATCCAGGGCGAGCGTCGCATGGGAAAGACGTCGCTTGTCCGCGAAACGGTGGGAAGGATGCGCGGTGTTGCGCTCGTATATGCCGACCTTCTCGGGGTTTGCGATCCGGCGGACTTGTGTACAAGGATTGCTGACGCCTTGGCGGAATCCGGCAAGACGCTTCCGTTCTACAGGAAACTCGGCAAGATGCTGTCGAAACTGCGTCCAACTGTTTCCATAGACACGGAATCCGGCATGCCGGTTTTCTCTTTGGACAAGGCGGCGTCATCGTCGGCCGGTTCGGTGGAAGCGGTTCTTTCCGCTGTGGCGGAAGAGGCGAAAGCGAGGCGGCTGTGTGTTGTGTTAGACGAATTCCAGGACATACTCGGCATGGCGGACGGGACGCGAACGCTTGCCGTCATGCGCGGGAAAATACAACTCGATTCATCGACGCCGTACATATTCCTCGGCAGCGTCAGGAACAAGATGACGGACATATTCTGGAATCCGGAGAGCCCTTTCTATCATTCAGCCGCATCGCTTCCAGTGGGCGAGATTCCGCAAGACGACTTCTTCCGGTTTGCCGCAGCGAAGTTCAAGGCGGGGGGGAGGGAGCTGCCGCGAGAGGCGTTTGACTCGATATTTGCCATGTCGCAGCGGATTCCGGGATATGTGCAGGAGTTTTGCGATGCGGTTTGGGATTGCACTGATTTGGGCGTTGATATTGGCGCAAACGAACTTGCCGACGGCCTCCAATGCGTCTTCGCGCGAGAGCGGGAACATTACGAGATATTCATGGAGCGGCTTACCCCAATCCAGCGGAAGGTGGTCATGGCACTGGCGGTTCATGGCGGCAAGGGCGTGTATTCCGGCATGTTCCTTGCGAGTGCGCAGGTGTCCGGCATAGGCACGATGCGGCGTTCGATGACCAAGCTTATGACGGAGAATCTGATCTACCGCCATAATGACGAATACAAGTTCTTCAACCCATTTTTTGCGCAATGGCTTAAAAAGACACATCATGCAAGAATAGGCAAATGAGGACATTGCGCGAAACAATTTCCTGATGGGCAAATGTAGCATGGTTGACCAACAAACCAAGATTTGCTAAACTATCCCCATCAAAGGACAGGAGGCGCCAAATGCCGTTGACAATGAATGTAAACGAAGCCAAAACGCACTTCTCAGGCCTTGTTTCCGAGGTGGAGAAGAACATGGTCTCATTTACGATAATGCGATACGGGCGACCTGTCGCCAGGCTGGTTCCTCTTGAAACCCCGCGCAGGTCGTTCAAGCCGATACCTGGACTCGCCGGCAAGATCAAGGTGAAATGCGACCTTTTCGATGATTCGTCGTCCGATTGGGAGGCTTGCAATGCGTCCACTACTGCTTGATACATGTGCAGTCCTCAGGCTCGCGAACGGTGAGTTCGGCAAGTTCTCGCGCCCTGCGACGAAAGCCATGCGCGAGGCGGACATGCTGTATGTCAGCCCAATTTCGGAATGGGAGATATCGCTGAAATGGAAGCAAGGGGGCATAGAACTTCCACTTGAGCCGAGGGTGCTTATGAGCAAGTTGATGAACGCATATTCGCTGTCGCTCGTGCCCTTGTCGGAGGAAGTCATGTTCAGGGCGACGGAACTTCCCGACATACATCGTGATCCGGCGGATCGATTCATAATCGCGACGGCGATGCTTGGCAACATGGCTGTCGTGACTACGGACCACCGCTTCCCGCAATATGGAGTTTCGGTGGTTTCATAAAAGAGATTTGCGATAATCTGTGTTGTGCGAAATCGCCGGAAATTGATATTATACTCACGTTGATACAAAGAAAACAGGAAAGGATGATGATATGAAGAATGCTGCTGTTTCGACTCTTTTCACCGTTGCGATTGCCGTGACTTGCGGAGCTGCAATGTGCACCTCGGCGAATGCCGCCGACGTAGTCATCGAGAACGAATCGTTCAAGCTGGTCGTCGGCCCGGACGCCGTGGCGAAGTCGCTCGTGGTAAAGGCGACGGGCGAGGAGTGCCTTGATGTGCGAGAGGGAATTCCGCTTTTCACGAGTACGCAGGAGCGTCCGTTCAACAACGAGATAAAGCTCGCACATCCGAACAAGCGCACGACATACCGCGCAAACCGCGTCAGGCGCGAGGGCGACCTGCTCGTCGTGGGGTTTGCGATTGCGCCGTACGAGGCCGTTGTGCGCGTTCGGACTGGCGGCGGATACGCGCTCTTCACCCTTGAGGGCTTCCGCACAGATACCGAAAACGAGAAGCAGTATGGGGGGCTTAAGATGGACGCGCCACCAGTTGCATCATTCCGCGTAGTCCAGCTTCCCGTCCGCAATCGCGCCAACTTCGGCGATTGGCTCAACGTCAGCTGGGACGGCCGCGCCGCGGTTGCCGTCGTCGGGGCCGATCCCTACTCCGAGATCGACCACGAAGACCGTTTCGGCTTCAGGCTCCTTAACGCCGACCTTCGCCGCGATGTCAGGCTTGTCGGAGGGTCTGCCGCGATTGTCGCCGCGCCAGGGCGAGATGCGTTCCTTGCCGCGATGGATACCTTCGAGCGCGACCTTGGCCTGCCGCATGGCGTGGAGAGCCGCCGCAATCCTCTCCTCAACGCCTCGATATACTGGACGGGCAACCTGTCGCCGCAGAATGTCGATGAGCACATAGCCTGGGCGAAGAAGGGCGGATTCCGCCTGATGCTCGTCTACTATTCCGCAATGACGACCGATGGAAGCTATAGGCATCTTGGCGACTACGACTGGAATGCAAGCTATCCCAACCGCGAAAAGGACTTGAAGGAAGTGTTGGGCCGAGTCAAGGCGGCTGGCATCACGCCCGGTTTCCACACGCTGCAGACTCACATCGGGTTGCAGAGCCGGTATGTGACGCCGGATGCCGATCCGCGGCTGAACAAGACTATGCGGTTCACTTTAGCCAAGCCGCTCTCCGACGATGCTGCGCAGTGCGACGTAGAGGTGCTGGAAGACACGGCCGCCGCAGTTAGGTGCGATGGATGCCGCGTCCTCCAGTTCGGAGGCGAGCTCCTTTCCTACGAGGGCTTTTCCGAGGCTCCGCCTTACCGTTTCACGGGCGTGAAGCGCGGCCATTGCGGGACGCGGGTCCGCGCCCATCAGCGCGGGGAGATTGGCGGAATCCTCGACGTGAGCGAGTTTGGCGCCATTAGCTGCTATATTGACCAGCGGACCGACCTCCAGGACGAAATCGCGGCGAAGATCAAGAAAATATACGACTGCGGATTCGAGTTCTGCTATTTCGACGGCTCGGAGGGAGTGAACCCTCCGTGCGGCGTCAACGTGTCGCTTTCGCAATGGCGTGTTGCAAAGACGCTTGGACGTCCTCCTCTCTTTACCGAGGGTGCGGCCAAGAGCCATTTTGGATGGCACTTGCAGGCCGGGGCGAATGCCTTCGACATATTTCCTCCTGAAGTCTTCAAGGCGAAGATCGTAGAGTACCCTCTTGCGGAGGCTCCGATCATGGCGCATGACTTCACCCGCGTCGATTTCGGGTGGTGGGGGTTCTGGAGAAACGGAGCAAAGGTGCGCGGCGAGGTGACTATCGGCACGCAGCCCGACATGTGGGAGTATGGCACTTCAAAGGCCGCCGCATGGGACTCGCCTGCCACGATCCAGGCCAACATCGCAAATTTCAAGTCGCATGCCCGCGCCGACGACATCATGGAGACGATGAGGCGCTGGGAGGATGCGCGGGCGAGAAAGCTTCTCACGAAAGAGCAGAAGGAGGCGCTAAGGGATCCTGCGAGGGAGTTCCATCTCGTGCCAAGCGGCGCGGGCTCTTACGACCTCGTTGAATGGGAGCAGCTTGACGTAGCGGGAGGGAAATCCACCGACGTCCGTGCGTTTCTGTACGAGCGCGGCGGTCGGCGCTTTGTGGAGTACTGGCATGTGTCAGGCTCCGCGACGCTCGTTCTTCCAGACGGCACGGCGCTCAACGCCGGGAACGTTAAGACATTCGAGACGGCATCTTCGCGCGATGCCGTCAGGGAATCCTTCGCCAACGGCAAGATAAAGTAGATATCCTTCGGTGGGATATGATATAATTGCGCCATGAAAAACCGTTTTTTCGTTTTCCTGTCGGCTGCCGTTTCATTGGCCTCCGCCGCCGAGTTGCGCGGCGCGCCCTTGGCAGAGATGAAGATCATGACATACAACGTCATGCACTGCGAGGGCCTGGACGGCAAGATAGACGTCGAGCGCACGGCCGCGCGCATCAACGCCGAGAGCCCGGACTTCGCCTGTCTACAGGAGATAGACTGGCGCACGGACCGTGTTTCCGGCGTTGACGAGCCCGGTGAGCTCGCGCGTCTCACGGGGATGCATGCAACCTTCGCAAGGGCGATATTCTACAGGGGCGGGCAGTACGGCGTCATGCTCCTTTCGCGCGAAAAGCCCCTTGGCGTCGAGCAGATTCCGCTGCCAGGCAAGGAGCCGCGCGTGCTGCTCGTCTGCGAATTCAAGGACTGCGTAATTGCAACTTCGCACCTTTCCGTCGCCGGAAAGGAGGAACGGGAGGCTTCCGTGCCAATCATTCGCCAGGCATTTGCGAAATACGACAGGCCCGTGTTTTTCACGGGCGACTGGAACGCAACCCCAGATTCAGGCGTTCTTAGGGCATTGGGCGAGTTCCTGTCCGTTTTGTCCGACCAGGGGGGCTGCACGTTCCACGGGCGCTTCCAGGACGGTCCGCGTGAAGATCCCGCGGGTAGGGCGTCGCGATGCATCGACTACATTGCCGTTGACAGGGCTCATGCCAAGGACTTTGGCGTTGTCGATACGCATGTCGTCGAAGACCGCATGACGTCGGACCATGCGCCTGTTGTCGCAACCGTTTCGTTCCCGCTTCCCGTCCTGCCGTATCCCGCCGTCGTGCCTGCGCCGGTGTCGATGAAGACGACAGGCGGACAGTGGCGCGCGAAGGCTTCGGCGGTCACGGGCGACTTGTTCGCCACCACGAGGGATGGCTCGCTTCCTAAAGAGGGCTATCGCATCTCCATATCGGAGAGAGGGGGAATTGCCGTCGCGTGCGCGGACGATGCAGGAGCGTTCTACGCCATGAAGACCCTTGAACAGCTTGCGACGCACAGCTGGGGGCGGCTCGCTTTCCCGTGCTGCGAGATAGAGGACTTCCCGCGCTTCGGCTGGCGAGGCGTCCACATCGACGACTCAAGGCACTTCTTCGGCAAGGCTGCGGCAAAGCGCGTCATCGACCAGATGGCGATGCACAAGATGAATGTCCTGCACTGGCATCTTACGGACGGGCAGGGCTGGAGGCTTCCAGTGAAAAAATACCCGAAGCTGACGACCGTTGGCGCGATGCGCCCTTATTCCAGGAACCAGAAGGACCTTGCAGACCTGTTCGAGGACGGCACCTACGGCCCGTTCTCCTACACCCGCGCCGACATCGCGGAAGTCGTCGCATATGCGGCCAGACGCTTTGTGCGCATAGTCCCGGAGGTTGACGTGCCAGGCCACTCCGCCGCGCTTCTCAGGGCGTATCCGGAGATGGGCTGCTTCGGGGACGACCCGTCGGCGGCGCCGAAAGGAGCCGTTAAGAACGTGGTCTGCGCAGGGGACGACAGAGTCCTCGCAATGATAAAGGAAGTCTTCGACGAGGTTGTGGAGCTCTTCCCCGGCGAAATGATCCACATTGGCGGCGACGAAGTCAACAAGGTCAACTGGAAGGCGTGTCCGAAGTGCCAGGCGAGGATGAGGGCCCATGGTCTCAAGACGGAGAACGAACTGCAGGCATGGTTCATGGGCGAAATTGCCGCGCACCTTGCAAAGAAGGGGAGACGCGCCGTAGGCTGGGACGAGATCATACTCGACGGCAAGGCTCCCGACGGAGCGGTCGTAATGAGCTGGCGCGGGGCCGAGGGCGGGCGTGCCGCCGCAGCAGCGGGGCACGAGTCTGTGATGTGCCCCCACACAAGCTGCTACTTTGACTACACGCAGTGCATAGAGGACGACCCTGCGGTATATCCCTGGTTTACCCATCCGCTGCCGCTTGAGACGGCCTATGCCTACGACCCCCTCGACGGGATCCCGGAGGACGAGCGCGGGCTGGTGCTGGGTGGCCAATGCTGCAACTGGTCGGAATATACCTGCAACGAGACGGAGCTTCAGTGGAAGATGTGGCCCCGAACCTGCGCCACCGCGGAGGTTTTCTGGTCGCCGGCAAGCCGCCGCGACTGGGCGGATTTCCTCCGTCGCATGG
>Ga0265300_10003790_pt1 | contig 12278 bp, 6 predicted proteins | sample AusTroGonzalo_MG_FD_193482 | JGI IMG/M metagenome (GOLD analysis project Ga0265300, IMG submission 193482) | Bovine rumen microbial communities from tropical cattle in Woodstock, Queensland, Australia - Gonzalo_03 | ecosystem: Host-associated > Mammals > Digestive system > Stomach > Rumen ... | reverse complement strand
CTATCTCCAGCAATAACTTGTATATATCATTTTATTGGAAAACGTTCAACATCTGTAACTTTATCAGCGAAAAGCTTTAACTTGACATTTAAGTTTTGTAGTCAACTTTCTAAATTACTTTTTAAATCTCATTCATCATAAACTTCAGTATTAATTTTTTCTATGAAATCAGCGAGAAAATCCTGAATTAAGTCTTTTTGATACTCCAAAAATTTTTCAGATTCTAGAACAACATATGTATTTACTTGAACTCAGTTAGTTAATTTTTCTCTAAATTGAAATTGTTGGTTTTGATCTAAATAATTATATTTTTTTTCTCTGATTTGCATTTTAATACTTAAGAATTAATATTTAAAATGAATAATGTAAAATCATTCTATTGTAGAATAATTATATAAAATTATTCTTTTTTCAATACCAAATATTTAAAAACATATATGGGAGCAATAAGTGTACTTTTTATTTTTTTCCGATTTCTTTTTGGATCTGTAATAAATCTTCGTAGCCGTTCTAATTTTAATTGTCTAACCAATTTTGGTGCTCTCTTTTGTATTCATTGAATATTTTCATTTCATCATGTTGCAGCAATGAAATCAAATAGACCTCAAACTGTAAAAATTATTAATTTATTATTTTTAATTTTACTCAAATTTTTCTGTACTCGAAGTTCTTGTGTTGGTGTTCATCTAGCTATCAACATTACATTTATTGGATTTTCTATTGAATTTGAGTTGTCTATTTGTTTCCAATCTAATTCTGTGAATCAATCTTGTGTATAGATAACATTAAATCATTTTTTAGTGTAAATATTTTTACATTCTTGAGCTATTTCTGGTTTTGATCAATATAAGTATAATCAAATTCTTTGACTTCAATATCTTTTTTTTATTTCATCCAAAAAGTATGGAATAAAATCTGTTCAATTTAGATTTGGCAAATGTTTTGTTGATAGTTTAAATCAAAACCAATTTGCCATCATCCAATATGTCTGTAAAGCCATACCATCTGGAAATAAAAAATCACTATTTAGAAGATATTTTTTGTATTCTTTTTGCTCTGTAGTTTTTTTTCAATTATGAAATAATTTTTGTTGTTCTATTACTGCAAAATAAATGAAATTTCAAATCACATATTTTTGATTTTCGTATGTTTTTAATATATCATCCACTGCTTTATTTGATTGATGTCGATATAGTTTGTCTAATATTTCTTTCAAAATAATTATTTAATAATTAAATATATTTTAGTTATTTTTTTATAAATTAACTATTTCAATTCATGGATAATAGTATTTTAGTATATCTAAACTACTCCATCCAAAATTTTTAGCTCGAGTTTCTGCTCATAATCAACTTAATCAGACTCAGTGTCATGAGAATTTACTATTTGAACAAATTCAGATATCTAATTTTGTTTCTAAGTATTGAGTATCAGTCCGTCATCGAATTTCATATGCTGAATATGTGAATCCTGCTGAGCAAGAGAAATATGGTAAAATTGGTATGTATCAGTTATACATTATAAGCTTATTTTCAGTTTTTTTTAGGGCTATGTACCACTTTTTCAGTGTTTTTTCTAGTCATGCTCAAACGTATTTTTGGAAAATATCAGCATCATCTACAGCATTGTATGTAGCTTGACTTGGAATATTTGGGTGTTGATTCAATGTATCCATATAAAATAGTGCATACGATTTTGATATTAGAGCCATTACATCATTTTTTGTCTGTGTTTCTGTGTCGTTCGTTTCGACGATTCATTGCATATATTCGTTGAATGGTAGATCATTTATTACTACATATTTGTATTTTTTATTTCATTCTTTATCTTTAATGTAGTCTTTTTGAAATATTAAATTACCATGGAATGTGTTTCGAGGTATTCATGCATAAGATTTTCTATTATAATTTTCGATACTGATTATGTTATTTTTCGAAGCAATTATTATTTTTTGAGTAGTATATGTATTGTTATCTATTGTAATAGCTAGAGTTTCTCAGATTCATTGAGAAATTTCTCAAATATTTCAATTAATTGAGTTATTATCAAATTTAAATGTGCATCATCAATCGCATGAAATTTTGTATTCATTATAATTCTGTGTTAATTCATACAACAATACCTTTATATTTTTTTTCATAAGCACTTTTGCTTGATTGATATCAATTTTTCAAATAATTTTATGTTCGAATTTTGTAGCTGTAATAATGTTATTTTTTGCTATATATTCATTTTTTACTTTTTTAATTACTGGAGTTATTATTGATTTTTGTGATTCAAGATATTCATATGTTAATTTTTGTGTTGTTTTTTTTGTAGTAGTAGTAGATGTACTTTGAGTAGTTATCAAAGATTTTTGAGATTCTAGTCATAAATTATCTGAAATTTCTCGCGATTCTCAATTAATTATTGAATTTACACTTGATCTAATATATGGAAATAATTTATATAAATTAATTCATGGACAAGCAGTGGTTCAAGCATCTCTATGTCATGCAATAGTATAATTTTTGTTAACTTGTATATATGGACTTATTGATGAATCCTTAAAATAATTTGTAGTTCAATTTGGATTTATTCAATATTTTTTTACTAGCGCAGCTGTAAGTTTAATTAATGAATCTACTGCTTCTTTTGTTGGCTGTACCTCTTCAAAATTTCATATTAAAGCAATTCATACACTTGGTGTGTTATTTCGCTTTGCGTGTGCTCAAATTGTTCATTCTCAACCTGCCCTACCCTCATATATATTTCAAAAAGGATCTATAATGAAGTTATATCCTATATCTCACCATGCGTTTGTTAATGTATGATATTTGTAAACATATTGCAAATAATCTATAGCATCAGCTTGTGTCTTTATTGCAGTATTATCTGAAGCTGTATGGTGAATGATTATTTTTGTTTTTTTATTTCTATGATTTTCAGTTCGTCGAATGTTTTGTCAATTGTAAGTAGTATTTGACCAATCTATGTACATGTCATTGTAGTAATTTTTGTTTAAATAAGTATTTGCTGTATTTTTCTTTTCATTTGCCTTATCATTTTCTGCTACTTTTTTTAAATATGCAGAATAGTTTGTGGCTCTAAGTTCTTCTAATGCTTTTTGATTTGCAGCTCTACTTGCTAATATTGACTGCCATTTGCTAAAGCTTGTTAATCTCATACTTTCATCTGCTCACCATTCTGCACGTGATATTATTGTAATTCATGGTAAGTCTCGATCTTTTGCATAGGTTGTTGTGATGAATAGTAATATTGTCAATCATAAAATTGTAAGTATTTTTGATATTTTTTTCATTTGCAATAAAAATTAATCGAAATAAATTTCGTTCAAATTTTTTATAGTGAATGATAATTGTTTTTCAAGAAATGATTAAAATAATATATTATCTTGAATATGATTTTTGAAACTTTATATTAACTTTGTTTATTTGGTATATGAAAGTATGGAATTTACTCATTTACATTGACATAGTACATTTTCATTTTTAGAGGCAATTTGAACACCAAAAAAGCTTGTAGCAAAGGCAAAAGAATTATGATTTACGGCACTTTGAATTACTGATTATTTTGCTATGTACTGAGCAATTCAGCTTTATGAAGCTGCAAAAGAAAATGAAATTAAGCCAATTATTTGAGCAGAATTGTGATTTGTACTAGATATAAATTGATTTAATAAAGTAGATGAAATTGGGAATGTCTGCTTATTGGCGAAAAATACTGAATGATACCAAAATTTGATGAAAATAGTCTCAGTTGCAAATCAAGCATGAATAGCCGGAAAACCAAAAATTGATATTGAAACCATTTGTAAGTTTAGTGAATGAATTATTGCTTTTATGTGATGAGAAGAGTCATTGATTTGAAAGATGATAAATAGATCAGAAACTGATGATAAAATTATTGAGATTGTTTGAATGATTCAAGAAAAAATATGAAGAGAAAATGTATATTTTGAAATTATTGCACAAAAGGAATCTGAAAATCCAACATTAAAAAAAATTAATCAAAAAGTTTTGTCATTGGCAAAAAGCAATTGAATCTCTATAACGACTGATAATGTGTATGATTACATAAATAAATGAGACAAGAATGCTTGGGAAATGGCTTTAGCTATCAAAGACAATAAAAGAATGTTCGATTCTGATAGAAGAGATCCAAAATGAGAATTTTATTTAATGACTTGAGATGAGATAAAAGAGATTTTGATTTGAAATTGATATAGTGTATCAGATGTTGATAGTTGGATCGCTACAAACAATAAAATTGCTGATGAAATTGATGTAAAGATAAATATGTGACAGTGACTTTTCCCAAAATATCAGCCATATGATGATGTTGCAGAATTGTATGATAGTATCAAGGATTCTTTAATTTCTGATTAAATTATTATTTTAAAATTGTTCAGTAAAATCTTTTCCTTTTTTTGACATTATATTTTTTTTAGTTATAATTATTTTATTTAAATATTATTTTATAAAAAGTGGCTATAGAAAAGAAAAGTATAGAAGATTTAAAAAATCAAGCGCAATGATTTTTTGATTATGCTGATAGTGTATGATTAATTACTTATGAAGAAAAAGGAAAGTTATCTAAAGTACTTTGAATTTGAGAGTCTGATAAGAAATGATTTTTTGATCGACTATTTAAAAGAAATAATGATTTAATTCGTGATGAAAAAATAATCTGAAAAAGGCTTACTAAAGGTACTTTATTAAAAAAATGAGTTTTTACCGGTGAAGATTTTAGTAAATTGTGGGATGAATATAATCATTATTTAAAAGCAAAAAATATAATTGAAAAATATGTATCCTTACCTGAAATTACTAATAATAATTTAATTGAGATAGTTTGTGATAATATTGATGATTGAATATTTTTGAAAAATTTTAAAATCATGATGGAATCATGAATTTATAATCATGAAGATTGGGTACTTGCTGTTGAAAGTAAGAATTATCATTTTGATTGTATGTGTGATGTTCTGATTAGTGCAAAACCTAAAGTTTTACAACTTATGTTAGAAAAATTTTTAGATGAGGATTTTGACACGTTGTTTAATGATGATATGGAAGATTATTATGAAAATATGAATTATGAATCATTAGCTTTTTTATTATGAAAATTTCCACAAATTACGATTGATCAGTTATTAGAACTTCAAACAGATTATATGTATGATTCTAATCGTGGTAGTGTATTTGATTTTTATCCAAATATTACTCTTGATGAGTTTATGTGGATATGTGATAAATTTTGATTTAAGATTTTATTTAAATATCGTAATATTAATGATTTTTTAAATTTTTTATGCTCAGAAAGAAGAATAAATGTTGAAAATTTTAAAGTAGTTTTTAATCATTATAAAAGCCTTGTTATTGATAAGTTGTGACAATGAAGTCATCATTCTGATCGAGAACTTTTTATTAATGATGATTTTGATGCAAAGGCAGTTAAACTGGTATTTAAAAAGTATCCAAATATTTCTCCAAGTGATTTGGAAAAAATATGATCTATACCATTTAAAAATTTGCGTATAATTTTTAATGAATTTTCAAATAAAATTTCATTTGAACAATTGTTAATTTATTCTGAAGTATTTAAAAAAGCACATCTGAAAAACCTCAAATATATTATAAATGAATATTATGATGATTTTAAAATTGCTGATTTAGATGATTTTGATGATATTATTGGTGACCGCAATTTTTCTAAAGTGTTGAAATTAATTAAAAATAAATATAATAAAAATCTTCCATATGATGATTTGAAGCAATTATGATGGTTTTTTGATAATGATTTTTTTTGTAACCTAAAATATCTTTTTAATGCAAATGACTTGTGTAGAATTGATGATATAAAATCTTTGTCAGATGTTCTTTTTTGATCAACACCATTGAACTTTGAAATTGCTATTAATAATTATTCAATTAATGATTTAGAATTATTATCTGATGTACTTTCTGTTGATTATAGGAAGTTTAATTCAATTTTTAAAAAATATTGAAAAATTACTATTGATGAGCGGAATAATTTATCACATATTCTTAATGCTGCCAACACTGATAATTTAGAATTAATATTAAATTATTTTTGACAAAATTTCTGAGATATAAAGAGTTGAACTGATGGATTAAATAGTTTAGAAACTATACTTTCATTAGCAAAACCTGAAAATTTAAAATTAATGCTTATGTTTTTTAACCCAAGTTTTGAAGATTTAAACCAACATCAAAAAGCCTTTTTATTTAAGTGAAAACTGCTTGAAAATACAAAGTTTAAAGAAGATTTTAAGATTTGATATTTAGATTACATCGAAAATGTTATGGATCTTTGAGTCTCACGTGATATACAGTGAAAAATTTTATGTGATATTTTTAATTTAGATTTTTGTACATTAGAAAATTATTTGAAATGTTTTAATGATTATTGTATCACTAAAAACTATCCATATAGTGTATTTTTTGAGTGTTTTGATTGAGAATCATTAAACTTGAGAGCCTTAAAGCTTTTGGATGAATGATTTGAACTTCCAAATCCGTTAGTTGATGGAAATGAATTATTTTGTAAAAAAGATGATGTTTGGTTTCTGAATAATTCAATTAAATTAATATATCCAGATTTAGATGTCATTTTTAATAGAGAGGAAACAAAACTCATATTAGATTTTGTTGACAGTGTCTGATGAATTAATAAATGATATACGATATTAGTTCTTACGATTGAAAAAATGGTTAGAGATTGAGTAGATAGTAATAATTTTTCAAATATATTGTGTAAGAAAATAAGAAAATATAAAAAAATTTTTGATATATATCCTGAAAATAAAATTCCCGAGTGATTAAAAATTAGTGTTTGAATGGAATTTGAAATTACTAATTCATATGCTGAATGGTACAATGAATCAACTTGAAATGATTATTTAGAAACTGTTAATAAAATAATTGAAATTTCTAAGTGATGAAGAGGTTGTGATTGAGTAATTGAATTTGCAACTAAGCCTTCAACAAATCCTATGGTTGCGTTGTTGGAAATCCATTTGTTACAAGAGTTAAATTTATTGGATATTAATGATATGGAAAAGCTTTCTCTGGATAATTATGGTATTGATTACAAAAGTAGAATTTGAACATGATATCATTTAAATATTTGATCAGATTCTGATATTTTTGATGATGATGAAAATATTAATTTTATACAAAATTTATGCTCTTTATTACCCCGGTCTTGAATTTCTAATTGATGATATATTAATGAAATAAATTATTATGGTGATTTGAATATAAAATATTCATATCAAAATTTGTTTCCAAAATATTCTTCAACTAAAGATAGCGAAAATAGCGAAGAACACGACGACGATAATTGTACTACTTATATTGAATTTCGTACATATAGTGTGGATGATGTTGAATTATTTGAAAAAAATGTATTATTTAATTGTTATGCAGTTATGTGAAACCAAGCTCAAAACCTTGTTTCTAATGTAACTAATAATAATATTGTTGGTTTACAAAATGATAATAGTATTCGTAATCAAGATGATTTAATGAAATTTTTGGAAAATAACAATTTGTTTAATGATAATCAAAATTTAAAATCAAAGAAAATTGCTGTAGAGTTTATTTATATGCAATTATGTGTATTAAGAGCTATAAATTATTATAATCATAATTTTATAGATGATGAGTTATTTTGAAAAGATTTAATTGAAAATCTTTCTGAACCTCGAAAAAATTTCTTTTTTGATTTATTGCTTTCTGATAATAAAGAAACTATGTGATTTGGTAGTCAATGACTTTCATCTTTGGTTGTAAAAAAATATACAAATTTAGATACCACTTTTGATGCAAAAAAATATATAGAAAAAATTGAGCCTTTTTCAGATATAGAAACTAAAAAAATATTAAATGAGACATGAAACGATGTGGCTGAGAAACGAATTTCATATGTAACTACTTGGTTAAATAAACAATTATTATGGCAATTTTTATCTAATTGAGATGAAGATACTCAAGATTTACAAGATAAAATTAATAATAAAGTTTCAAATATTGATAGAATTAAAAGTTATATTTGAAGTTTAGATCCCGCCTTTCTTATTAGTAAAAGCAATGATCCAAATTTAAAAATAAATAGACAGTATTTAGAACATTATTTTAAAATCAATATGTCATTAAATAATTTTGACCCTTATGATAATATAAATCTAGACTTTATGAATACAATAATAAACATAAATAATTTCTTTTTGAAAAAAGACGATACAAATGCAAATTGAGTTTTACAAAAAACAATTTTGGATTGAAAGGAAGAACCAGATATTTCAAAATTAAGTATTTTTGAAACATGATATATGAGAAAGTGATATAATTATTATCAATGATGAACTGAAGATATGTTGTTGCATAGTGTCCAAAAAATTGCCTTAGATTATATGTATAATGTAAAAAATATATTAAATAATGACTCATTTACTGATACTATTGACCTTGGTTATAAAAATGTCGCATAATATTTAAATTTTTATTCAATATTTAATTATTTATATTGAATTTATATAGTATATTATAATTAAGTATTGTCCAAATGAAGATAGTTTTTGATTTCAGATTTAATTACAATAAAAGAGCCAAAAAATTAGCTCTTTACTTTGAGTATTATCTTGAAATACTTTTTTCCTAATTCTGTGACTACGTATCTTCCATTCGGATCTTTGCAATCCGCTTTGAAGATACTGATTAGTCCGGCATACATTAAACTATCAATGAGCTTAAGGTCATAACCAATGCCCATTAATTTAGAGACTTCACCATTTTCATTTTCTTGTTTTGAAAGATACTCGGCAATCCCCAAGACAATTTTATCATCGTATTCCATTGTGTGAATGTTTTGTTTTATGTATATTAAATAAAATATTTTATAAATCAAACTATTATGTAATTATCATATTCAAAAATAATTTTGACAAAAGACAATCTATTTTTCAAAATTTCAATTGAAAAAATTTTTGTGATAATTAAGTTCTGTGATTGAATGTCCTCCTTTTTAAAGGAGAGGGATCACGAAGTGGTGGTGGATTTTAAAGTCCCTCTGTCCTTCGGACTTCTCCCTTTAAAAAGGGAGATAATATGTGGTTTTTATTTCGCTGATATTTTTATGAACATACAGGAATACTTAGCTAGTAAATTGAATGAGGAGCAATGTAAAGCAGCCTTGCACACTGATACTTCAAGTCTGATTTTGGCAGGAGCGGGTTCTGGGAAAACTAGGACTTTGACTTACAAGATTGCTTATTTAATGTTTGGATTATGAATCAAGCCAAGCAATATTTTGGCTGTAACTTTCACAAACAAAGCAGCAAATGAATTGAAAGAGAGGTTGATTGATTTAGCAAAAGAATTTGCAAGTTTGGATTTATGAGTACAAAAAGATGTAAAAAAAGATGAAATAGAGTGAGATTCTATAGATGATTTTTTAGCATTTGTAGAATCTACAGCACCAAAAAGTAAACCAACATATTGAGTAAATGATTTCAAATGGATTTGAACTTTCCATAGTATTTTTCTAAAAATTTTGAAAGAGGATATCGAATGACTTGAAATGAAATATGACAAAAATTTCTCAATTATTGATGCTGATGATAGTGCCAAAGTGATCAAAGATTTGCTGAAAAAGTACAATATGGAAGATGTTTTGAAACCAAATGAAGTGAAATGATTTATCAGTAATGAAAAGAATAATTGATTTGATGCAAAGATGTTTGAGACAAAAGTAGTGAGTCAGTATGATATGAATATGTGAAAGATTTATACTGAATATCAAAAGGAATTAGAAAGATCAAATATGCTTGATTTTGATGACCTATTACTACTACCCTACTTATTGTTTAGAAAAAAGCCTGAAATTTTAGAAAAGTGGAAAAAAAAATTCTTATATATAATGGTAGATGAGGCTCAGGATACAAACTGGATCCAGTTTGAGTTGATGAAAATGCTCAGTTGAGAAGATGGAAATATTACTATGATTTGAGATGACTATCAGAGTATTTATGGTTGGAGATGAGCTTTGATGGAGAATTTTTTGAATGTAAAAAAGTATTGGCCTGATATGCAAATGTTCAAATTGCAGATAAATTATCGTTCTCGTCCATATATTGTAGAAGCTTGAAATGCTGTAATAAAGAAAAATCTAAAACAATATGATAAAACTGTCCGTTCATTTAGAGAAGAAAATGGAAAAATCACGATTTTTGGAAATAATACTGAAATGGATGAAGCTGCAAACTTGATTGATTTGATTTCCAAAATGAAAAATAGTGGAAAGATTCAGTCTCGATGAGATGTAGCGATATTATATAGGACAAATGCTCAATCCTCCCCTTTTGAGCAAGTTCTAGTTCAGGAATGAATTCCATACAAAATTTGGTGAGCATTTAAATTTTTTGATAGAAAGGAAGTGAAAGATATTTTAGCCTATATGAAATATTTGGCTAATCCAAATGATTCAATTTCATTGAAGAGGATTATCAATTTGCCATGAAGATCTATCTGAAAGACAACTTTGGATAAATTAGAAGAATATGCAGCAGCAAATTGATATAGTTTAAATGAAGTGATAGAAAATATTGATTCTGTACCAGAAAAAGTAACTCCACAAGCGAAAAATGGAATCTTAGAATTCAAAACTTTGATCCATGAAATCACTGATAATTGGGATGACTACTCCCCTGCTGAGGCTATGGAAAAAATTGTAAAATGAATAAAATATAGAGATTATTTGGTCAAAGAACATGGTAGCGATGAAATTGCCGATGAAAAGTACGAAAATGTATGACAATTGATAAATCTGGCTTCAAAATATGTAGAAAAATGACAAGAAGCAATTAGGCAATTTATGGAAGAAATTACATTGCTGACCGATGTCACTACTGATGAAGGTGGAAATTTGGATGCGATAAAGCTGATGACAGCACATAGTAGTAAATGATTGGAATTCCCTGTTGTTTTCATAGCTGGATTGGAAGATAATGTATTCCCACTTACGAATGCTATGATGGAGCCAAATCTTTTGGAAGAAGAAAGAAGATTGATGTATGTAGCTATTACAAGAGCAAAAGATCACTTATTCCTCTCATATGCAAATAGTAGAATGACTTGGTGACAGACTAGAAGCAATCCAGAAAGTAGATTTATAGCTGAGATACCTTTGGAACTAGTAAAAAGATATGATTTATGATCTGGTTCTGTATGAGAATGAAATCAGCAAGAAGAACATTATGATATATCAGAATGACATGTAGTAAATCATAAATTATTTGGAAATTGATACGTTTTGGAGGTTTGGAATAACCTTGCTATAGTGAAATTTTACAATCCAAAATTTGGAGTAAGAAAGATTGAATTGAGATTTTTGAAGAAAGTAGAATAAAGTAGATTTTATTTTACAATATTTCAATTTTTATCTAATTTTAAGTTTCAAGAAATATTTAATATATTGTACGTTGATGTCTCATTATCTAATTTGATTTTGAAGTATGGTTTGCTTATAATTTCTCATTTTTCGTTTATTAAATATGAATCAAATCATCATATTGTTTGTAAAATATAATTTCAATTTTTGTCTGGTCATTCGATGCTTTTAAAACATTCATTTTTAATATTTGGTTCAAAATATTTTTCATCGCACTTTTCATTGTCTAATTTAAATATTTTTCATAAATTTCATATTATTAAACATGTTTTTTCTTTAAACATTCAAATATAATTTCATTTTTCATCTGGTCAAATTATTTCATCAAATCAAAAGTTTGGATATTCAAAATTTCAATTTAAAAAATAATATTTGTCATCTTTTTTTGTTACAATATTTCAATTTTTGTCTGGTCATTTAAAATCATTATAAACAAGTACTGTATTTCATTTTTTATTAATATAATGGTATTTTCAATCTATTTTTTTTAAATATCATAAAACATCTCACTTTTCGTTTACTATTACATTTTCAATATCATCTAGCTCGTTCATCGCCAAATAAAGATTTGGAAATTTCTTTTTTAATTCTTTAGAGTTTTTTAATTTATCTCGCTCTTTACAAGATTTTCATGATAAATATTTTGTAATTTCTCAATTGTACATGTATTTATATGATCATAACAAATATGCAAAATATTTTTCGCATGCTTTTCAAAATTTTGCGATCTCTTCGTTTAATTTTTGTTGATTATCTCTATATTCATTTTTTATTTCTTCCAAGAATTTTATCAAGAATGGCTG
>Ga0265300_10003780_pt1 | contig 12303 bp, 20 predicted proteins | sample AusTroGonzalo_MG_FD_193482 | JGI IMG/M metagenome (GOLD analysis project Ga0265300, IMG submission 193482) | Bovine rumen microbial communities from tropical cattle in Woodstock, Queensland, Australia - Gonzalo_03 | ecosystem: Host-associated > Mammals > Digestive system > Stomach > Rumen ... | reverse complement strand
TGCGCCCGTAGGCTAACTGGATAAACCCCCGGACTACGAATCCGGCATTCCAGGTTCAAATCCTGGCGGGCGCACGAATAAATACTTTACTAAGCCGATTTGAATCCGAGCAGCAAAGGACACAGACTGCAAATCTGTGGGAGCGATCCTTCGTAGGTGCAAGTCCTACAATCGGCTCTATGGAGAGTTACCCCTAATTGGTAAGGGCGCGGTCTTGAAAACCGCTGGGCTTCGGCCCTTGGGAGTTCGAGTCTCTCACTCTCCGCTAAAAGGTTCTAACAGCAAACTTAACCCAATTCTATTAACCAGAATCAAATGAACCTTGTTTTTAAGTCCTAGTGTTGTAGTGGTAGCAAACGACCTTGCCAAGGTTGGGGCACGGGTTCAATTCCCGTCTAGGGCTCTAGAGGTACATACAGCAATGTTACATTGGTCTGCAAAACCCCGTGTTGCGGGTTCGAGTCCCGCCGGCCTGATAGGTAGGGCCGTAGCTCAATAGGTAGAGCAGGATAAAAATGTATCTCGTTTTGCTCCATTGGTGTAGTGGTTAACATTTCTGCCCTCCAAGCAGGTGTCCCCGGTTCGAGTCCGGGATGGAGCTCTATGGTCCTATCTACTAACGGTTAGGTAGTCACCCTCTCAAGGTGGAAATCTCAGTTCGAGTCTGAGTAGGACTACTATCATCCCCGCGGTGGTGTAATTGGTTAGCACAGCAGATTGTGATTCTGTTAGTTCGGATTCGAGTTCCGGCCTTGGGATTAAAAAGGTACTCACAGCAAAGTCAACATTTTAATGATGACTCACGTAAATGTGGAACAAACGTAGGATAATTGCCCTGAGGAAGTTCCTCTCGCCTGCGTCCACGGCCTGCATGTATAAGTGACATGATATTGTCAGTAGAAACTGTCTGAACCTGCGGAAAGCTGATACTTGCCTGGAAAGATACGGTGAAGCACAGCGGCCAACTAAACGGTGACAGTACCTTGTTTTTATTGCCCGTTCGTATAGCGGTAGTATAGGTGACTCTGACTCATCTGGTGGTGGTCCGACTCCATCACGGGCAACTATTGCGAGGAGAATAAGTATTCCAGCCGGTCTCATAAGCCGGCCTCCGTGGGGGCGGTACCCACCTTCGCAACTATAGGGCTGTAGTTCAACGGTAGAATGCGCGACTCCAAATCCTGAGATCTGGGTTCAATTCCTGGTGGCCCTGTAAAATGATTATCGCTCGGTGGCGGAATTGGTAGACGCGCCAGACTCAAAATCTGGTGTCCGCAAGGACGTGAGGGTTCAAGTCCCTCCTGGGCGACTAAAAGATACCTCCAGCAAAGTATGTTGTCTCCACCATCCTAGGGGATATAGCTTAATTGGTAGAGCGGCCGGAGAATCGAGAATCCGGAGGATATTGGTTCAAGTCCAATTTAAAAAGGTATCTTGGCTTTTGGAGAGTTAGTTCTAATTGGTAAGACACCTCGGTGCTAACGAGGCGCCCTTCGGGGCTTGCAAGTTCGAGTCTTGCACTCTCCGCTAACCGATTAGCGTCCGTCAACTCACCGTGGTCATGAACACTGTGACTTGATGCAAAAGGCCTTGTAAGACGGAGGGTGCAGGTTGATGAGTTATCCTGCCTCACGCAGAAAGGTTTGGGGATAAAGAAACGACGCGAATGGCGCTGGAGGAGTAACTCAATCCTCAACTGGGCATCGGTGCCAGATCGGCGATTTTTGAGGGTTTTGCTGAAATTCTCCCTATAATACATTTTTGTGTCATTTTATGACAATTTTTGACCACCGGCTTTTTTAACGAAAAAAGGCCGGTTTAGTTATGTAAACTTATTTTTTACATATTTTTTCATATTTTTTGGAATTTTTGGTTGCCAAGAGCCCTGGAAATTGTTATATTATCTACGTAAACAAACAACAATAGAGGTTAACAATGGAAAATCCCGAAATGGTTGAAACTTTCGTTCAGGGCTGGTTGATTGGTATGATTTTGATGGTCGTGCCGATGACAATCCACGCAATGATCAAAGATCGCCGTCACGGAGACTCCTGGTTGACAATCATGAAGAGGTACTTCTAATGACAAAATTGCTCTACACAATCACTTTGATTCCGGCCGACGTTGCCGCCTACGTTTTAACCCTCTTCTGTTAAGGAATTTGAATAATGGACAACTTCTTCGCAAAACTCAAAGAACATTACGGCAACGACGCTATCAAGGCTGACTTCATCAACTTCATCAAGGCTCTTGAACTTGAATACATGGGCGTTGAAACTGATCTTGAAAAGGCCAAGGAAATGGAACACGGCCCGCTGCTTGAGGTTGACTGTGGCAATACCGTCAGTATCGTCTATCGCTGCCAGAAAGGCAAGGAATACACGATTGGTCACATTTATCTAAATGTGACCCGTCACATTTACAGTGACTATGGCTGCAATGGCATTCAGTTGTTCACCTACGTCCCCGCTGACAACGGTACTTGCGACATCACGAAGAAGCTGAAAAGCGATGAAAACTGGAAGTATGAAACAATCTTCTGGAACTATCGCATTCCTGAAACGAACGAGCTGACCTATCGCGAAATGCGCAATCACATTATGGACCAGATCATGCTCTGTGATGCGGTTGATAAGCTCCGCAACGAAACCTTCCACAAGATCCAGAAACTCTGCGAAGAAACAAACTACGTCAAGTAAAAACCCAACACTAAAACAATCAACAAAAAGGAAACTAAAACATGGCTACTATGCTCACCGTCCTCTTCATCATCACCATCGCTCTCACCATTATCAAGACCTGCGAAACTGTATTCCCGTCGTTGTCTAATGCTTGGGCGCACGGCGACAACATCAAGATCGCCTCTGCCATCATGGTAATCCTGATTACCCTGGGCGAAATCGTGCTCTACGTTCTGTCAGCAATCAATCCTGTCGGCACGATGGCCTTCGTTATGGGTATCATTGCCGCTAGCTTCGCTGGTCTTGGCTTCATTGGCCGACTCGCAACTGGCAAGCCGTTCCGCGCTCTCGTCAATCTTGTAATGATGGTTCTGTTCATCGTGGCAATCTGCTTGGTTTAAGGAGGAAACAATGATTTATCTTGGACTTATCGCTACAATCCTCGTCATCGCTCACGTCGTGCTCACAATCAAGTGGGATCTCAAGGATCCAGTCAAAACGAATCGTCTGATGTGGCTGGCAATCGTAATCGTCGGTTTGCAGTCTATTTCTGGCGGCTGGCTTGTCAACATTATTCTGTGGTGTGGCGTGGCAGTCTATGATGGCTACATGACAGACAAGAACAGGAAACGAATAAAGGCCGAACAGGAAGATGGCAAGCAGTAACAGTGAAATCCTAGGTTGGGCAGAACGTATGGCTGCCCACTTTCAAAGCAAGAATATCAGTTCAGCCGAACTGGAAAAGCAGAACATGGCTGCTAGAATGCTTGGCGAACAACCGATAATCGTGAGCGAACAAATTATAGACTTTTTGAAGCAATACGAAAAACAGAAGATCAAAGAACAGCACATGGCGGAGATCAAAACGGCAGGCAATAACTACGATTTGTGACAAAATATGACACTAGCCCAAATTTCACAAATTTAAGCAGTAAAATAAAATTTACATAATTTTACATAAATTTTTGGATTTTTGGTTGACAGGGGCGCCAGAAATTGTTATATTATCTACGTAAACAAAACAAAACTAAAGGATTTGAAACTTATGCCTATTGACTCTAAACGCCGCTCTGACATCCCTGCTTGGAAGGACCTTGAATACGGTCACGACCTTACTGACTGCCTCCGCAATCCGTGGCCTGAAGATTACGCTCCGGTTGAAAAGCGAAACGAATGGAACGGCTTTGTTTGTGGAAAGAACGAATTTCCGAAGCGCGTCCTGATCCGTGACTCCTGGATGCGCAGAATGCCAGACGGTCACTGGGTTGAACAGCGCAAAGATTGGGAAGCACTTGAGCTTCTTGAATTTGAAATGCATGACAGCTACAAGATGGGCTACAATAAAGATGGCTCTGAAATTTGGGTCAACCGCACCGTCCGCGTCGCAGCACGTGACTGGGACGAAGCAACGAGAATATACAACTGGCACAAGGATCGCTGGATGTCCTGCGGCTTGATCTGTGGCTGGATGAATTTCTGGACTGACCGCGCCATCAACGCTGGTAATGAAAATCAACTTTATCCGAAGGCTTAATCATGGCTACTAAAACTACTGTTATCAAAAAGTGCGTCTGTGACATCTGTGAAGCAGAAATCACCAATTCTTACAACTTGAACCAAGGCGTAGTGCTTGGCCTGGGTTGGCCTGAGAGCTCCACCTGCACGATTGAAATTCGTGACATCAAGGGTACCAACGGCGTGACCACCCATCACCCCGATCTTTGCCCCGACTGCGCTCGCAAGATCTTAAAGAAACTGATGGAAAGCCTCCCTTGCAGTCCGAAGGTCGTAAAGGAATAATCATGCAAGACGGCGAACTTTTAAAGATCGGGCAACGCTATAACGTCCACGGACGCTTTAATTACAGCAGAGCGTTCCACGGCACATTGGCAGCGGTGTCCACGCACTTCCTCGGATGGACAGACTGTGAAGGACTTGCCCGAGATTACGGTGAAGATCAAAAGGAATTTATAACTGAAATTGACGCAGTGCAGGTTATAGCGCCTGACAAGGAGTAAATCATGACAGACTACCAGTTGAAAGAAATTGCTGACAACATCAAGAAATACAACGAAACGAACAAGGTTCAGCCTGGCCATACTTCCTTTACGGAAATTGTTGAATTTATCCAGTATCCGCAGCCCAGGAAGAATGGCGCCGTTCTGGCCCTGAAGTTCCATTGCAAGTGGCAGGGCAAGGAAACGACGAACATTATTGAATATAACAGCCCAGAACAGTTATTGACATATTTGCGCTTCCACGCGTAAAAACGTCAAAAATCACCTGCATTTTTGACCCGGAAAACGTCATAAAATTACACTTTTTGACGATAATCCTGCGAGAATCCCGCGTAGCCCATTTATCTGGCAAATTGTCCGGGGGATGGGAAAATAACACAAAAATGGGAATTATTACACTTTTTCACAATTTTGGTTGCCAAGTGCGGAAATAATTGTTATATTATCTACGTAAACAAAAAACAATGGAATTAACAAGGAAAGTCACTATGCAGAACAACAAAAACACCGCCGAACTTCGCAACCTCGCCCGCAACCTCAAAGCCTCTGCTGTCAAGGTTCGCAAGTCTGTCGCTAACTGCCCCAAGATTGGCCGCGTGCCGAAGGGTTGGTGCGGTTGCCACAGTGACCTCCCCACTGATACCAAATGGGAAAAGATTCGCTACGGTGTCTTTGACGCGATGAAGAAAGATCGCGGTGATAACCGTGCAGTTGTCGCTGCCGTGGTGCAGATGAAGCACAACAAGAAGTTTGGTATCGCTTAAATTTAACCCCTAATCAAAAGGAAAAGTCAAATGGCTCTTTATATCTCCCCGAAGGAAATGCTCACTGATTCTCGCCTCAACAAAGCGCAGGTCGCTGATCTCAACGAATACATGCCGAAGATCAGGCACAAGTCGCAGCTTATCAAGGATTTGAATTTCGTCCGCACAGTCGCCAAGAAGAAGGCTCAATTCTACTGGGACGTCAATACGATGGTCTCGCACCGTGCGCCTGATCTCACCGACAGCCTCGTTGCAGCAACGCTCTCCGACGCTCAGCTGAAGCACGAAGACGCTCTCAAGCACGTCCGCAAGCTGACCGACAAGATCAATACGGTCACCAAGGAACTTAACGCCGTTGTCAAGGAAATGTATAAGCTTTACGCTCATATCACTACATCCCTCGCACTCCAGAAAGTCAAGGAAGCAAAGAAGGTTGCCCCGAAGGCAAAGACTGGCAAGCCGGCGATCCGTCAGAATACAATCCACATGAACCGCCATGAACTTACGAAGTTCATCAACGGACTTGTCGCTGCCCTCCGTCAGAACCCGAACGAAAACGATTTCAATATCAATCTGATTACGGCAGTCCGTGGAAACTAAAAATCAGGAATGTAACGGAAAAATTTACACAAAAACTTCAAAATAACGGTTGACAGCCCCCGAGAAAATTGTTATATTATAACTGTTGACTCGGGGAATCCCGACAAACTTCAAAAATCAAAACTTTCAAAAAGGAAAAATCACTTATGAAGAACACCGCCAAGAACACCGCCACCAAGAACACCCTCGCTACCGCTGCTAAGGCTGCTGCCAAGGCTCCGAAATCCGACGCTCCGAAGACCAAGCTTGAACTCTTCGGTGAAGCTCTCAACAAGTACGTCCGTGCGCATTTTGACTGCGTTGAAAAGAAGGACGGCAAGGTCTATCTCCGCAAGGTTGACCTCGGCAAGGGCCCGGTGGACTACCGCGTTGAACTGACTGCTTGCGCCGCTAAGGAAGGCAAGCGTGCTACCCAGAAGCGCAACCTCTACCGTATCACCCCGGAAGGCAAGGAATTGCTCGTCCAGTTTGGTACCTTCAAGAAGAAGTACCTCTACCCGCTGATGAACATGGTCATCGCTGGCAAGCTTCCGAAGTCTGGCAAGATGGTCGTGGACGCTGAACTCACCAAGAAGATCGCTGCTGCAATCCGTGCTGACCGCAAGGCTTTCACCCTGGATAAGGGCGTGCTCGCTGGCCGCGTCAAGGATGTCGGCGCAATCCGCATGGTTGAAACAAAGCGCACTCTCAAGACTGGCAAGACCCAGCTTGAACGTCAGCTCTTCATTGACGGCGTGCTCAAGCTTGAAGGTGGTCAGCTCGGCCGCATCAAGAACGCCTTCACCAAGGTTGGCGCTCACAAGACCATGAAGGATATCATGGCCGAAGCAGAAGCCACTGTTTCTGACCTGATCTAATCGGTCACCGATCTTGGGGGCGTCAGGATATTCCCTGGCTCCTATCGACAAATTACTGGCGCCCCCTTTTTTTCTTTTCAATCGTAAACAGGAATTTGAATGAATGAAGTAGACAAACTTTACCACGAGTGGAGAGAAGATCAGCGAAAAATATCAGTTGACTGGCGCCGATACTTGAGGGAACAAAACCCAAGATGGTATAACGAAGATGAACGATATCTAGAAGCACAGGCAGTTGATGTAGAGTCCAAATCGCTAAAGGATTACATTGCCCGTAACGAAACCTGCGGAGACTCTGAAATTCGCGCTCGCGTTGATGCCGCAAAAAAGGAACTCAAAAGACGACAGGAAAAGTATAGTGAGTTCGCTGCAAAAGTCAGAAAGACTCAACTCGAGACTCGTGGACAAACCCCGCTAGAGAACGTTCTAGCAGCACAAGAAATACTTAACAACGGCAAATTTGCCGAAACAAAAACAATTAAAACAAAAGGAAGAAAGACTATGGCACAGACCACTAAAACCGTAAAAGTTAACACCAAGATTGACGTTGCTGCTCTCGTTCAGGCTAAGATGGCCGAAAAGATGATGGACGCTGTCGGCGACGGCAAGGACATCCCGCTGACCAAGCTGACGATCATGCAGTCCCTCGCGAATGGCGGCTCCATTGATGTCAACGAACTCATCCGTGCCAAGCAGACCGAAAAGCTCTTGAAGGATCTCAACGAAAACAAGGACCTCAGCATCGGTAAGCTCTTGACTTATCAGGCTCTGACGAACGAAGACGGCTTTGACGTCAATGCACTCATTCAGGCCCAGTTCGTTGAAAAGCTCTTTGACGAAGACAAAAAGTAATTCTATTTGAAAAGGAAACATTAACATGCGTTTTACAGACATTCCCGTAATTGATGGCAAGTACGACTTCCAGGTTGCGTTTTCTCACTCTCCGTTCCAGAAGGAAGATGGAACTGTTGATCCCAACCGTGTGACTCGATGCCAAGTTTCAGTTCTTATTCCTTCGACTGACCCCGCGTTCGCTTATGGCCAGAAGTATGCCTTGGTCTCCAAGGAAGGCCGAAAGGAGTTCCGAGCAGTTGAAAATGGTCCGATCGTTATCGCCGTCCCTATCGCCTTTGGTGAATGCCGCACATCTGTGCGTGACAATTTCTCCCGAGTTCAGGGCCGAAAGTTGGCTCTTGGACGTGCGATCTCCGCTTTGACCCGTGAGCGCGGCCGTACTGACCGTGGAACGCTTCCGGGCAAGGATGTTGTCGGATTTGATATTTCTGACGCTACGGGCAAGGCTCTATTTGCGGCCTTGGAGAAGGCTACTAAGTAGTCCTTTTTTGACCCGGAAAACGTCAGTTTATTACACAATTTGACGTAAATCTTCCTTAATTCCTACGATTGTCCCGTGGATTGGTAATACCCCAGTCCACGGGTTTTTTGTGTTTTATTACACTTTTGGGCATTTTCTATTGACGGATACCGCAGAAATTGTTATATTATCTACGTAAACAAATGGAAATGGTAAGTCAAAGGAAATTGAATATGAAACTGGAAATCTTTTTTGAAAACCTCGCTTGCGCCATCGCAGTCGCTAACAAGGATCTTCTTAAGCGTCTCTCTTCCGCCCAGCGCAACGGCGAACTGCAGATTCAGCTCCGCAACGAAAAGCAGGGACTTTGTCACTGCATCAACGCCCGCTTGTTTACAATTAAGCCAAGTAAGAAGGCTCACCACATGGAGATTGACGAGGTTTGGGTCGGCTATGACGCCGAAGGCTATCACTGGTCTGACGCTATGGGCGGGCGCACCGTTGACTGCACTGGCAAGACAATAGATAAGGCGATTGACGAAATCGTCGTTGAAATGAAGGAGATGATCAATGGCTAAGGCAAGTATCGGTCCAGTCCAGTTTGATACGCTAGACTATTTGACCCGAGACGGTTCAATTCTTGAACCCAAACAGTGGAATGACTTCGTTGAATATGTAAATGACGTGTTCTGCTACGACTTGGCACACTGTCCGCCCACCGCATTGTTCAGTATCACCGACATGCTTGAATGGGCAGACTCTTACAGAGGAATTTAATATGTGCATACTTTGCGACCGTTTGAAAACAATTAACACTAAGCACCCCATCGGCATTCGCTGCTACTGGACAGACGTCAACTATACTGGCGCCATCACCAGCGATCTTACCAAGTGCAAGATCGAGATCCCGCACCCGTGTGGCGATGGATCGGTAATCGTTGAAGACTGGAAGTGTTGCCCCTGTTGCGGGCAGCCGCTGAAGGTTGAACCTTGTGAAACTTTTGAGGATGTAACTAAAAGGGAGGGATAGAACATGGCTTTGATTTCTTGGACTGACATTAAAGGTATTCATGACACCATCATTGATGCGTTTGACGCAGGCATGAAGAGCGGCAAGATCAGCTACTCAACGCCTGAACGTGCTGAATCGTATCGTAAGGACGCACTGCACGTCAACGAAATCGTGAACGCTATCAGCGACTTCGTGGTCGGCACGAATATGTCTGCACAGATTCAAGAATATCATCCAGGCTGCACTTCGTTCGTTGAACTCCACGACTCTCCTGACTTCAAGGACGAGTGGTACGGCTTCTCCATCAAGTTTGAGCTCTGCTGGTCGCGTGACGGTGTCTCCATTGTCAACTTTGAAGACAGATACATTACGAAGGACGCCGGTAAGTCCTGTGGGTATAATCCTGAGACTCGTAAGCACAGCAAGACCTTCTTCAAGCATTTCGGCGCAGAGAAGTGGAATAACAGCGAGTATTACTTCAAACGCGAGACATTCGTCGCGGCTATCCCGAAGATGATTAAGTACTTCAACAAGTCCAATACGTTGAACCGCAACCGCGAGAACAACGCCAAGATCTTGAACGAGATCAAGCAGGGATTGCGTAAGAAGGAAGTAAAGGCTATCCAGTTCAACACCATCGCTGCGCTCGCAGAGGAATGGGTAAAGAGCATCAACCCGAACCTTCACATCACTGTCAAGGATATTTCTGCAAAGGGCAGCACGACTTATTCTGCCTGGCGCCTCAACATTGTCAACTGGCGCCCCGCTGTGTGGAATGCCAACAGGATCTACAACGACAACTTCCACAACCTTGTCACACGTCCCCTTGACGACCATACCCAGGAAGGTCGTTACGTCGCCACTAACCTGTGGGCTGGCAAGAAGCATTACAATTGGGTAAGGGAATGGGCTCTGGAAGAAATCAAAGACAACACTGCCTTTACACCAGAACAGCGAGACGAACTCATCAAGGAAACATGCCGTGAGCCAGCCGAGATCTGCAAGCTTTACTCGGCCGATCCGCGCTTCAACCCGAACATCACGTCCGATACTCATTCCATTGATCTGTCCTTCGTGGTCTATCTGTTCTACGATAAGAACTACTGGAACATCAAGTATAATCGTAAGGATAAGTTCCCGAGCCGATTCCAGCAGCTCTTCGCCTTTGGCGCGACGACAGAGATGGAGAACTTCGAGTACGTCATCGAGTACATGCGTCACTGCCTGCACGTTGAGGACGTGCTGTGGAGAAAGGCCGACGCTCAATGGAAGGAGCTTGCTGATACTTTCCGTGAGGACGAGGAGTTCAAACAGTTTATCGTTACACGCAACAGCTATTCCGAACACGGTATCTCCACAACGTATACCGGCAAGGCTGACCCAGATACATTGATAGACAACGTTAACTGTCTAGCCAGTGCAGGCATCACAGTAGACAAGTAAAACAATTCCCCTCATTATATCGCAAAGGAGGCCCATCGTGGCCTCCTTTTTTGTTTTGTTGGTATTTACTAATCTATACTATAAAAGACGTACGCAAGTCCTACGTATCGTCCATCACCCTCCATATTCTGCTGGATACTTATACGGCTTCTGTTTGCCAAGCCAGCCTCGCAATTCTCGCAACGCTCCCATCAGCTGCCATGTAGTATAGTGAGCGTCTGCTATATCCTCCTCCCATAGTATTGTCGGATCGTAGTGCTTCCCCTGTTCCTTACGCGATCTGTAAAGGAAATGGAATTGTCCATTCGCAATATCTTCAATGGTAGAATCAATCAGCTTTCTACTCTTGGGGATATCGTGCAGCAGCATACGTTTACAATGTAGCAGCATCGGATACGAATCGCAATTGTCCATCATGTTCTCAATATCCACTGAACGAATCGTATTGAATACGAGCCAGTGGCGTAGTATCTGTGGTATCAATCTCATAGATATATCTCCATTGTATTTGATTTGAAACAACAATACCGGGTAGAATAATAACTACCCAGTATCCACTAAATATAGCGCCACTGAGGCGCAAACATACTTATTTATATAGAGAAGAGGAGAAAAGTCTTGACGATAGAGGTCTCAATCGTCATCTTCAGAAAAGGCGGTTTTTGACATGGTTTTTGACAGGTATTTGGCAACCATTATTTGACCGTTGCTGAAAACTACTGACTTATCTTTCAAAAAATGTATTAAGGCAAGCCAGACCCCCACCCGTTTTTTGACAGACAAGCGTGGATCTAACAGAAAGAAATGTACATCTTTCTTAAGGTCTTCCAATAAAAGTACCCAAGATGTTTCCGTATAGTGCCCGAAAAAAAAATTCCGAGAAATTTTCCGAAGCAAATCCCCCGTACCCCTCATTTCCAAAAATAGTCCAATAAAAAAAATTCTGAGTAGTCAGGGCAAGTAGTTTCCCCCGTACCCCTCATTTGCTTGAAGTTCTTAAATTATGGGCGATTATTCAGTATCTCAGATTCTGTCTGATTCTCACAGGAATTCTATTGTAAGTTGTAATAATAGGACGTTTTTTGACGAATTTGGAGGGGTGGTGAGATAAGTAATGTAGGTTTCTGCTTATAAGAAATCTGTTTCAATTTTCTGTATTTAGAAAGTGAGTTTTCTATCTCAATTTGATGAATAGTTAAGAAACATTTATTTGAATAGTTTAGAAAGATTGTTTAGTTTATTTTATTGGAGTATTGACATTTGTGTTGAAATTAGTTATTTTTATATTGAGAAACAACTTTAAACTAAAAAGGAATTTAACAATGGACTTTTCCCGTGAAGATCTCGAACTCATCAGAAAGGTGTTGAATGGCACCGAGAATGAAGCCGCTTGGAAGTTGGCGATGAGAATTACGAAAGAATTGAAAACAGAAAAGAAGGCAGAGCCGATCTTGGTCCGATCTGCATGTTCGGGAATGAGCATTGCGGAAGCGATGGAGAATGTGAAAGAGGTCAGAAGTAAGAAAGAGCTGGTGGCGCTTGTGAATGAATACGGCGGCTACTACAATTCCAACACCCTTGAGACTTCGGAATATGGGTATGACGAAAGAGAC
>Ga0265300_10003771_pt1 | contig 12322 bp, 13 predicted proteins | sample AusTroGonzalo_MG_FD_193482 | JGI IMG/M metagenome (GOLD analysis project Ga0265300, IMG submission 193482) | Bovine rumen microbial communities from tropical cattle in Woodstock, Queensland, Australia - Gonzalo_03 | ecosystem: Host-associated > Mammals > Digestive system > Stomach > Rumen ... | reverse complement strand
AAGGCAGTACCGGTCGGCCTCGTGGAACTGCTTCAGGTTCACGTTTTCCTGGGCCAGCAATATGTAAAGGTTGGGCAAATCCTGCTCGGCACGCGCCTCCCGGCTGAACTGCACCGCCTTTTCCAGATTCCGGATGGCCAGCGAAGGGTTGTCACGGTAGCTGTGGATGAGGCCGATGATGCGGTAGGCGTACATCATGCCCGCCGGCTTCTGCTCGGCCGATGCCAGGCGTTCCATGGCCCGCGCTTCCAGAACGGCCTTTGAAACGCGGTTGGACTGCACCAGGAACTCGCAGTACTCGTGCAGGGTAGAGAAATAGAACTCCCGAAGGTCTTTGCGACCGGCCAGGAGTTCCTTGATTTCTGCCGCCGTGGCATCCATCCGTTCGTACTCTCCCAGGACGAAGCGCACCGGCATTTCCAGCGAAAGCCCCAGGCACTTGTAACGGAAATTGTTTTGCTGGACGCCCAGCTGATACAGGGAATCGGCCAGCGCCAGATTGTCCGGGTTGAACTCCTGCATCCGGCCTTGCGCATAGCGGAGGAAGATATCCTGATCTACGTGCAGGCGGTTAACAATCTGTGCCCGGCAAACCAGGCCCAGAAAGAGAAGGGAAATAAGGAGCAGGAGCCGGCGCACGGTTATTTGGACTTTGCTTCCACAATGGACATCTGGTTAATTACGCAGGTGAGCAGCTTCTCCATGATGATGGGCTTCATGATGTAGTCGTTGGCTCCCATGTTGAAACCCTTCACAATGTCTTCCTGGGAGTTGAGGGCCGACAGAACCACAATCTGGATGTTGGCGGTGGCGGGATTTTCCCGGAGGCGCCGGATTACCTCGAACCCGTCGATACCCGGCATCATGAGATCCAGCAGAATCAGGTCCGGTTTCTTTTCGGCAACGGCATCCAGGGCCTGTTGCCCGCTTGTGGCCGTTCGCATCTGGAAATGGAAACGGGACAGCATTTTCTGGACCAGCACCAGATTCAGGGGGATATCGTCCACGGCCAGCAAGTTGTACTTGGAATAGTCGTGCTCTTGTGCGTATAGGGGTATCATGGCTTATTGAGGGCTAAAAGTCATCGTTGTTTTCGTAGATTTTGGTTTCCCAGTCGCCGACAGAAGCGGTAAAGGTAATGTCTTTATAGATGGAACTCAAATCTATGCCGATATGGAAGGTGTACTGCTTGCCGGGCACCAGCTCGTTGGAAGGGAGAAGTCCGTAAATCAAATACTTGTACACCTGATTCTGCAGGGGCTGGTAGTATTCTTCCCCAATGTAGAAACCATCTACATCGAATACCGCCTCTACATACTGGCGACCCATGATAATCTCGTCCGGAATAGCATAGAAGCGGCTGCTTTCCGTCATGCGGTCCACCAGGGTACTGCGCCCCACAAACTGCTCGTTGGCCGATCCCACCCCCACGGGGGCGTCTCCTTCGAACACCACCACGTTGCGGTAATACCCCTGGTAATTCCAGTTGCCCCGGCTAAGCAGGATATCGTTTACGTAAACGCCGGCCGACGCTACATAGTAAGCGGTGAGTTTGCGAAGATGAACCAGCCCCTGCAGTTCTTCCCGGGGCGTGACATCGCAGATTTTAAAGCCGATATCGTTGGTAATGTGACCGAATTCCAGCGGAAGCAGGTTCAGCTGGTCTATGTTGCGTTCCACGGTTTTGGAAACCAGCGGCCCCGCCTCCAGTTCATTGGTGTTGAAGGGGATGGAGTAGGCCTGGTTGGAATAGCTGAGGTCTTTTACATGCGGATAATAGGCGCTGAACAGCACCGTGGAAGGCAGGTTAAGCAGCTCGTTGTCCAGATAGAGCGTATAGTTGCCGGAAGAATTGCTGAACACGGCCGAATTGTCCAGCAAGACCGACCGGGTTTCTTTTTCTATGCCGATGAGGGAAAACGGACGGTTGATATCCATGGTGGTGGAAATCACGCTGGCATCAATCATGTCTCCTCCGGCGCGGGTTGCAATTCTATTGGGATTCAGTTGTTTCCCGTCCCGTGTAACGGAAATGTCAAAACCCAGTTCCCGCTTTCCCATGCTTGTGTCCGGAGGCGGCAGGTCTTCCTTCTGGGCGCAGGAAACGGCCAGAAGCAAGAGCGGCAGTATGACAGGGCTGTTTTTCATAGAATGTTTTCTTAGTCTCGTTTATAACCGGCCAGTTTGGCAATGGTGGGGGCTATCTGGGCGTTGTCCTTCACGGTAACGAAGGCATCGGCCCCGCAGCCCGTTACGTACAGACCTACCGGAGAACCGGAATGGGAGCCGAAGCTCCAGCCGTAGCCGGCGGTCTTGTTAAGGTAGTCCACAGCGTCGGTGACCATTTTGGAGTTGGAGGAATACAGGTTTTCCACGCTGCTGTTGCGGTTGCCCTCCAGGCCAAAGATGCTGTTGTAAGTTTCCAGCAGGGAGGCTTCGGCGTCATCGTCCACTTCCACGCTGTCCCAAAGGCCCAGGTGTGTGCGGAAAAAGCCTTTAATCTGCTCCCACGAGGGGGTTATGTAGTCTTTTTCGTCTTCCGGAATAAAGGTTTGGCGGAACAGTTCTGTGAGGGCGTCCATGGACATGTGCTGTGCGGCCATCCGGTCCGGATGCATCTCGTACTGACCGGAACCCAGCATGAGGCCACCCGTTTCATGATCGGACGTAACCAGAATGAGCGTTTCCTCCGGGTGCTGCATATAGAAGTCCAGCGCCAGGTCGATGGCGTCGGCGAAGTCGTTCAGTTCCTGGAAGCAGGCCGCTGCGTCGTTGGCATGCCCGCCGTTATCTATTTTGCCGCCTTCCACCATAAAGAAGAAGCCCTTGTCGGCAAAATGGGCCGACAGGTAGCTGATGCCCGCCGACACAAAATCCGAAAGGGTGGTGTCATCTTCCTTCCGGTCGATGGCGTATGGAAGGCTGTTCTGCTCTTTCCCGCTCAGGCACAGCACGCGGCCTTCCCGGGATGCAATGTCTTTGAACTGTTCCGGGCCGTGCAGCACGGTGATGCCGTTTTTCTGCGCCATATTCTCAAAGTAGGCGGGGTTGTGTCCGCTTTTCTTTTCCACGATAAAACCACCGCCGGCGCCGAAATCTACCGGAGCTGTCATATACTGGACGGCGATGTCTTCATAGTTGCCGCGGACGCGGGTATGGGCAATGAAGCTGGCGGGCGTGGCGTGGTTGATGCCCACGGTTGTGGCAACGCCGGTGCCGAATCCGGCCGCCTTGGCCCATTCGCACAGGTTGGACACGGGCTTTTCGTCGGCATTCAGGCCGATGGCGCTGTTGTAGGTTTTAACGCCGCAGGCCAGCGCCGTTCCCGCCGCGGCGGAATCCGTAACCAGGGAATTGGAAGAATAGGTGGTGATGAATCCCCTCACCGGGAACTGGGAGAAATTCACCACCGCCGGCCCGTAGCCCGTGGCTTCGTTATACTCGCAAGTGCCAATGACTTGATTGATGCCCATGCCGTCCCCAATAAAGTAGAACACGTATTTAGGGCCGTCGGAAGCCGACAGATGAAGGGCGAAAAATACAGCCAGAAGAAGGCTTAGAACTTTCTTCATATCCACAAATTGGTTACTAGTTGGAGCAAATATAGTGATTTTTCTTGTATATTTGTGATAGTCTAACAATCTGGAACATGAAAAAAATTTTTCTTTCTCTGTTTCTTGCGGTCGTCTGCCTGGCGTCCGTCGCCCAGACGGCCCGGCAGTTTACCCTCACGCTCAGTGAGGACGGTGTTGCCCAACTGGTTGTATATCTGCCCGAACAACCTACGGGACGGGCTGTCGTATGCTGCCCCGGAGGCGGTTATGCGGTGCTTTCCAATACCCACGAGGGTGCTGCCTGGAGTGAGTATTTCAACGGAAAGGGCATTGCCTTTGCCCTGGTAAACTACCGCATTCCGCACGGAGACCGCAGCCTTCCGTTCTCGGATGTGGAGAGTGCTATGCGTACCCTTCGGGACAGCGCCGCCGTGTGGCAGCTGAACCCGGACGATATTGGCATCATGGGCTCGTCGGCCGGCGGTCATCTGGCTTCCACCATTGCTACCCATACGCCGTATGAGCTTCGGCCCAATTTCCAGATTCTGGTGTATCCGGTTATTACCATGGGTCCCGGCACGCACCAGGGCTCCCTGGACGGCCTGCTGGGGGACCAGCAGAAAGACCCCGATCTGGTGCGCCTGTACAGCAACCAGTATCAGGTGCGTTCCCACCTTACGCCGCCTGCCATCCTGCTGCTTTCCAGTGACGACGGCCTTGTTCCGCCGGTTCCCAACGCCGTGGCCTACTACACGGCCATGCGTAATGCCGGAAACAATTGTTCCATACACATTTATCCCACCGGCGGGCACGGCTATGGCTATATGCCCTTCTTCGCCTATCACGACCAGATGCTCTCGGACCTGTCGGCCTGGCTGGACAATCTGCCTGCGCCCAAACAGGACGCCGTGCGGGTGGCTTGCATCGGCGACAGCATTACGGACGGCTATCTCATAGACCTCAGCGACACCAACGGCTATCCCGCCCAGATGCAAAAGATGCTGGGCGACGGCTATTGGGTAAAGAATTTTGGCGTAAGCGCCCGCACGCTCATGAACAGCGGAGACCTTCCCTACATGAAGGAACTGGCCTGGGAAGATGCGCTGGCTTTCCAGCCCGATGTGGTGGTGGTGAAGCTGGGCACCAACGACTCCAAGCCGTATAACTGGGTGCACAAGGCCGATTTTGAAGCCGACCTCCAGCAGATGATTGATGCGCTGAAGGCCCTGCCTTCCCAGCCCAGAATCTATCTTTGCGCCCCCGTGCCGGCCTTCAAGCCCAGTTGGGAAATCAGCGAAGAAGTAATTACCACCCAGATAGTTCCCATGCTTGAAAAGGCCGTAAAGAAGAACGGCCTGGCAGGCATTATCGACCTGCATACGCCCTTTGCCGATCAGGAAGCACTCTTCAATGAAGATGGCATCCATCCCACCCAGGCGGGTGCCCGCAAGATGGCGGAGATCATTGCCAAACAAATAGACCCCAATGCCAAAACGGAGCAAAGGGGTTTCTGGATGATGGGACGATAAAAAAAAGGCGGGAATCAAATCCCGCCTTTTTTGATTACTTCTTGAAGAGCATCGGAGCCATTTCGTACAGGCAGCGGCGCCAGGTGAGGAATTCGTGGGCAGTGCCCTCGGATACGTAACCCTTGGCGTTGTAGCCGGCTTCCTGCAGCTTCTGGGCAGCGGCGCGGATCTGGTCCGGACCTTCCTTGCTGCCGCAGCCGATGAAGATACCCTTTACACCGGTACCCTGCACTTCTTCCGGGGAATAGGTACCGCCGGAGAGGAGGCCGTACCAGCCGAACATTTCCGGACGGGCCAGGGTGATGGTGTGGGTTTCCATACCGCCCATGGACAGGCCGGCCATAGCGCGGCTTTCCTTCTTGGCGATGGTGCGGAAGTTGGCGTCGATGTAAGGAACCAGTTCGTCGCACAGAACGGCCTCAAAGCCGTTGTTCATCATCATGCTCATGCCACCGGCAGGACGTGCGGGACGTGCCTGAGGGGCTGCGCCGGGAGCACCGGCGGGTGCACCGGGGCCAGCCGGACGGGCACCGGGGCCTGCAGGAGCAGCACCGGGTGCACCGGCACCGGGAGCAGCAGCGGGACGGGCGGCGGGCATCTGACCGGGACGGAAGCCTTCATTGGTCATGCCGTAGGTCATCACAATGATGAACGGGTCAATCTTGCCTTCGGCGATGAGGTTGTCCATGATCAGGTTGGCATGGCCCTGGTTCCACCAGGCATATTCGTTCTCACCCCAACCGTGCTGCAGGTACAGCACAGGATATTTCTTCTTGGCGTTCTTTTCGTACTCGGCGGGCGTGTAAACCCAGGCCACACGCACCTGGTTGGTGCTGTTGGACCAGAAGAGCACCTGCTGCACCTTGCCGTGCGGCACGTTCTTCATGGCATAGAAATCGGCGTCGTGGGCGGGGATTTCAATACCGCTTTCCCAACGGGTAGAGCCGTAGTAGTTGTTGGTGCCGGGGTCGTTGAGCACGCCGCCGTCCACCGTGAGGTGATAGTAGTGGAAGCCCTCGTCCATGGGACCGTCGGTGGTGCCCATCCAGGAGCCGTCTTCGGCTTTGTGCAGCACGGTTCCGCCGGTGCCGCCCAGGCCGAGGCTCACGATAACGGAAGTGGCCTTGGGAGCGTCTACCTTAAAGCGTGCATAACCCTGGGAGTTCACCATGGGATACTGCTGGCCGGGCTGGTTGAGCTCGGACGGCTTGAAGTCTTCCTTAATCTCGGCATTGTCCATGGCGGGATCGAACTGCTTCACCAGGTTGTAGGCGCGCTTTACCTTGTAGTTCTCGTCGAACAGCAGCGGGTAGTTGCTTACGCCCAGCCAGGAATCCTTGTCGGAAACGTTCCAGAAGGTAACGCAGTCAATCACGTCCTTGTGCTTGCGCAGCACTTTGAACAGGTTCTTGTACTGGTCTTCCTGCAGGGTCTTCTCCCAGTCGGACACCTGTGCGGCACCCTGACGGAAACGGAGGCCGCCGCCCATGTCCTCGTTCACGCGGATATCCAGCTCCGTGAGATGGATGTGGTCCACAACAGTGGAATACAGGTTGATGGCATCATCTACCTCCTTCATGGAAGGACCATATACATTATAGTGGGCCTGCATGCCGATACCGTCTACGGGAACGCCGGCATCCTTCATGCGCTTTACCAGATTGTAGATGCGCTGGCTCTTGGCGGGTTCGGCATCGTTGTAATCGTTGTAGTAAAGCAGGGCGTTGGGATCGGCCTCGTGGGCATACTCGAAAGCCTTGTAGATGAACTCTTCACCGGCAATCTTGTACATGGGGGAGTCGCGCAGTTCGCTGCGGCCGGGCCAAACGGGGCTGTCGGCCACGGCTTCGTTCACTACATCCCAGCAGTACACTACATCCTTGTAGCGGTTTACGATAGCCTGGATGTGATGCTTCATGTTGGCATAGAACTCTTCCTTGGGAAGGAGGTTGCCCTTTTCGTCCTGATACATCCAGGTGCCGATCTGGCTGTGCCACATGAGGGTGTGGCCACGCATCTTGATGCCGTTGGCGCGGCAGAAGTCGGCAATCTTGTCGGCATTTTCCCAGTTGAATTCGCCCTTCTTGGGTTCGGTGGGCTGGGGTTTCATGTCGTTTTCGGCCGTGATGCTGTTGAACTCACGCAGGACCACCTTCATCTGTTCGGGATCCGTAACGTTCCGGATGTTCACAGCCACACCAATCTTGAAGTAATCCTTGTAGGCATCCTTCAGGCCGTCGGTGGGCTCGGGGATTTGGCGGGGACCCCATTGGGCCCGGGAAGGAAGGGCGCACAGCAGCAGTGCGCACATTCCGGCAAATAATAACTTCTTCATACAGTGATTATTGGTTATTGGAATCTTCGTGCTGTCTTTTATCCCGGAAGTCCTGGAACTTGGTTTTGGCCTTCTGGGCATATTCGTTGGCGTTTTCCCTGGCCTCCTCAAGGACTTCCTTCACCTTGGGGGCTGCCTTTTCGTAAAGGTCCTTTGCGTTCTCTTTGGCTTCTTCACAGGCTTCCTTTACCTTGGGTGCGGCCTTTTCGTACAGGCCTTTGGCTTCCTCTTTTGCCTTGTTGGCGGCATATTTGAGGGCTTCGCCGATGGAAACTTCACCATCGCCGTTAAAATCCATGGAATTTTTGGGTTTTTCTTCACTCATAAGGCGTGCGTTTTTAATAACACGCCTAAGTTACAGAAATATTTTTACGAAAGCAAGAAAAAAGGTAAATCGTTTTACCTATTTGCACAACATGATGTCCAGAATCATCTTGTCGGTGGCTTTCATACCGGCCGATCCAATGGCTCCAATATTTTGGATGGTCTTTTCCACATCGTTCTCCACAATGCCGTCGGTAGAGGGAATGCAGGTGCCCCTGAGGGCCAGTACGGCCGACTGGATGGCGCAGGAGACGCCGGAAGCCACTTTCATGGCGCAGCCCACTTTGGCGCCGTCGCACACCATGCCGGTGATGTTGCCGGCCATATTCTTAATGGCGGCGCTGATTTCCCTGTACCCGCCGCCCTGCAGATACACAATGCCGCAGGCGCTGCCGGTAGAGGCTACCACGCAGCCGCAAAGAGCGCTCAGCTTGCCCAGATAGTGCTTGATATGGATGGCCACCAGGTTGCTCAGGATCAGGGCCCGGGCCAGCTTTTCGTCATCTACGTTGTATTTGAGGGAATAGGCAATTACGGGCACGCTAACGGTAATGCCCTGGTTGCCGCTGCCGCTGTTGGACAGGGCCGGCAGGGTGCTTCCCGCCATGCGGGCGTCGGAGGCCGCCGCCGTGAGACCCATGGCGTAGCTTAAGAAGTCGTCCCCAAACACCTCTTTCTGGTTTTCCCGGATGGTCCGGCCCACATTCAGGCCGAAGTCTCCGTGTAGTCCCTCGATGGCCAGGGCCAGGTTCAGCCGCCGGTCGTCCAGGATAAATGCAATGTCCTCGTATCGGGCCGATGAAGTGAAATCGCAGATGGCTTTAACTGTAAGGTCGTAGTTGTCGGAAGCCCGTTCCGCAGCGGCGGCGCCGGATTCCGAGCTCATCAGGATTTTATCGGCAAAACTGGTTTCCACAATTTTGTCGTGGTCGTCCTCGATGATGGCGTAGGCATGCGGGTCCACCTCGGCGCTGGCATGGGCGCCTCCGTCCACCGTAACGGTGGCTTTCACGTACAGCAGGCGGTCGATGGGGGCCACGGATATGCTCACTTTCTTCTCGGCCACCAGGGTTTTGGCGCGTTCCACGGCTTTTTTCGACAAGCCGGAGAGCACTTCCAGGCCATTGGCCGACCGGCCGCAGACGGCACCCAGCGCGGCGGCTACCGGAAGCCCCACCATGCCGGTGCCGGGGATGCCCACCCCCATGCCGTTCTTCAGGATGTTGCCGCTAACGGCCACTTCTATCCGGAAGTCGGAATGCAGGCGCCACCCGGCTTCGCAGGTACAGTTATCGGCAATGATTTCCGTTGCCTTAGCCACGGCCAGCGCCACGGCGATAGGTTCGGTACACCCCAGTGCGGGTTTTACTTCCCGGTGGATGAGCTGGAGGATTTCTTGATATTCCATAGGTCTAAGTTACAGGCGAGGCCCAGCCGGTATTGGGTGAAGGGCCAGTCGCGGAATCCGTGCTGGAAATAGAAAAATGCTTCGAAATGACGGGAAATGTGTGCGTCCAGACGAATCTTCATCACCGACGGGGTGTCTCCGTCCCTTTCCCATCCCCAGTAGCTGCCCCATTGCGCGGAGAGGCGGGCTATGCGGGTATCCACCATGCCGATTACTCCGTACAGGCGGGCGTCGTTTTGCCGGCCGTTGTCCGTCTGCCAATAAAGCCAGCCAAAGTTCAGGCCGCCTTGCAGCTTGCGGACAAAACTGCCTTCCGGGAAGGTGTAGGACTTGGAGGCAATCAGGTCGAAGTGGTAACCCGGGGCGTCGTAGTGGCGGGCCCGGCCGAAATGGTCGCCGGATGCGGTTTTGAGGGCTCCGCGAATCATGATGTCCGGCCGCCAGCCCTTTTCTTCCAGCACCAGAATGTTGGTGGCAAAATACAGGTCGCCGGAATCATTTCCCGTCCCTGCCTGCTCCGGGCTCAGGCGACGCGCCTCGGCCACGGACGGCGACATCTGGTACCATTCGTGCACCTGCCCGTACACAGACAGGCTCACCCGGTGGGTCCAGAGCGGCACCTCTACATAGATGGACGGAGCCCAGGTATGGTCCTGCCCGTCGGCCAGGTGGCCTTTGAAGTAATTCCCGGCTACTTCGGCGCGGAGGGTGGGGGAGGGACGCATGAACAGGCCGTCCGGAACGGGGAAGGCGTTGGGGCCGAAGTAGGCGGGCGCTATCTTGGACGGGACGCTAAGGTCGGCCGTACGTACGGGCGTCTGCGCCCGGAGCAGCATCCCCGGGAGCAGCCAGAGCAGCAAAACAAGCCGGACAGGTTTCACGGTACTACAGCTCGCTGGCGAATTTTTCCTTTTTAATGCGTTTGCCGTGATTGATGCCGGGACCGCCTGCGGGAATGCCCACCGGGAACAGGACCACAGGCTCGTAGCCGGCTAATTCCGGGAACAGTTCCAGCACCTTGGCCGGGTCGAAGGAACCTACCCATACGCTTCCAAGGCCCAGATCGGCCGCTTCCATCATAATGTGTGTGCCCACGATGGACGCATCTACCTCGGCGCCGTTCTTGCCGTCGTACTTGCGCACCCAGGCGTCTTCCTTCTTGCAGGCCACCAGGAACACCACCGGAGCGCCATACAGATATTGCGTGGTTTTTCCCAGCTTCTCCATGGCTTCTTTGCTCTTGATAACCCATACGTGCACGGGTTGTCTGTTCATGGCCGTGGGAGCCAGCCTGGCTGCCTCCAGAATTTGGTCGATATCGGCCTGTGCCACTTCTGCATCGGCGAAAGAACGGCAGGAATAGCGCTCCTGCGCCAGCTTCAGAAAAGCAGAAGTTTCGGGTGTGGTCCGCTTTTTAACATCCGTAAAAGCTGCACGGTGATGGATGTGGGTAATATCGCTAAGGAACTGGAGGAATTTGCTCATAATATCTATTGGTTAGTGTTTATTCACCTATATTCACCGCAAGATAGTCATTTTTTGCAATTAATCCTTGCAGTTTAAGAAAAAAGTCGTACATTTGCAGTCCCGTTTCGGCGGACATTGAGATATGGTGTAATGGTAGCACTACAGATTCTGGCTCTGTCAGTGAGGGTTCGAGTCCTTCTATCTCAACCAAAAATCAGCCTCCAGCAAGCTGATTTTTATTTTGAAAAGATGGAGAGGCGCCTGCAGGCGCCCGGCCGGGCCGGGTCTTTCGATAGAAAGACGGAAAGGCAAAAAGGCCGCAGGGGTGTATGAGGGGGCAGCGCCCCCTGTATTTATGATGGCGGGGTAGCTCAGCTGGTTAGAGCGTCGGATTCATAATCCGGAGGTCGTGGGATCGTGACCCACTCCCGCTACTTTACAACTAACGAGGGGCAGCCCCTCGAGCACCCCGCGGCCTTTTTGCCTTTCCGTTTTTGCGGTGCAAAAACCCGGCCCGGCCGCCCGCCTGCAGGCGGGGTCGCTTTGCTCCAAGAGCACAAACAACATACAGATTTGGCCCGGTACAACGGCCTCCTCTGAAACTCGCTATATATTTCCGGCGCTTTGCAAGCGGCGGTTTTTTTGTGCTCTCCCGTGACGCCCTGGGGGCAATACTTTTGCTTTCGGGGGCAAATATGGCCCAATTCGCCCCCGACTTGGAGTAAAACGTGCTTTCGGGGGCAAAAACGCCCCGAAACGCCCCCGTCTAAAAGCCAGCCGCCAGTACAGCCAGAGTGCGCTAAAAGTCGATTCGATGGATTGGCGGCAAGGAAAATGTTCATTATCGTCCGAATGCTTGCCGCCAGTACACGCAGAACGAATAGAATGGAGATATCGTGGATTCGCGGCAAAGCTGGTATGCAAAATGTAACCCGTTATGCCATAAATAGTTAAATGTTTCCCGGTGCAATTTGATTTGCACCGGGAAACACCCAGTCGGCTGATTGTCAGGCGGTTACATTTTGCAAAACCACGGAGTTGCGTATTTTGTGCCTTATTTTCTGTATTCCCAGCGCACCTGTTTGTAGGAGGCCATTTGGTCAAAGATGGCATCGCCTGCGTGGACCGTGGTGGTTTTGTCGTTGAAGACCACCATCGGCCTGGTGTCTGGGTTGTACACTTCCCATTTGAAACGCTTCACGTCCGGCACGCCGTTCCGGGCAAAGGATACCCACACGTCGCTCATGAAATCGGCCAGCTTGTACACACTCTTGTCGCAGCCCACCATCACGTCGGCTTTCGCCAGGCTGGACGGGGTCTCCGTCACGAAATCCACAACGAGTCGGCAGCTCGCGAAGAAGTCTGGGGTGATATCCTGTCTTTCCTGATCATGACGCCCCTTTCCCTGATCGCCGCGGTCTGTTTCTGGATCACCGTCGCGCAGAGCTGGTAGTTTTTACCAGATAGTATAATCATCGCGATAATAATCCGTCAATCCGCCGCTGGCGCAGACGACACCTTCGGTTTCCACCTCCACGGTCCACACCGCGGGTGCCTCATAGGATTCTTTGATTATCCTTTCCATTTCTGCAAGTTGCGTTTTATTATCGACGATACGATTATTCGCTGTGGCCATACACCACCATTTTTTCCTCGGAGACCAGGAGCTCGATGCCGTCTTCGATGACCACGCCTGCGCATTTGT
>Ga0265300_10003767_pt1 | contig 12328 bp, 14 predicted proteins | sample AusTroGonzalo_MG_FD_193482 | JGI IMG/M metagenome (GOLD analysis project Ga0265300, IMG submission 193482) | Bovine rumen microbial communities from tropical cattle in Woodstock, Queensland, Australia - Gonzalo_03 | ecosystem: Host-associated > Mammals > Digestive system > Stomach > Rumen ... | reverse complement strand
ACTCCCTGTATAACGCTTTAGTACTTTAGCACACTAAAGCGATCCGTAACCAAACTGTAACCAAATGATCACAAAATTATCACATTGATATGCTATACTGATAATAGGGAAGATCGGTCACCCCACCGCAAGGGGTGCACTCTACCCGATCCATGCCCCTTAAACCTGGAGTCAACTCTACTCGGCAGTTGGAGTTGACTCCAACCCCTGAAAGGAGAGAAGATTATGGCAACTAATCAAGCGGCTGAAACCTTCCTGAAAGGTGCAGCTGAACAGGCAATGGGTAAAGAAGCCCTTAGCACAGAAGACTACACAAACATCATCCATGAAGCAGGTGACTGGACACCGGGACAGAAAGAGCAGTTCCTCGGCGAGCTTTCGTGCCAGTATGTGGACACTATGTTTACTGACTCAAAGTGGACTGACAAGTACGGCGACGTGTTCTTTCAGGACAGCGAACAGTTCGGCAACATAGTTCAGATCATCAATACCGAGATGCCGCAGGTACGTGAGAACCGCGCTTGGAGTGAGATCACCTCTGGAGTCACCTCTATTGGCAGCAACATCGTATACCTCCCGGTAGTTAAGGAACAGCTCACCGGTGGTACATCCAGTTGGGCAATCCCTTTCGCATTCAGTGGAACGCAGATGGATACAGCATTCCGAAATGCAGCAGGTCTCCGCAGATTCGAGAGTTACGTTCAGCTTTCCGCAGACAACTCTGCAAAGTATCACATCGCGCAGATGAGTGCCGCAAATCGCAACAACTATATTATGCAGAAACTCGCCGCCGGCAATCCTATGGGAAAAGTTAACGTGGTAAATCTTGTAGCAGAGTATAACCATATGTTTGGCGCATCCCTGACAGCCGCACAGTTCCTTGCTAACACCAACGGCTGTCTCCGCGTAGCTAATCGTATCTTCAAGAAGTACAAAGCACTTCTGACGGATATGTCTACCATGTTTACACTCGATCCGGACACATATGGCAAGTTCATTCCGCAGGATCGTTTTGCATTCCAGGTTCTTTCTGACTTTGCATCTCTCCTGGAGTCTGAACTGTACAGCACCACATGGCACGATAACTTTGTAACGCTCAAGGGCTATCGTGAAGTTCCTAAGTGGCAGGGTCTTAGAGGCAACTCTACTCTGGATCTCCAGTTCGAGGATCTTTCTGCAATTGATCTCTCTCGTGATGATTCTGTAATTAATTCCGACATCACTCCTGAGAATCCTCTGGAAGAAAAGAGAACTGGTATCGTAGCTCTGATGTGCGACTCCTGGGCAATCATGCACACGATCGTAAAGCATCGTATGGGCACACAGCGTGACGACATCAAGGATATCACCCTGTTCGAGCATCAGTTCACCGATCGCTATGTCAACAACCTCATGCTCAACGGTCTGGTCTTTGTAATCGAGGACGAGACCTGAGTGTAGTCAACTCCAAAGCCCCGGTAACACGGGGCTTTCGTTTTAGGAGGCAGTTATGGAACAATATGTCAAGCTCTACAGAGATATGAAAAACAAGTACAAGATTGCCACTGACGACACAATGTACTCGTACTATATCCAGTCTGTAGTGTCCCAAATGTTCGAGTGGGACGAAAAGATTTATAGAGCAGAGTTCTTTGATCGCATGATTCGCGACGTAGGAGCAGCGGCTCTTATCAAAACAGAAACTTCCGATTATACGCCGGTATGGTTCAATCCTGTTGATCTCGGCGGTGGTAGATATGCTGACGGATGGTTTAAGGATTGCAAATGCTTTGATTTTACCGGTCAGCAGTATGAGTTCAAAGACTGGGAACATAACCCGGAAATTCTCGTATTCTTCAATACTCCTCTGCGAAACCCTGACCTGTTTGTTGAGAAGTATGCGAATATGTTTAGCGACGTAGACTTCTCCATTGTTAACAATGTTCATTATAGCAGACAGCACCCTGTTCCTGTAGCAAAGGATAAGAAAACAAAGAATCGCATCGATCAGGTTATGAAAGACGTTTCTGGAGGTGACTTCAACACAATCCTTATGGAAACTACTGTAGCCGATGTATTGGACGGTAAGGACGCAATTGATATGCTTAATCTTACCGATGTAACCAAATCTGAATACATCCAGTATCTTTCTCACCTGTACGATTCTCTCATGTCCAGACTGTTCTTTCATATTGGACTGGGTACAGCAGACAACGGCAAACAGGCACAAATCTCCGTTGAGGAGCTTAACAAGAACGATGATGCATCCGTCACAATGTCCTTAGCGTGGTACAAAGCACGTAAGGATGCTATCGATGTAGCAAAGGAAAAGGGTCATGATCTGTTCTTTGACTTTTCTCCTCTGTGGAAAGCACGTATTGATCGGATCATTAATCCGCCAGAAGTGGAGTCAACTCCAGATGAACAGCAGGAAGAACCAGAGCAGGAAGAGGAGGTGCAGGAGAATGACAGCAAGGACGATTCTGAATGATGAATACTGGACAGCGTTTAAGGTGAAAGCAACGCAGATGAATCTTGAACGTACTGTAGAGGTTATGTCTGTCGTAAACATTAGCGATTTCACTAATTATACAGCAATGCACTACGGCGATGTAGGTATTATGCCACATTTAATTCCCATGTTACCTAGTGAAAAAGCAGCTGTCACACTCATGGAAATGGGTTCTGCATACGAACGCATTGCATCCATTCTTCTTGCAGAGTACGATCCTCTTGAAAACTATTTTACCGATCGAACAATGGATACCACTACAGATAGCACCCTTGAAAAAGAGGGGAAAGAGGTTCAGAATATTAGGGGTAAAGAAACAACTACTCCTAGCGGAGCAATTCATGTTACAGACTCCGGTGTGACTGTTTCCTCTACAGAGGGTTCTGATGTTGTCGGTCAGGGTACTACTTATGATAATGCAAGCACCGATCCCACAGCAAGTGATTTCAGAAACATTTCTAAAACAATCAATGACCTTGAATCGCGTGTTGGCTCTGATCCAGAGGATCCTAGGAAGTCAACTACAAGTTATGAGAATTACAAGGTTGATAGGGAGTTTACGCAAAGAGCGAATGAACTTGAGTACATCGATAGAGTTGACTCCATGAATGGCACAGAGGGAATTGAGGAACACAGAAGTGGTAACTCAGGTATCTTTGCAAAGCAGGATCTCATTCAGCGCGAAATCAGACTGCGACTCAATAATAGGCTGATTCCTATTCTGGTACGTATGGTAATTGACGCTATCAATTCGGGGGTGTGGGAAAATGACAGTGGACTTTTATAAGATTGCGGATGATCCACGCGCACTGGAAAAAACCCTTGGTGAACGTGTTCATACTTGTAACGCGAATATTTTAGGAACGTGTTCCGTTCATGACCCTGTTCTTGTTCTGTCTTATAACTCTAATCTGATCACTGCGAACTACTTTCATATTTCAGACTGGGGTTCGTATTATTTCATGGGAGAGCCTGAACTTTCTCCTGGCGGTAGATGTATCGTTAGAGGAACAAAGGATGTTCTTTTTAGCAATGCAACCGAAATTCTCCAACTCAAAGCATACTGTAGCAGATGCGAGTCAAAGGCTGAAAATTACGCTGTAGACTCTGCTCCTCTGTCACTGGTTACAACAAATGTAACAACCAAACAGTTTTCTCTGCATCCTTTCGCTGCATCAGGCGAAAACAAACTCATGTATATGCTCACAGTCAAGGGTGGAAAATTGCCAACACCATGACTGTAGTCAACTCCAAAGGGGTGATTAAATGGCTGATACTTTACAACAGTGGGCTGATTATATTGCTGAATATGAAACTAATATGGTTGAAGTTAGGCAGAGAACTGAGACCGTATTAAGCAATCCACAGTCAACAGCCCAAGATAAACAGAATGCTCTTGAAGAACAATATAGGCAGGAAGCCCACTTGCGGGAATTGAAATCACAATACGCAACATATAGTGTATTAGGAGAAGTCCCTGCTACAGTTGAGTTTGGTGGTTCTTCAACTAAAACCCCTATTTTGTTCTACAAAACAAATGTTTCCGGAGATAACGCTATACATCACGGAACTGTTTTTCCAATATCAGGTTCTGGCGACTTACATCTTCCGGATAGTGAAATTTCTCTTGGCACAGTATTTACTTCTGATTTACTTTCTTTTTCTGCTAGGTTAAAGAATAACGGTTATACAGTAGGTGCGTATAGTGATATTAACTTATCGCCTTGGAGAGAGGAAGTAGCAGGCACTAGCATTACATGGGGATTTGAATCTGATACTGCAATGAGTAATGGATGGGTGTCCACAAAATTCACGCCGTCTGGCTATACAATAATTCTGAACGATGTATCATGGACACAAAATAGAACTATTTGTCCTTGTGTAAAGGGTGCTTATAGATCAATCAATGACCCTATAACAATCAATCAAAACTATAGTTTTGCTGCGCCTATAACTTTAGCGTTACTTTCTGAAATTGAAAATCCCTATGGTGAAGTTTCCGGAGACAGTCCGTGGGATTATTACAATGAAGAGCTTCTCCCTACTGTTCCTGATAACCCTGCATTCCCGGACGGATATCATCCTACCAATCCTGACGATCCGCCCGATGAACCAACAGACATTCCCCACGATGATGGTGAACCTCCGGATCACCAGAGGGATAGAGCCGTTGGACTTCCGTCGCAGTTCATTACGCAGTATCTCCTGTCGTATAGTCAACTCCAGACTTTCGGCTTGAATCTGTGGCAGTCGTGGCTTACACCCAATACTGACGTATGGAAGAATTTTTTCCTGCCATATGCCCAGGATTTCGGAACTCTGAACGTTGGAGCTTGCCTTGACTTCATTATTTCTCTCCGCGTGTATCCTGTAGATTTTGCAGACTATCTTGATCTTATCGGAAGTTCTAACGGTTTGTACATGGGTACAGGTCATACTGATTTCTTAGGTTCTAGTTGCGCAATTACAAAGAAACTGTTCCATGCATTCGATTGTGGTACGTGTGAAGTTAAGCCTGAAAAGCCTTACAATGATTACCGCGATATGTACAATACTTCTGTATCTGTAGTTCTTCCGTACTGCGGAACTGTAGAGTTGACTCCATCGGAAGTCATGTATCGAAATCTTAGAGCTTATTACTATGTAGATTTTCAGTCTGGTGCTTGCACGGCTGTAGTTGAAGTAGAGGGAGATTCTGGTTGGTACATGGTTGCGTCTAAGACTGGTCAGATGGGTTTCCTGTTACCTATTACAGCAACAAATGCAGGTCAGCTTTCTGCGCAGTTTGGTAAGGACGCAACAGAAACTTTGGGAACACTTGCGGGATTTTTCTTTGATGTTGCAGGAGCTATCGGACAAAGTGCTGAAAATGTTGCTAGTATTCTTGCGTTTAATAAGCGACAAACTGATTCTTCAAAAGAAAAGGATGTTCCAGTTGGAATGACCGTAACGCAGTCACTTAAAATTGGAGAATCAGGAGTAAACACAGGTTTAGCATTGGCAAATCAGGCACTAAATCGTCTTTCCCGTTCTGGCATTGATATGCCTATGCTTTCTGGTGGTGGTGGTACAGAGGCTCTCATGTTCCCTGATACTCCGTATGTTCAGATTCGCAGAGGCAAGTATGCAAAGCCTGACAACTATCCACATTCACAAGGATTCTTGAACGGATCTTCTAACACCATTGAGTATTACAAGGGTGCATTCCAAGGAACTCCTACGATCGATCCCTCGTATCAGGGAAGAGGTCTCTGCAAGTTTACTGGAGTTGACTCCACTGGTCTCACTTGTAACAACGATGAACGTGTAGAAATCATAACTCTCCTTGAATCAGGCATCTATATATAAAAAAGAACCCCTACTGGTTTTCTCCAGTAGGGGTATTTTTTATGCTTTCTTTTGCAGTTCAATTATCTTATCTTCATAGTCGCGAGCATAAGTCATAGCCTCGCCATTAAAATGGCATCCAACAAAGTAAAGTTTGTTTAAAACATATCCGCGTTCTTCCATGAGTGCTATAGATTTATCTAATGCAAATCTATATGCATCTCTCAAATGATTCGCGTTAACAGGAAATTTAAATGATGGAACGTGTATTATTCCCTCATATCCTGGATAGTCGGTTCTAGGTACTGCACTTGCATTAAATATATAAACTCTCATTTCTTCCCACCTCTAATCCAATCAATAAATTCGTTTAATCCCCATAGCAGGATACAAGCCAATAGAGTTAAAACTATGATGAGTTTACCTGTATTATCAAGTTCAAACCATAAGTTTCTGCACATAGAGTCAACTCCAATCATACAACATACATAAGATGGATGCCGCCAAACATCCACTTTCTGTTAAAATAAGGGCTTTCTTTTGCCGTGTTCTTGTGAATCTCCATAGCCTTGTTAAACGCCTTTTCATAGGCTTCCTGCTCGGTATAGGCTTCAACCATAAATTCTTCATCATGGGTTTCTCCCTCAATGATCTTATGAACCCACGTAGCAACGAAATTATATTCTCTCATTGTAGTCAACTCCAATCATGCAATTTTCTTTCCGAGAGCCTCGAAAATGAACTTCTGGAACAGGTCGCCTGTCTCGTTATCACTGAAAACAATATGCTTATTAGCAATCATTGTCAGGATGTTCTTTGACAGCTTGTCATACCCAAAGAATCGCTCATTAGGCTTATTCGGATAATTCAGCTTAAACAGAATATCTCCCTCTCTGGCAGTTGGAGAGTTCGCCGGATGTACCTCTACAAACAGTCCTGCTGTACACTTGATGTATGACAGTTCCAGATACAGATCGTCGTGATAGCTGAAGAAAATTCCCCTTGTGATAGTTTCACGTTCTTCAAGCATACAAGTCTGTGGATACTGTCGAACATTCCAGTTTCCATTACCAGTGATTGCATTCAGTTCAGGATGCGGAAATCCATAATGGGACTTATTGAAAATCTTACGCTTTTCGGGAGCGCGGTTTTCCATAAAGTGTACGTAGATAGGCATACCCTCGCTTGTATAAACGATCTTACTTTGACCCTTGCGCATGGTACGAACCTTGTTGTGTATCATTAGCTGTCGATACCAAATGTTGTTTACGTCCAGATTGTTTCCAAGCAGGATGATTTTGTCGCTCATTCGGTCACGGACAATTGTCTTATGCAGGTGGATGAAATGGACAAACTCCTCTGGTCGATTACTTTCGTTAAAGCACTCGTCAAGGATGATCCAGTCACCAAGAGGAGCTTCATAGAAGCTACAGAGTGAATAGCACTCGTCAGCTGCAAGTGATACGCAGAACGGTAGAGTTGACTTCACAACTTTTCCGTTCTCCTCTGTTTTTGCATAATAAAAATTTTTCCAGTGGTACTTGATCGTATCATATTCTCCATCGGTTAACTTTTTGATATATTGCCCTTTGTTGTATGCAATAATGGTATTGAAAAGCGTCTCATAATAAGACGCTTTATCAATGTGGTGGCGAATCAACTGCATAACTGTACCATACAGCTTATGCATTACCATGCCGATGAGAAGAACATTAGTAGTCTTACCAACTGAACGCTCAGAGGTCAGAACATACCACTTTAATTCCTCGTTTCCCAAAGGGAGAATTTCAGTGATATCGTATTCTGGTGGTACACCCAGTTTCTTGTATTCCTTGGCAATAAGATCCCAGTCATAATCTATGCCGAGGTTTGGATCGTTGTCGATGTACCTGACTTTGACTTTTGAATTTGACGCCATATATCATACACACTCCTATCTTTGGTATTCCTCATGTAACGTTGTACAGCTATCAAGAGGTCTTTGTGTTTTTTTCCTAATCCCATTCGGAACGCTATGGGTTCGAGAACTAAACACGAGGGAATATCAAGGGCTTCACCCTTGTAGTTGACTACAAAGTGATCGTCGATGTAATGACTACAGAGCTTTTCAGAATGTTCTTCGTCTACATACATATTATCTGTGAAAAATTCAAATGGGGTGATATTCGTACCGTCACGCTCATTTACATACTCAAGCATATGTAATAATGTAGAACGTTCATCAATTTTACTCTTTCGTAGACCTGCCACGACTACTTTTATTTCTCCATTAGGTTCTTCATACATATAACGCTTAGCACCTAGTGCTTTGAAGTTCACAAATTGCTTTGTGAAATCCCATGTTCCAAGAGACTCCAGTCTTTTTTCTCTTGCGAAACGAATATAGTTTTTGTTGGAGGTAACTCTATTGAAATTCGCAAGATAATTTTTAAGACCAATTGCCTGGTCAGAACCGTTGTTTCTGAAATACACACTGTCGGTGTCATACTGAATGATAACTCTAGGGAAACGCACAATTACGTCAATCAGCATTGCCCTTGCATAGCTAGTTATCCAAAATCCCCAATATGGGGATAAAAATAGATACTTGCAACATTCAGCATAATCTTTGCGTCCATCTTCTCCAATATCGATATCGCATTCATCCTCTATAAATGAATATTCTTCCATATAGAGTGCGGTACACATCATTCCGAAAATACCGTTTACGAATGCTTTAGCATCTTTATAACTTCTTTTAGTTTCTTTGATTTCTTCAAAAGAATACTTTTCTGGATGATCGTCCATATCTGAAAGTAATGATTTAAGAGATTCCTTTTTTAGATACCACCTGATTACAACTCTACGAATTTCAATAGGTAAGAAGTCGTAGCCCTCGTTAAACTTCCAACACTTTTTGACGTAGGCGTGTTCCCATTTGTATGATCTTTTCAACGCTTTAAACTCTACGTCATTTACTATGAATTCGATGTTCTCTGCATACTGGATTCTGTTGTTGTCCAGAACCGTGGAGTCAACTCTAATTTCCTCGGTATTGATTGCTTTATGAGCTGACATTAAAGCGTGACACGTTTTAGATTTGAATACGTTAAACCTAATATGCGCTATATAGGGTTTATCGTCTTTCATGAATTCCGACGGTTCACATTCTTCAGCCGCGCCCATAGGAAATTTTTCTGTAAGCATTTGGAACGGATAATCTGATGTAATATCTGCACCCATAGCATCATGGAGTTCTCTATCCATTAACAGAATATTTGATCCAGATATTCCGCCCTTGAATAGTTTGGTTCTAAATAAATCATACGTCTTTTGGTCAGGCATCCACGATTCTATCCGCTTTCGCCATTCTTTTAACTTACCACCAAACTCATGTTTTATTTCGTCACGAACTATTCCGGTGGATGTATAAGGCATTCGCTTATTTTTTCCATAGTACCTTTGGAAGATTATCCTGCCTAGTATCACCAGAATTTCTACGTCTCTAACGCAGTATCCAATCTCCTCGTCTGTCATTGGAGTAGAGCTGACTCTAATAGTTTCAAAGTCCAAATCACCAACGAGCTTTTCAATACCGCAATGATTCTTTGCTATCTGCGCAAGAGAATGACCCCATAATCCTAAGACTTCACGGAAACATAATACGTCGCCTACAGTGATATAAATGGGATCGCGTTTCTCTTTTGCAAATATATCGGTTACTGAAAGATGTTGCCAATAATGCTTACAGAATTGCCACTCATAACCTAAGTTTGCGTCTAAAACAAGCAGTTGAGTTTTTTCCCATAACCCCTCTATGTGATCTATCAGCATCTTAAAGAATGATTCCATAGTGCATAAGTGTCTACCCATTATGCAATAATCTTCAATGCCGAATTGCCAATGATAGCAGAATGCGACTGTACTGCCGTTTCTGCAAGGAATCTTAGAAGTTTCAATGTCAAATCCACATCCGAGTTTTAGATAATGAACCTTGCGAGTCTTGTCATATGCTCTGCTACAGTTCATAATCAATTCATCGATAATATCTTCAAGCTCGAATTCTGGAGTTGACTCCGCGTATTTGGTTATCATTGGTTTACACCCATATCAAAAGGATTTTTACCACCGGGGTTAATAATACTCTTTGCAAATTCTTGTGCTTGCTGTCCCTCTACTGTTACTTTTTCATGGCGCAGTTTGGCATCATCAAACATCTTGACAATCTTGTCATACTTCTCCTGCATACCTGCAAGATTTCCTTTACCGGGTTTCTTCTCAAATTCCGCTTGAATATCCGCAAGTGCTTCTCTATACGATTCTTCAACTTGTGCCTCGATAGAGTTGACTTCAGCTTTGAACTCAGCATAAATATCATCGTCATTATATTTAGACAGATACTCCGCCTCTGCTCTTTTCTTAATAGTTTCCTGCAATTCCTTAGCGTCCCTATTGGTAAACCTGTATCCCTTGTATTCACTAGGGTCAACATACTTCTCCGCCATTTCCTTTACAGTACCCAACTTGCGGATAGCCTCAAGGATGAACGGCAAATCTTTCATAAGCCCCTCGTTGGACTCATAGTATGCAAGTGCCTCTTTTGAACGAGATAATCTTACCGGCTTGTTCCTCTGCTTGATGATATACTTGGAGTCACCTCCAAAGTTTGCATATAGGATACTTTTCAGATCATTCAGTTCAGGCGATTTGTACCCGAAATAATCGTAGACTTCACGTAGACGTCTATTGAGCATACGTACTACGGATTCTAATTTCATAAAAACACCTCCATATACAGAGAAAGGGGCTTAAAGCCCCATCCCTGTAGTTGACTCCAAGGCTTATACGACCTTGAACTTGAATGTGCGGTTCTTACCGATCTCAACCTGCTCCACGATACACTCCATTGGCTCATCCCAAGTATCCGGAGTACCGAATACACGGAACATGGTCATGAGTGCGCGGGCAATGCCCATAGAAGTGGAGATAACTCCGTTGCCGTCAGGAGTGATCAGAACCGTCTTGATGGTAGAGTTGACTACACCAGTCGGATTGCCCTCGTCATCACGCTCGATCATGTCGATCCGCTCCATGAACACGTTAACGAACTTGATGCGCTTGTTGATGTACTTGGAGAGCTTCTCCGTGGGGTTGTCTACCGCATTGAAGAAGAGCTTCTGCTCCTCGCGGGATGTGGGTACAAGAGAGGAATACTGGTCGCCGGTCTCTGTGAGTTTTACGAGTTCATTCATGATAAGTTCCTTTCTGTGGAGTTGACTCCACCTTGAATTTTTTATCCAGGACAGCGAAAATTGCCGCTGACATATTTTCGATATCCTCGAGATAATCTAAGTCGTCTGCGCTACAGATATTCTTGCTATACTGTAACTGGTGAGCGATGCCGTGAATACGGGATGCAAGCCTAAGCAGATTCCTCTGCTCATTCTTTGAGAATCTGATATCATTCACTGGATTCGTCATTGACAATATCCTCCAGTGCCTGCTCGATGATCTCGACGTATCCCTTTTCCTTGAAATACTCAATGATGCCGATGGCAATGTTGAGCTGGAATTCGGGTGTTGCACCTGATACTACATGACCTGTGTCGCTACGGGATTCTGTGTATGCAAATATATACTCGGAACCTCGCTTGTCACGGAGTTCGTATAGCTTGCACGCTGCTTCTGCGAGATCCTTGTAGTTGACTCCAAAGATCCTGCGGATCGTATGAGCAGGGGACATCTCATCCTTGTAGTCGCTGTACTTGTCGCCGTACTTGCGGTTAAGCTCTTCCTTGCGGAGTTTCATGCCCTCATCATAGAGTTCCTTGGCAACGCTACGGATATCAAAGGTTGCCTCGTTTGTCTCGTGATTGAATACGCCGTGATCGTCAAGAGCTTGCGCACTCATTCGAAGAGTCTTTGCCATCTTTAACAGTGTAGTTGACTTCATAGCTCCTCCTTAAAAAAAAAAAAAAAAAAATTCGGACTTCTTAAAGTTCCATAATGGGTATATTTCAGCCGCGCAGAGGTTGTATGCTTTGAAAGGAAGTGTTCACCTCTTTTCTATAAATTTATTTTGTATGCTGTAGTTGACTCTACGGGGCGTGAAATCGGTAAATTTTTATCGATAAAAAATTATCGAATCCAGTCGGTAAATTTGTATCGATACGGATTTATCGATACGGATTTATCGATACGGATTTATCGATATATTTTTATCGATTGCCGGGATCTGGTATGCTATACTAGGTGCATGGTATCTAGTACTAGATACTAGATTAATGGTATCTAGTACTAGATACTAGATCATGCGGTATACATACCCTAGGGGATGACATCCCCTAGGGTATATTTGGTTTACTTGTCGCCCTTTTCAGCATTTAGCATTGCAAGGGCTTTTGTGTACTCTACCGGAACAGATTTCAAAGTACTTGTGTAGGCGGTCAGAGCAGAAATTGCCATGTCCAGCGGGGACTGTTTCGACGTTTCCTTGTCCGGTGTCTCTTCTGTCTTTTCTGCTTTCTCTGC
>Ga0265300_10003766_pt1 | contig 12331 bp, 9 predicted proteins | sample AusTroGonzalo_MG_FD_193482 | JGI IMG/M metagenome (GOLD analysis project Ga0265300, IMG submission 193482) | Bovine rumen microbial communities from tropical cattle in Woodstock, Queensland, Australia - Gonzalo_03 | ecosystem: Host-associated > Mammals > Digestive system > Stomach > Rumen ... | reverse complement strand
GGCTTGCAGAAGAAACCGATACCCTTGTTGGAAACGGTCAGCAGGGCGAGCACAATCACCAGCAGGGAGGTGGTCCAGTTCGGGATGATCTCGAAGATCCACATCAGGGCGGCGAAGACGAAGAGCGCGATCACGCGCTGCTGGACAACGGTCAGGTCGGCGATCCCGAAAGCACTGACCGGGAGGGCCCAAAGAAGGATTGTGACGATCAGCACGATGGGCAGAAGCACACAATACTTCACAGAAAACTTGCTGTTGGACATAAATATTTGATACTAATTTTACTTGCTATGTAAAATGCGGCGCAAATTTAGTCATTTTCAGAGATAAAACAAAGAAAAAAGGCACGTCCCCCGAGGCGGCCGCACCTTCTAAAACACACTAACTTTTATCCAGTTGCAAAATTAACGCATCCCGCCCATTCCGGAAATCCCCATTTATAGGTATTTTACCTCTTTACAACGCCCAACCTGTTATTCCCAACCATCTTTTCGTCATTCGCCGGCTCCGACCGGCGAATCTCCTAGCTTACTGCGAGTAGCCTGCTATATAATTTACAAGCTACTTGCAAAAAGGGCCATTTTTGCGAGTAGCCTGTCGGAAAACCAACAGGCTACTTGCACTCCGGTGCTTCCGGCAGAGCCTGTGGGGCTGCAGCCATCCAAGCAAAAAATGCTTGTCTGCCTGCACCCCACAGGCTTTTCTGCCTCAGCACCAGCGGCAGCCGCTCCCACCGCACGCCTCACGCACACCCCCCGACAGCACGGGCAAACGGGCGCGGGCTCCCGCACATCCTCCCGCACCGGCTGCCGCAAATCAGGATCGGGGTGCAATTCGGCCCTATTTGCACCCCGATGTGTTATTTCGAAGCCTCTGGGGTGCAGATTGGCCTATTCTGCACCCGGAGTGAAGCGTTGGAGCCCGGTTATACCCCTGGGAAGAGGTTGTCGGGCACAAGAAGGGGCTATGGTGTGCCCGGGAAACCAGCACAACGTCAGGCCTTTTGAGAGTCCACTCTCAGTTGGCGATACTGCCAGGACTTGCCCCAGCGATGAGCTTCGAGCGCCCTTTCACACATCTGGGGATGTGTATTTAAGGCAACACGGCCAGCCTGCTGGATTCTGTCCCAAATGGACTCGCCACGCAGTTCCTCGTACTCGGCAGCCTGTCGTACGAGTTGATAAGGATCGCCGTGGATCTCCGCCAAACCGGAGGTCAGCTTGAGCATCGTGCGCTGGAAAGTCTCCTCTCCCACCACTGCCGATGCACAGCGGTCAGCGGAAAGCTCGCCGCTTCTACTCCAGTACCGAAGGGCCATGAGGCAAGGCAGGAAGACCGTATCGGAGAGCAGTCCCATAAGAGATCCCGCTTCCTCCATTATGCGCAGAATGGTGAGATAGAGGGAATGCTGACATAGTATATGTCCACACTCATGGGCTATTATACAATGAAGTTCCTGTGGCTCCATCTTCTCCACCATAGAAGAACTGATGGCGATGAAAGGATCCTCGTTTCCAAACGTATAGGCGTCCATTTGAGGAGAATTGTAGATGAAGAGATGAGGCTCTTCAATTCCAACTCTCGACACCACATCGTGCAACGCCCGAGCCACCTCCGGGAAGTTCTCATCAGTCACCTTGACGAGTTCCCCGAGATTCTCACCGCGGTATAGCCGTTCGTAGCCATACCGCATGGCGATGGAAGCAACAAGGTCAAAACCCTTGAGGGAACGGAAGACCTGAATGGTCTTGGCATCGCTGGGATGCATGATCTCGCGGGCTTCCATTAAGCGTCCCTCCCTTCTTCCTGAAGTTCAAGACGCATTAGGGCCACCTGGATGACCGCAGGGATGCAGACCCTATAAGCAGGAGATGCAATGTCCCAGGCCGTCCATCCGGCGATGATGATCCAGCCGAGCGGCCCCGCCAGAACACCCAGTGAACGCTGGAGGGAACGTGCACCTACCACTGCGACTCCGCGACCGATGACGAAGGAGAGGAACTCGTAGGTCATCGAGACGGCCACACGGCGGAAGAACATGGGGCTGACCCGCATTGCTGCGAGGATCGCCGCCGCGATGGCCTGTTTCGTCAAGCCCTTTGCGGGGATCTCCAGCTGGTCAGCCACCGTGCGGAGTTCTTCCAGCGTCAAGGACTTGAGACCAGACTCGCAGAGTTCCTCCAGGAGCGCGTGCTCCATCGTTGCAGCATTGTCGTACTTGCCGACCTTCACCCTCATCTGGTGGCACACGCGGCGAACGACAGTCTCGTAACTGTCGGGCGTGTTGTACCGGAGAGCGGTAGCGATGCTGTTGCTGCCGAAGCGCAGCAACTCGTCGGCGACGGCGGGAGCAAGAGCCTGCATCTGCTCGGGATAGTTCTCGAGATAAACCTCCGTGGAGGTCAGACGCTCAGCGAGACGAAGACGACCGTCTTTGTCGTGTGTGAGGATATCGCACAGTTTCTGGAGCTCACTGTTTTTACAGTGTGCCAGGAAACTGAGGTCTCGGTCCATGCTGCTATCAGCACGGGAAGAGGTGAAGAAACGGGAAAGGGGGGTTTCGAAAACAATCGGCATAAGCAGAAAGTTTAGGGCGACCGGTACGTAAAATGCCCAAGACCGGCCTCGCGGCGAAAAAGGTTTATTTGTTTTATTTGTATAAACCCTTTCGCGTTTCCTCAGTGTTGTAAAGAACTTCCTTTGTTTACGGCACAAAGGTAAGCCGATTTATTAAGTCAAGTGTGAAAAGTCGTTTCACGGATCATTGTAGCACTTTTAACAGTTTAAGGGCCCCTGGGCGGAAAGTGGCTAACGTGATTGCCCCGGAAACCAGGCCACCGAGAATCGGGATAGCTTTACTTATACCTTTAGAGAAAGTGGATTTTGTCAGTTTGATGCCAAGCTCAGCAGCTACCTTCTTGGAAATCTGGTAAGGAAGAGTTTTAGTCAAGGCATATTTGGGCAACTGTTTGGAAACTTCTTTAGCGAGGCTTTGAGACATAACCTTTACCGCCTGATTTGCCACATCCACACCGGACATTGTGCCAACAAAAAGTGTCAACACATTCGCTGCGGTTTCAGATAGCTTGTTGGATTCATCCCGGAGGTCCGGATAACCATATAGGTATGCCAACTTCTGGGAGACAACGAAAACATTGAAATAATATTGTAGAATATCCGCAGGAATAGCAGCAGCCATCGCAAGACCGCCAGGGATACCAGAAAGCGTTGAAATAGAAGTAGCTATCGTTGCATGATTATTAATCACAGAATTTGCAAGGCGCTCTGTCTCCTTGTCTCCGATTACCTTTCTAACAGGGATTCCGTCCTCAATTATGCGTGCTATCTGTCTCTCGGACTTGCCCTTGAGCTGTCTTCTCAAAAAATCATTCCTATCCACGGCTATGCCCGGCATAGCAAAAATGCTCTGCAAAACGTCATTCCAAGTTATTTTTTTCTTTCCGTCAGCCATCTATTCTTCTACAATAGAATGTTGGTCAAAATTTACATAATACGGATACTTATTATGATCCCAGGCAGTATTGTCTGTAATACCATTTTTGTTTATCCTAATCCTTGTACCAATATCGTATTGATGATTCTTTTCCTTTTTAATTTTGTATGGTTCTGAATAAACGTGATAATCGTCGATGAATTCAACGGCAACTTCAACTGCCTCTTCAGAGGATATTACATCTTGCTCTTTTTTCAGGGGAGAGTCTTCTCCGGCGGGTTGTTTTATCTCAACCCAAACGGGGTCAATCGAGAGACGTTCATGATTATCACGGAACCATTGGAGAATGCTTATTGTCATAAAGACCATACCACGGTATATGTTTAGGTCATTTGATTCTTGAATATGGTCCCGAATCTTTACTTTCAACTCATCTTTTGAGTGTTTGACGTCATTAGTCATATTGTTGACGACCGTGCCAAACAAATACGTAACAGCAGTATTCATCAAAGATGAGTCATCTTTTAACTTATAAACATGTCCCTTCAACATTAAAACCCCGGAACTAATTAACTTAGACGCTTCGCCGAGCGAACTCAAATGCGGCAAAATGCCCTCCTCGCCACATTTATCCAGCAGGCATTTTTCGCAGATATCCCGTAAAAACTGAATCTTTTCTTCAATCTCAAATGGCGTAAAGTATCCGTCTTCACTAAAGGCAAAGAGGAGGCATTTTTGCAAATACTCTTCACACTTAGAGGATATTGTTCCTGCCAGATCAAGTTCTTTTGAAAAGCGCCTTCTAATTCTCTTTTCATATGTATTGTCAGCATCCAAGTCGCTTTTTATCTTTGAGACCATTGCCTCTAGACCTTCTGCATCCTTCTCAAAAATATCCTCGTCAGAAATGTTTTCTGGTTTATGGCGAAGAAGCACCTCTCTTTGAACCGGATCACGGCCGGTGCAGATATAACAATGAATAGGGTTAGGCTTATTCATTTGACTTCTAATAAAGCTACGGGCATCAACGAATCCACTATCATCCTCCTCAAACTTCGGTTTTCCTGTCGTGGCGAAATTAAGGTCAAAGATGACAGCATCAAGATGCCTAACCCGAGCCATTTGAGCTTCAAATGTATCCCAGTCTTCGGCGAATAGGACCACTTCCAGATCCATCTCATTAAAAGTATCCTGATATCGCTCTTCATAAAACAATTTGGGAGAAGTCTTGTTGCCCCAAATTTCATCATCAATCCAGCCGATGTAGTATTTCATTACTTTTCAAATGTGGTTAAGGTGTATATGTCTAGTTTATCTATTGGCTCGTTAGTTCTTTCCACTGGCAGGAGGATATCCAGCATGAAATGCCATGATCCCTCCAACTCGTCATGACTTCGTAAATGACAATGACCATTAAATGCATTGATTGTTGAGAGAATGTCATATCCTCCTTGACCAGTTCCAGAAGTAGTTTTCCCCGCCTTAAAATAATCAGCCTCTGAAAGGGAACACCCAACTCCCTTGTCTCCTATGGTAATTAGAGCATGATGCTCACCTTTGAAGAGAACATTCTTCGCTTGAATGAAAACAATTCTATCTAACTTATCAACGCTGTCATTAAATGCGTATTTACGTGCATTTTTCAGGAGCTCATCCATTACGGCATATAAATCAGCCTTGTTAATGCTGGAGACAGTGGATGGTAACAGGTTATTTGCAACTTCCAAGGCTTCCCACTCGTAGTGGAAAAGGTTACCCCTGCTTTCTGCATAATCAGTAATGAGTGGTTGTAATTGTGTTGGAGTCAAATCGGGAGGAGCCCCTAGTACTGTGAATTTCTTTAATTTTAAGTTATTTGAAATCACATCAAAGGAGTCTAGTACAATATAAAGGTTACGCGCGATTTTGGAAGATTCCACCATGGGATACTTCTGCTCCTTCCCAGGCCGTGATATGGTTTTCGTCAGTTGTTTAATAGCCTGGGCACTTGTAGTAAAGAAATACTTCAACCTATGGATAAGGCTCCCCATCTCTGTGATGACAAATTCTTTTCGGAGTTTACTTGTATCCATGGTATAGAGGAACTGGCCATCAGGATTTGATGACAGGAATTCAACATATTTCTTTTGTACATCCTGTTCCGGAGCTTTGAGTAATATAATGTCAAACTGTTCCCCTTGTTCTGGTTTACGATAAATGCTCTCAATATTAAAATGTAGTCCTTGCTTGTTGATTTCCATATCAACAAACTGCCGGGAAACTTCATCAGACAAATTGTCCCAATTCCCCCTCTCTTTGGGCTCAATCACGAAATCATTGTCAAAGGTGATGAACGGGAAAACATAGTCAACTAACAATACTTTAGGATGAGTATTATTCTTTTTCTTCCACTCGGCAATTTCGCGCCAAATTCTCTCATTGGCCTGTTCATAAACATTTCGCTTATTCTTGTTAATCTCTTCTAGCAAAACCTCGGAAGTCTCTGCATGCTCTCCTTGTTTAAGTTTATGCTCACCAAACAGATCCTGTATGGAATACTTATCCTTAAGCGCACAGAAGACTTGGTACGCGAGGGAGCCCTTGTCCATGGCCCAGACTTTTTCGCGACAAAAATCGTCGTAAATCTGTTCAAAGTAAGCCAATGCTGCAGCTTTTCTTTGCTCCTCTCTGTTTTGACGGAGTATTTCTCTGACGGCATCTGAAAAACTCGTGATTTCCGAAAGGCGCACATAGGAATTCCTTAGGTAAACCAAGCATAGAAGTAGAAGACGGTTCTTTTTCTTGCGATAACTATTCGGGGCTATAATCGAGTAATAACCATCGAAAAGGATACCCAACACTCCCCAAGAAAGTTTATGATAGCCGAATGCCTTTCTAAGTCTTAAAACCTTCCCGCCGTCCATTTTCATACTGTTGGAGACAGCTCCCATTGAGTTGTTACAAGTGAGAAGGTCCATCTGTATAAAGTCCGCCACACGAAGGGCTAATTCAGCAATGTCTTTCTTTTCGATAAAAACGCCAATTATCTCTTTCACAACAGATCTTGAACTGGTTGTGCTTTCTTCTGGAAGTACGTCATCCTTTAATAGGGCTTTGATAAAAGATTCTCTTTCAAATCCCCAAGACACGTCATATATATCTGCTATCAACTCCTTCATAAAAGCCCACTCCGAGTCCTCCAATCTCCCAACCAGTTTCGTTCCGGACATAACCTTGAACCAGTCAGCATATTCCTCCGGCTTTTTAGGAGCAAGAGCAATCATATAATCAATGAGGACTTCAACGTCAAAGGCACTCTTTTTCTCCTCGCTAGATACGTAGGCCAAGAAGGGTTCTTTCAAGTGGTATAAATCGTGCAGAGCAAAAACCAGATATTTCTTCCAGTTTTTACGGGAATACCTAATGAAGTCCCAACTATTGTTTTCGTATGACATGCTACTTCTATTTGCAAAAACAAATATAGTGTTTTTTCTTCAGGGAAGGATCTGGCAGACTAGGCAATCGCCCAGTCTACCAGTCTCTTAGTGCCCGCTTGCACTCCTACCCCAACTCCCAGGCCGCCGATGAATCCGCCGATGGCTGTTCCGATACCCGGGCAGATGGCCGTGCCGATGGCAGCCCCGGCAGCTGCGCCACCCCATCCACCGGCCACTCCAGCCGTGTTCACGACGGCGTTCTTGCCGGTCTCTTTCCAGGTCTGCTTGCCCCGATAGGAGCGAACAATGTCCGGAACAGTCACCGCCACGGTAGTTGCAGCAGCCATAAGGACGTTGCTACGAACGATCTTCGTTGCAGCGTTCTTGACTGCTTGTTCCGTGGCCTTCTTGCCCACCTGGCGGGAAGCAACCTGAGCGATGGTCTTCCGACCAATCTCCGTCTGGCAGGCAGTTTCCACGGCCTTGCGAGCACCCTTCGTAACCCAAGCCATCGTGTTACGACCTGCCTGAGTCCGGAAGAACTGCTGCATAGCCACACTGACCGTCAGGTATGTGGTGCCGGTTGCCAGAGCACGCTTATAGGCGCATAGGAAGGCCTCCTTCGGAGATGCACCTTTCAGCCGGCAACTGGCATAAGTCAGGACGAAAGTGAGACCCGTCAGGCAGGTGCAAGTCACTGCATGGCACATCACGTCGTACTTGAGCGACTCAATGTTGCCAGCCTTGGCGACCTTGATGGCCTGCTCGTAGGTGCAGTGACCTTCAACGACCCACTTGCTAGCCTCAGCGGGATCGGTGACACCGGGTACGTCACCCTTGCGGATACGTTCCGCAAAGTAGCGAATGGCATCCTTTCCTTGGCCCTTGGGAACCTCCAGCTTCATTCCGGGGTAACGGAACTGGCCGGTAGCCTTGTCAAAGGCATTGTAGACGGAGTCGTACGCACTACTGCAGTACTTCGTCTGGATCTTGACGCCGTTGACGATGCGATCAGCGCCGTTGAGTTCGTTGCTGAGCCCAACCTTGTCGACGTGCTTGCCGCACAGCCGGTCAACCAGAGCGTTCCAGTCCTCTGCAGCCCAGCCGTTGGCTCGGGCTGCGGACATGCGGGTCCACTGGGTGGATTCAACATTAGAAGCGCTTTCAACCGATGCTGCTCCAAGAACGGCGTTGTCGAACTTCTTCATGACGAAAAAGGGACCATCCCTACTGACTCACCAACTTGGCACTCGCCAGGGTGAGGCCCTGCCCGGGACTATATGACAGGACGAATACTTTTTTTTCTTATTTATTTGGCGTCTTGTCGCAGCTCAGTATGTCAAAGAGTTTCGTTGGTGCAAAGGTGGGTGGTTTTTCAACACCATCTATGCAATCTCATTTCATAGTTGCAGTCATCGCCATCCCGAAACCGGAACGGCGATACAAAGATGGAGAAAATAAAGGTCTTAAGCGTGAAAACTCATTTCACAGAATAGAGCCCTAGGACGTTTTGAACGGCCGTCTTGATGGTGTCCCTTAGCGATGCCGGAGAAACGACCTCTATATCAGGGCCAAAACTCAGTAGAAGCGAGATCAGTTCTTTATTGACAACAATTCCGGGGATAGTCAACATGGACCATCCCGGGCAATCCGGGATCATCTCGATTCGTTGATTGGGATGGATGGGTTTGGTGTCAATGTAACCGATTCTGGAAGAAGTCACTCTCAGCACAACCTCTTCCAACTGGGGCTCCTTGTCGAAGGCACCGGAGACACCATATACATTGGAGAAACGCTCTACAATCTCACCCAGACGGCAAGGAACGAATTTCCCCTTACCCGGAACGACGGCAGCCTCAATGCGGTCAATGGCAAAAGAAGTCAGGTTCGGTCGGTCATCTACGCGTGCTATTAGGAACCACCGGTCGTTGAACTGCCGGAGCATATATGGGGAGATGTTGTACTCTAGCACCTCCTTTCCATACGGCCTATAGGAAAGAGTTACAGCCTTCTTGTGCGTAATAGCTTCCAGGAGAGGGCTGAACCATTCGTCAATGCCTTTCAGAAAGGCATTATTAGAAAACTGTACCGAATCCAATTCAATATCACTGGCGTTCTTGCCGGTGATTACGTGTTCTAACAGGCTAAGGAATACGGCGTAATTGGGATTGATTCCGTATTCGCGAACCTTTCCTAGAAGTTTTGCCAGAATCCTTTTGTCCTCTTCCGACAGCACATCCTCCATGACAGAGAAGTCCGGATCTGCATAACGATAACGGATCCCCTTCCCGTCTTTGGGTAAGTTACTATCAAAAAGCGCGTTGTATACTTCCTTAAAAAACTTAATATCAGACTTTATAGTCCTATCCGTGACAACTATTCCGTAATCATCAAAGAGGATAGCACCCAATTCTGCCACCGAATAGCCGTTCGTGTTTTCATCCCGAAACAAAGTATCCAGGACTCTATGTCTTTTTCTTTGGTTTACGTCTGTTGCCATATCGGACTTATTCTTAGTATTAGGATTACCGATTCAATGCATAGCAAAAACTGTACTGACTAGCATTGATATAATAGGAAATGCCGCGCACTTCAAAAGTCAAAAATAACAATTGTTTACAATATCCCAAAGCGTACTCTGCCTTGCATTACGAATCCCCTTCGGCCTCCGAACAAGCAGTTCCCGTGCGCAAAAATGCCTATTTATGTGCACGGAGGGCGAAAAAACGACGGGCCGTGCGCAAAACAGGCGGCTTTTGCGCACCGAATCCTCAAAATGGGGTGCTGGTGAGGATGAAAGGCGGTTTTTTAGGGGTTTGTCCTCAAAACTGGCCTATTTTGAGGACAAACGTGAGGGGTTATTCCCGGTTCAGGAGTTTGATGAGGTAGGCGCACTTTTCGGGGTTGCCGAGGGTCTTGCCGGGGGTGCAGGAGAGCTTGACGCAGTCGTGCCATTCGCGGAGCTCGGTGATGCGGCCGCGGGTGAGCTTGACGACGATGTTCATCGGCTCGGCGCCCGTGACGTCGCAGGTCAGGAACGTGCCGACGCCGTAGGAGTCCTGTACGCGGCCGTTCACATATTTGTGGATCTCGATGGCCTTGTCGATGTCGAGGCCGTTGGAGTAGCAGACCTGCTTGGTGGCGGGGTCGATGCCCAGGGACTTGTACTTCGCGATGATCTTCTCCGTCTGCTCGAACTCGTCGCCGCTGTCCACGCGGAGGCCCTTGTACATCATGGCCATGCGCTTGGAGAGGTTGGAGAAGAAGACTTCGTCGCCGAAGCAGTCGTAGAGGTAGATGCCGTTGTCGCCGTCGTAGACGTCGCTGAACTTCTTCATTACGTTGAAGTTGCACTCGAAAACGCCGCTCACGTTCTCCTCGAAGGAGATGAGCTGGTGGGACATCGTGCCCAGCGGCACGCAGTCGTACTTCATCGCCAGCCAGACGTTGGACGTGCCGGTGAACTTGCCCGGCCAGTCGTTGCGGGAGTCGGCCACTTCCTTCATCACCCGCACGACCATGTCGTGGTGGGCGAAGCTGAAACGGCGGCGGGTGCCCATGTCGCCGAGCACGAGGCCGCTGCCGAAGATTCGCTCGGTCTTCGCGCGCGCCTTGGCCTCCTCGGCCGCGGCGTCGTAGCGCTCGAAGTCGCCGCGCAGGCCGTGCATCAGCTCGCTGATGCAGGAGAGGATGGGCATTTCCCACATGATGGTGGAGAACCATTTGCCGCGGACGCTGATGTCCAGGTGGCCCTCAGCATCCTGCTGGATGGTCACCTCGCCCGGGCGGAAGCGGAAGCCGCGCAGGAAGGTGAAGTACCACAGCGGCAGGAAGACGCAGCGGGTCTTCATGAACTCGATCTCCCCGTCGGTGATGACGACCTCGGCCAGGTGGTCGATCTGCTCGCGCAGGAGTTTGTCGAAGCCCTTGGGGTAAACCTGGTGGTTGCGGTCATAGAAGGTGTACTCGACTTCCGCCCGCGGGTAGGTCTTCAGGATGTAGTACTGGCAGGTGAAGGTGTAGAGGTCGTTGTCCGTGAAATGGTTGATGATCGGTTTCATGATATCTAAATGATTTCCAGTTTCTTGAGTAATGCCTGCGGGTCGGGCTCATGCCCGCGGAAGCGGCGGTACAGCAGGGCTTCGTCCTCGCTGCCGCCCTTCGAGAGGACGTTCTCCCGGAAGGAGGCGGCCGTCGCGCGGTCGAAGATGCCCCGTTCGCGGAAGAGCGAGAAGGCGTCCGCCTCGAGGACCTCCGCCCACTTGTAGGAATAGTAGCCGGCGGAGTAGCCGCCGTCGAAGATGTGGTGGAAAGAGGTGGAGATGCAGCTGCCGGGGATGTCCGGCAGGACGGTGCAGTCCGCCAGCGCCCGCGCCTCGACGTCGGCGACGGTCGCGGGGGCGGTGTGCCAGGCGAGGTCCAGCAGGCCGAAGCGCAGCTGGCGCACCTGGAAGTAGGCCGCGTGGTAGTTGCGGGCGGCGACGAGCCGCTCCACGAGCGCGTCGGGGATGGGCTCTCCCGTCTGCCAGTGCCGCGCGAAGGTGTGCAGCCACGCGGGTTCGTATCCCCAGTTCTCCATCAGCTGCGAAGGCAGCTCCACGAAGTCGCGCGCGACGTTGGTGCCCGTCAGGGACGGATAGCGCCCCTCGGCGAGCATCCCGTGCAGGGCGTGACCGAATTCGTGCAGGAGCGTCGTCAGCTCGTCGTGCGTCAGCAGCGAGGGCGCGTCGGGGGTGGGTTTCGTGAAATTCGTGACAATGCTCACCAGCGGCCGTTCTTCGATGCCGCCGCGCACCGCGAGCTCGCGGAAATTGGTCATCCACGCGCCGCTGCGCTTGCCGGGACGGGGGAAGAAGTCCGCGTAGAAGAGCGCCAGGTGCCGCCCGTCCGCGTCCTGCACGTCGTAGACGCGCACGTCCGGGTGGTAGACCGGCAGCTCCGGCCGTTCGACGAACTGCACGCCGTAGAGGCGTGTGGCGAGGCCGAACACGGCCGCGATGCAGTCTTCCAGGCGGAAGTAGGGCTTGAGCTGCTCGTCGCTGAGGGCGTAGTGTTCGGCGCGGTAGCGCTCGGACCAGTACGGGAAATCCCAAGGGAGCATCTGCTCCTGCGCATAGCCGCGCTTCCGCGCCCAGGCGAGCAGCTCCGCCACCTCCCGCCGGGCGGCGGGCAGGGACGGCGCCATCAGCTCGTCGAGCAGCTTGCGCACGGCGCCGATGGTCTTGGCCATGCGCTCTTCGAGCTCGTAGGCCGCCCAGTCGGCGTAGCCGAGCAACTGCGCGATCTGATGACGCAGCCGGGTGATTTTCAAACAGTTGTCGCTATTGTCATGCGGGCCGCCGAGGGCCCGCGAATTGAAGGCGCGCCACATTTTCTCCCGCAGGTCGGCGCGGGCGCTGAACTGCAGGAAGGGGACGTAGCTGGGGTGCGAGAGGTCGAAGCGCCAGCCGCTCAGCCTCTT
>Ga0265300_10003760_pt1 | contig 12341 bp, 10 predicted proteins | sample AusTroGonzalo_MG_FD_193482 | JGI IMG/M metagenome (GOLD analysis project Ga0265300, IMG submission 193482) | Bovine rumen microbial communities from tropical cattle in Woodstock, Queensland, Australia - Gonzalo_03 | ecosystem: Host-associated > Mammals > Digestive system > Stomach > Rumen ... | reverse complement strand
GGGTTCCAGGAATCTGGCCGAAGACAGCGAACTGATGGCGCTGATGAAGCGGCACTACGCCGCCGGCGGTGCCGTAGCGGCCATCTGCGCCGCTCCGGGGCTGGTTCTGTCCCAGCTGGACGGTCTGGAGGGCAAGAAGTTCACCTGCTTCGAGGGTTTCCAGGACGCGCTCATCGCCAAGGGCGCCGTCTTTACGCCGGAAAGCGCCGTCGTCGACGGCCGCATGATCACCGGCCGGGGCGCCGGACACGCCATCGCCTTCGGCCTGGCCATCCTCCGCTATCTGAAGGGCGACGCCGCAGCCGAAAAAGTGAAGGCAGGGCTGATGCTGTAACACATTTGTCCTTTTTCGGAAATTGTACTATCTTTGCAGCCCGGTATTGAACTGTGGTGTAATGGTAGCACTAGGGATTTTGGTTCCCTCAGTCAGCGTTCGAATCGCTGCAGTTCAACAAAAAGAGCTCCTGGAAGGGAGCTCTTTTTGTTGAACGAAGGCAACGATGTTGCCTTTGTTTCCTTGCTTGATTTAGCTGCGGCGGTTGGCCATGGAAATGTAGTAGAGGAGGGTGGCCAGTGAGCCCAGGGCGGCTATTACGTAGGTGTAGGCGGCCCAGCGGAGGGCGTCCTCGGCCATCGGCTTGGTTTCGTAGCTCACAATGCCCGCATTGTCCAGCCATTTTACGGCACGGGAACTGGCGTTGATCTCTACCGGCAGGGTAACGAAACTGAACAGGGTGGTGAGGGCGAAAAGGGCTATGCCGATCCACAGCAGCGACGGGAAAACATTAATGAGCAGAACCCCTGCCAGCAGCACCCAGGAAACGATGTTGTTGGAGAAAGTGACCACCGGAACCAGGGCCGTACGCAGCTTCAGGGGGGCATAACCGCTGTAGTGCTGAACCACATGGCCGCACTCGTGGGCGGCTACGGCGGCAGCGGCCACCGAACGGCCGAAATACACCTCTTCGCTAAGGTTTACGGTGCGGGTGGTAGGGTCGTAATGGTCCGTGAGTTTACCCTGGATGGAAACAATTTGCACATCCCGGATGCCGTGTGCCTGCAGCATACGGCTGGCCACCTCTGCACCCGTGATGGAGATGGGAACCTCTGAGTATTTGGCAAAGCGGCTCTTGAGCACGCTTTGGATCACCAGGCTGAGCACCATGACGGCGATCATGATGATCCAGATCATTTGTGTAGACATAACCATGGCACAAAAATACATATTTTATGGCAAAATGTCAGTGGGAAATGTTAATTTTGCACTCGGAAACCCTAGAGATATGATGCGCCCGGACGATTTCTCCCGTTTGGAACTGAACCTCAAGGCCACGCTGGAGAATTACAAGTACTTCCGCTCCCTGCTGGAGCCCCAGACGAAACTGCTGGTTCTCGTCAAGGCCAATGCGTACGGTCACGGAGCGGTGGAGTTCGGCGCCATGATGCAGCGCGCAGGGGCCGATTATCTGGCGGTGGCCTACCCTGTAGAGGGCCTGGAGCTTCGCCGCAACGGTATTTCCCTTCCTGTTATTGTGCTCACGGCGGGCACGGACTTTTATCCGGAAATTATAGAGACGCGCCTGGAACCCAGCATCCCCAACCTGTATTCCCTCCGTGCCTTCGTAGCGCAGCTTAAAGAGCTGGGACTCAAGGATTATCCCATTCACATCAAGCTGGATACGGGCATGCACCGCCTGGGCTTTATGACGGGCGAACTGCTGGAGCTTATCGACTTTCTGAAGGCAACCCCGGAGGTGAAGGTAAAGTCCGTTTTTTCGCACCTTTGCGTGGCCGAGGACCCTGCGCAGGACGCCTTTACCCTGGAGCAGATCGGCCTGTTCCAGCGAAATGTGCAAACCCTGGCCGACGGCATCGGCTACATGCCCATGCGGCATATCCTGAATTCGGCCGGCATCGAGCGTTTCCCGCAGTTCCAGATGGACATGGTGCGTCTGGGAATCGGCATTTACGGGGTTAGCGCCGTGCCCGGGAAAAAGCTCACGCCTGTGGCTTCCCTCAAATGTAAAGTGCTGCAGGTGAAGCAGCTGGGCCCCGGAGATACCGTGGGCTACGGCCGATGGGGACATGCCCGGGAAGGCACCGTGATTGCCACCATTCCCGTAGGATATGCCGACGGAATAGACCGTCACCTGGGCCGCGGCGCCGCCTCCTTCTCCCTCAACGGCCACCGGGTGCCCACCATCGGCAACATTTGCATGGATATGTGCATGCTGGACGTAACCGGCGTTCCCGCGGCGGTGGGAGACACCGTCACCGTTTTTGGGGAAGACCCTACGGTAGAGGAACTGGCCGATATCCTGGGCACCATTCCTTACGAAATCCTCTCCTCTGTGCCCCGCCGCATTGAACGGATGGTTATCCGCTAAAGCGTGCAGAACGCAAATAACAGAGTATCAGCGCTTTAACTGTTTCCCGGTGCAAATTTATTTGCACCGGGAAACAGTTATTCGGTTCAATATCAACCAATTACATTTCGCAACTAAAACAAAGTGGGATGGTTTTCTTCCAGTTCGGAAAGGACTTTGTCCATGATGGCTTCTCGGAAGAGGGCGCTTTTGGCGTGCACCTGGAAGCGGGAGCAGTACTCGTCGATGGCGGCCATTTCGCTGTCGTTGAACAGCAGCACATAGCGGTTGCGCCGCAGGAGCATCTGCTTCTGCTTTTCCAGATAGGCCGGATCTACGCCGGGAATCTTGTTTCTGCGCGCCATGGGGCAAAGTTACAAATAAAATGATTCCCGGTCAAGCCGGGAATGACGAAGGAGAAACGGGAATGATGGCTACAGCTGGACGTAGCGGCGAAGGACCGTGCCGTCGGGGGCCAGTTCCAGCACAAAGGGAAGGGTGGAAAGGTCGAAACTGTCCAGCAGGCGGGCAGCCAGGTCCGGCTGGTCCACAAAAACGGCGTCCATATCTACCAGGAGTACGCGGGCCTTGCGGTTCTGCCGCACCAGCGCATCAACAGCGGAAAGGGTTTCCTTGCAGGAGGAGCAGTCCGGCGAGTAGAAGACCACATAGGACGGATTGCCCTTGAGGGCCCGCAGGGAATAGGTTCCGGGGCGGGAAGCGCGCACAAAAAGGCAGCCTTTCCGCCGAAGCACACCCGGCACCTGCAAGTCCGGGACCGGCGAGCCCACCGGGCTGCGGGAGCTGAAATCCAGCAGAAGATTGGCCAGGGAAAGCACCTGCGTCTTGTCCTCCGTGGCATCCCACACGTCATAAGCCAGAATGAAGCGTTCCACAAAGGGGCCGATGGCCTCCCGACAGGCCTCCGAACGCTGGGAATACAGGTAATACAGCAGGTCTCCGATGGTTTGCTTATAGGCCGGCACATGGCCTTCCCCCAGGGTACGGGCCGCCAGCAGGTCGGCCATTTCCAGGATATCGGCCGTCTTAAGGGAATCTCCATAGGCCGAAAACAGCTGGCCGAAACGTTCCAGCCGGGCCGCTTCCCCATAGACGTAGCCAGACTGGTCCAGTTCCTTCTCCAGCAGCAGCCGGAGCGCCGGCGTATCCAGTCCCCGCCCCAGGATAACCCCGTCGGGGCCTATCAGGAACAACTTGGGCGTTTGCAGCACGCCGTACTGGATTTGCCAGTCGCTTTCGTGCAGCGGGTCCCACAGGTGGACGGCGCCGGGAAGATTCTTCCGGTACTCCTCCCAGGCATCGGCCAAATCGCCCACGTTTACCGCATAAACGGTGAGGGGGTAGCGGCCTTCTTCCATGAGCTGCCGCAGGCGCGGGGTTTCCACTTTGCAGGTAGAGCAGGAGGTGTCGTAGAAATAAATGGCACTATAGCCCCCTGCAGCGGGGATTGTCACCTCCTGTCCCAGGCTGTCCTTAAGCGTAACGGAAGGGGCAGGCTGGCCGATAAGGGAGCTCCGGTTGAACATCACGAACACCTGCGCGTTAAGCATATCGGCATCGGAATGCATGGGAATGGCGCCGGAGAGGAACCATTTTTCGGCCACGTGCACCGCCACCGCCTCGTCACCCATAATTTTGGACTGAAGGTAGTGGTCGTACACCTTAAGAGCCACGTACTGCCTCACCAGCGAATCCTGGCAGGATTCTATCAGGAAATCGGCCTCGGCATTCTGCACGGCGGCACTCTCCCCCGTCAGGGCGGCGAAGTACTCTTCCAGCCTGGCGCCCAGCTCGTCGTAGGACTGGGCCCGGAGGCCGAGGGCCAGCAGGCAGCCCGCAACCAGCAGGAGGAACTTTTTCATAGGACTACGCCCTCCGGAATGAAGGCCGAATAGTCTCCGCCGTGCTTGAGGATATCCCGCACGGCCGAAGAACTGATGTGCGCGAACTCCTGGGCGGTAGGAATAATAATGGTTTCCACTTCCGGAGCCAGCCGGCGGTTTGCATCGGCAATGGAGCGTTCCGTCTCAAAGTCTATCATGTTGCGCACGCCCCGCACGATATGCCGGATGCCCAGCTGGCGGCAGGTATCTATGGTAAGGTTGTCGTACTGGATTACCGAAACGCCGGGGATGCCCTTGGTAGCCTGCCGGATAATGTCCAGCTTCTTGTCCATGTCGAAGAAGCCGCGTTTGTCCTGGTTGATACCCACGGCCACCACAACCTCGTCGAACATGGTGAGGGCGCGCTTGAGGATATTCAGATGGCCGGCTGTAAACGGGTCGAAGGAGCCGGGAAACAGAGCTTTGGTTGTCATAACTGCCAGTCGATAGGGGTTTTACCCTCGGATACTAGGATTTGGTTGGTTTTGGAAAAATGGCGGCAGCCGAAGAAAGCCCCGCCCGCCAGGGGCGAAGGATGGGCTGCCTGCAGCACATGGTGCCTGGATGGGTCTATGAGCGCGGCTTTGGCCTTGGCGAAGTTGCCCCAAAGCAGGAAAACAATGCCCTCGCGGCGCTCCGAAAGGGTGCGGATAACCGCATCGGTGAATTCCTGCCAGCCGATGCCGCGGTGCGAAGCAGCCTTTCCGGCCTCTACCGTAAGGATGCTGTTCAGGAGCAGCACGCCCTGCCGGGCCCAGTTCTCCAGATTGGGCCGGCCGCTCATGCGGACGCCCAGGTCGGATTCTATTTCGGCGAAGATGTTCCGGAGGGAAGGCGGCATACGGACGCCGTCGGGAACCGAAAAGGAAAGCCCCATGGCTTCTCCGGGGTTATGATAGGGGTCCTGCCCCAGGATAACCACCTTCACCTGGTCCAGCGGCGTGAGCTCGAAAGCCCGGAAAATCTGGCTTCCGGGCGGGTAGATCACCTTTCCGGCGGCCTTTTCCTGATGCAGAAAGCGCACCAGCTGCTCAAAGTATGGTTTCCCGAACTCCGGCGCCAGCGCGACCTTCCACGATTGCTCTATTTTAACGTCCATGCCTTAAAAAATATAGTCGATAACATCGGCTATGGTTTTCACATAGACAAAGATAAGACCTTTTATGTAAATATCCTTGATATCTTCTACATCTTTCCGGTTTTCCTCGGAAATCACTATGGTATGCACGCCGGCCCGTTTGGCCGCCAGGATCTTCTCCTTGATGCCGCCCACCGGCAGCACGCGGCCGCGCAGAGTCATTTCTCCCGTCATGGCAATGCCTTCCTTCACGGCCTGTCCGCGCAGGGCACTGACCATGGACGAAACCATGGTGATACCGGCCGACGGACCGTCCTTGGGCACGGCGCCTTCCGGCACGTGCAGGTGGATATCCTTCTCCATGAACTGCTCGGTGGTAATGCCCGCCAGTTCCGGATGGGCCTTGATGTACTGCCAGGCAATCTGGGCCGATTCTTTCATGACATCGCCCAGGTTACCCGTCATGGACAGGTTGCCCTTGCCTTTGGAAACGGAGCTTTCCACAAAGAGGATTTCGCCGCCCATTTCCGTCCAGGCCAGGCCGGTGACCACGCCGGGACCTTCGTTCCCCTTCACCGTGTCGTGATAGGAAGTGGGCAGGCCCAGGTATTCCTTCAGGTGCTCCTTGCCGATAACGGCCGGAAACTCCTGATTCAGGGCAATTTTCTTGGCCGTTACGCGGGCAATCTTGGCAATCTGCTTCTCCAGGCCGCGCACGCCGGATTCGTGGGTGTACTGGTCGATTATCTCCTGCAGGGCATCGTCACTCACCGACAGGCCGTCTTCCAGCAGGCCATGCTCCTTCAACTGCTTGGGTATCAGGTAGCTCTTGGCAATCTGCATCTTCTCTTCGGCCAGATAGCCCGTTACGTTGATGAGCTCCATACGGTCTTTGAGGGCCGGCTGGATGGAGCCGATGCCGTTGGCCGTGGTGATGAACAGCACGTGCGACAGGTCGTAGTCCACGTCCAGGTAATTGTCGTGGAAGGTGTTGTTCTGCTCCGGGTCCAGGGCCTCCAGCAGGGCGCTGGAAGGGTCTCCCTTGAAGTCGCTGGCCAGCTTGTCAATCTCGTCCAGCACAATCACCGGATTGGAGGTGCCGGCCCGCTGGATACCGTTCAGGATGCGGCCCGGAAGAGCGCCCACGTAGGTTTTACGGTGGCCGCGGATTTCGGCCTCATCGTGCATGCCGCCGAGGGAAATGCGCACGTACTTGCGCCCCAGCGCCCGCGCCACGGACTTGCCCAGCGAGGTTTTGCCCACACCGGGAGGGCCCCACAGGCACAGGATGGGCGACTTCATGTTGCCCTTGAGCTTGAGCACCGCCAGGTATTCAATGATGCGTTCCTTCACCGTCTCCAGGCCGAAGTGGTCTTCGTCCAACACTTCCTGCGCATGTTGCAGGTCCAGGTTGTCTTCCGACATTTCGCCCCAGGGCAGGTCCAGCATAAACTGCAGGAAGGTGAGCTGGATGCTGTAGTCCGGTGAAGAAGGGTTGAACTTTTCCAACTTGGCCATTTCCTTGTCGAAGATGGCCCGAACCTCCTGGCTCCACTTCTTTTCATCGGCCTTGCGGCGCATTTTCTCGAATTCCTCGCCTTCGTCCATGCCCAGTTCTTCCTGGATGGTGCGGAGCTGGTTGTTCAGGTAATACTCCCGCTGCTGCTGGTCTATATCGGTTTTTACCTTCTGGTTAATCTCCTGGCGGATCTGGAGCAGCTGGGTTTGGGTGTCCAGCACCTTCAGCAGGGCCATACCGCGCTCGTGGATATCCAGGATGGAAAGCAGGTTCACCCGCTCCTGGAAGTTCTCCACCTCGATGGTGGTGGCGATAAAATTCACCAGGAAATGGAAATTGTCGATGGACATGAGGGCTCCCATGGCCTCCTTGGGGGCAAAGGAAGAGGACTTTACCACCGTTCCCGCGCGGTCCTTGAGGGCATCGGCCAGTACCCGGCCTTCCTGCTCGTCCATTTCCGGCACTACCTCTTCCAGGTAGATGGCGCGGCCCAGCAGGTAAGGTTCCGTGCTTACTATGCTTTCCAGCGTGAGGATGCGCATACCCTGCAGGATGGCAGTTACCGAGCCGTCCGGCATTTCCAGGGTTTTGAGCACCTTGCACAGCGTTCCATAGCGGTTCAGATCGTCCTCACCAGGGTCCTCCACCGCCACATCCAGCTGCGGGACGGCGCCCAGCCAGCCGTTGCCCTGTTCGGCATCGGCCACCAGGCGGATGGACTTTTCGCGGCCCACCGTTACGGGGAAAACCGTTCCCGGGAAAATGACGGCGTTGCGGAGGGCCAGGATGGGAAGGGCTTCGGGAAGTTCCTTCTCATCCACCTTGGTGGACACCGCTTCGCCCATGACAGGCATGATATTTACTTCTACCCCGGCAGGGGAAAACATTCCGTTGAAATTGTTAAGCTTCATATATATTAAGGGGACAGCATGCCCCCGGCTGACAATTTGTCAGTTCTACTGGGGACAAGCGTCCGGCACACTATATTGTCAATCTCCGTGCCAAGCGTGAAAGCGCGCATAAGTGCCTAATTATTTGGCAGGTTTTTATTTATATTATTTTGCGGATTGAAAAAAACTTTCTAAATTTGTCCCCGCTTTTAAGCAGAACGCTAAACAAAACTATAATATTATGACTAAGGCAGAGATTGTTAACGAAGTTGCAAAATCCACCGGTATCGAGAAGGTGCAGGTTTTGGCTGTTGTAGAAGAATTCACCAAAGTTGTGAAGGGTTCCATCATTGCTGGCAACCCGGTTTATCTCCGTGGTTTCGGTAGCTTCATCATCAAGCACCGCGCCCAGAAGGCCGCCCGCAATATCACCCGCAAAACTACCATGACCATTCCGGCTCATGACATTCCGGCTTTCAAACCCGCCAAGAGCTTCGTTAACGCCGTTAAAGAGAAATAACATTTAATTTTCTATCATTATGCCCAACGGTAAGAAGCATAAACGACACAAGATGGCTACGCACAAGCGTAAAAAGCGCTTGCGCAAGAACCGCCACAAGAAGAAGTAAACAAGACTTCTTCCCGGAAACAAAGGGCTTGCGAAATCACGCAGGCCCTTTCCTGTAAAACCTTATTCCAATGGAGTCTGAGAAACCGGACAAGGATCTGATTGTTGACGTAACGTCAACGGAAGTACATATCGCCCTGATGGAAAATCACCGGCTGATAGAGTACAACACGGAGTCCAGCACTGGGAACAAGTTCACCGTGGGAGACGTTTACCTGGGAAAGGTAAAGAAGATTCTCCCGAACCTCAATGCTGCCTTTGTGGATATCGGAGACAAGAAGGAAGCCTTCATTCACTACCTGGACCTGGGACTGTATTTTCCCGCCTTCGACCAGTTTGTGCGGGAATCCAATACCAATACGAATCTCAAGGATTTGTATTCCAGAATCAAAATCGGCGAAGCCCTTCCCAAGGAAGGCCGCATAGAGGAGATTCTCCATCCCGGACAGATGATTGTTTGCCAGATAGTGAAGGAGCCGATTTCCACCAAGGGATCGCGACTGACAGCTGAGATTTCATTGGCAGGACGAAACATCGTACTTCTCCCCTTCGCCGAAAAGGTGTCCATCTCGCAGAAGATTGGCTCGAAGGAAGAGAAACGTAGACTGGAAACCCTGGTAAGGAGTATTCTCCCGGTCAATTACGGCGCCATCATCCGCACCGCCGCCGAAGGCAAGAATGCCGCCACGCTGGTGGGCGAGACCGAGGCCCTCATTCAGAAGTGGGAGAACTCCTGGAAGAAGATTGCCAAGGACAAGACCGTAAACCTGTTATTTACGGAATACAGCAAAACGACAACCGTGTTGAGGGATCTCCTCAACGACTCGTTCTCCAATATCTGGATCAATGACGAACGGGTGGCCGAAGAAGCGCGGAAGTACGTTTCGCTCATTTCCCCGGAACAGGAAAAGATTGTCCACCTGTACGAAGGCAAGCAGCCCATTTACGACCATTTCGAGGTCACCCGTCAGATCAAGGGCTCGTTCGGCAAGGTGGTACCCATGCGGCAGGGATCCTATCTGGTAATTGAAACCACGGAAGCGCTGAACGTAATCGACGTAAACAGCGGCATTCGCACCAAAACCGCCGACCAGGAGGAAAACTCCTTCGAGGTAAACAAGATTGCCGCAGAAGAGATTGCACGTCAGCTCAGGCTCAGGGATATGGGTGGCATTGTGATTGTGGACTTCATCGACATGGAGACCAACGAGCACAAGAATGCCCTGTTCAAGTTGATGCAGGAGCTGATGGAAGACGACCGGGCCAAGCACAATGTGCTGCCGCTCACCAAGTTCGGGCTAATGCAGATTACCCGGCAGCGGATCCGGCCTGTCACGGAAATCAACACATCGGAGCAGTGTCCCGTGTGCCACGGCACCGGAAAGATCCACTCCAGCGTGGTGATTGACGAAGAAATCGAGCGCAAGATAGCCTTCTATTCCATAGAAAAGGGTGTACGGTCCATTGTACTGAAAACCAGCCCCATCCTGGGTGCTTACCTGAAGCGGGGTCTGTTCAATTCCTTCATAGCCAAGTGGCGCAAACGCTACAAAATCCGGCTGGAAGTGGAAGAAAGTACAGACTACACAGTCCTGCAAAATGAATTGTACAACGAAAAAGGAGATAAGCTGGAGTAGCTTACCTCCTTTTTTTATTGAGGGGTTAGAACTGGTTTATTACGGAAAGATGTAGTCTATTTCTTGACGGGACGAATACTGAATCCTTGTTCTCGACTAGCCCCGAACAACCCTCCTCCTCCCGGATTAAAAGAAACTCCTGATCCTGAACTAGAATTGTACTCTCCAGAAGACCATTCTTTATAAAGAGATGAAGACCAATAGCACCCCGTTTCTAAGAAGAATATCATTGAACCATCATAGCCATATCCTGCCGCTGGAAGGAATATACTATTCCCTTCGAATCCGGAGATTTTACTGGTAACCAGACACCCATGCTTACTGCTATCCCACGTCCATGTACAATTCTTCTTATTGAACAACTCCTCCCACTCCTCATTAGTAGGAATACGCCATCCATCTTTTAGAATAACATGTGCCGCATCAATCTATGTCTTCCAGTTTGTATTTATTATCTACTGATCCATAATTTGACATCATGACATATTTAGTAATAGACGTTGAACTACTATCCCATTTATAATTGCTCCAATCAAATGACTGTTTAGAAGAAGATTCTCCCCATGCGAAATAATCACCATTTTCTTCAGGGGAATCTGCACCGAGATTCCAACTTGCCCATCTAACGGAGAGGCCCAGGTCAATGGCCATAGGAGCTCCAATAGCTTGTATTCTGCTGGAGTATTTTTCCCATCCGTTCGCAGCCTTGTAAGCGTCAATAGACTCAGCCGGCACATAAATGGGAGAATCATTCGTATTATCAAACATACCTGAATATGAGAATTGTTGAAAGACTGATGGAGGCGTTGTAGGAAGCACAATTATTTCTTTTAACGATATGCAATAATAGAAAGCCCCATAACCGATTGATTCAACCTTTGCCGGAATCGTCACTGTTTCCAAAAGAGAACAATTTGCAAATGCCGTCTCACCAATATAAGTTACATTATCCGGTATGCTTATACTCTTTAATTGTTTACATCCATAGAAAGTATAATACTCAATATTACGCAACGCCGAAGGTAGAGAAATTGTTTCTATCCCGGAATTGGCGAATGCGCTATTTTGTATAGAGACGATGGATTCCGGAAGAGTAATTGATTTTAATGACGAACAACCATGAAAAAAACTAATAGGAATATAAATCATTGAATTCGGCAATCTCACGGACTCAAGGGAAGAACACCCTCTAAATACCCTATAACCAATCTCAGTTACTGAATCAGGAATAATAACAGATTTGAGTGACTTACAGTTCTCAAACACCGCATAGGATATTGATTTAACTGATGCTGGAATGATAATCTCTGTTAGTTTTTCACAATCCTCAAATGCGGCATATTCAATTGTCTCGATAGTCGCAGGTAGAACGATAGACTCTATAGCGCTAGCTCGTGCAAATTCCCCTGGGATTCTAGACAATTGTGAAGGGAGAGAGATTCGTTTTAGTTTTGTACAACAACTAAATGACTCCGTACCGAGAGAAGTAATCGTAGATGGGAGATCAATTGATTCCAAAGCTGAGCAATTCTTAAAACACTGCCAACCAATAATCTTGATAGAAGCCCCAAACACAACTTCTGTCAAACTAAGACAATTATAAAAGCCTTTATTAGGAAGAGTACTTACGCCATCTGGAATCTTTATGGATTTGAGGTTAACACAACTCTCAAAAGCAGCATAGCCAATAGATTCTACTGTCCAAGGAAGAGTAATAGCTTCTATTTGCCATCCTTTGAATCCTTCATTGGGTATACTTGTTACTTTCGTGAAATATTCTAACTCATTGAACGAAGAGAAAACCTTTTGTGATCCTAAAGCCGCAAATAATTCTGTTCCTTCTACTGTCTCAGCCTCTTTTTTTGATATTTCGCCGTCACCATCTTTATCAAAGGATGAAACTAATATAGCTTTTAAATTTGAATCTGCGAACTGGATTGGCTCATTCTGTGGATTCTTTTTTACTGTAACCTCACACTTAGCTATCTCTTCGCCTGCCTTTGCCGTAATGGTTGTTGTTCCTTCATGAATAGCGAAGACAATTCCATTCTCGACCTTTGCCACGGCTTCATTAAAAGCAGACCATTCAACTGTCTTATCGGTTGCATCATTCGGTTTGACTGTGGCAATCAATGTCTCCGATTCTCCTTCAACCAACTCAAGGTTTGTCTTGTTGAGCTCAATAGAAGTAACGGAAATGACCTTCTTTACCACAGTCACCTTACATTCAGCTGTTTTATCTCCAGCTTTGGCTATTATTGAAGTAGTACCCTCCTTGATAGCCGTAACCTTTCCATTATCCACACTCGCCACCGTAGC
>Ga0265300_10003752_pt1 | contig 12365 bp, 6 predicted proteins | sample AusTroGonzalo_MG_FD_193482 | JGI IMG/M metagenome (GOLD analysis project Ga0265300, IMG submission 193482) | Bovine rumen microbial communities from tropical cattle in Woodstock, Queensland, Australia - Gonzalo_03 | ecosystem: Host-associated > Mammals > Digestive system > Stomach > Rumen ... | reverse complement strand
GCGGATGCTATAGCTGAGCTCCGGGGTAGGGCGCAGGTCTTCAAAGAGATATACCTTGATGCCGTTGTTGCTAAGGACATCGGCCGATATTTCGGCGAACAGGCGGGAGTTGTTGCGGCTGTCGTGACTGATGCAGACGCTCTTGGGGCCGCTTACATGCGCCTTTATATAGTTGGCCAGGCCCTGCGTGGCCATGCCCACCGTGTATTTGTTCATGCGGTTGGTGCCGGCACCCATAATGCCGCGAAGGCCGCCGGTGCCAAACTCCAGGGTACGGTAAAAGGCGTCTTCCAGGCCCACCGGGTCCGTTTCCATCAGCTGCTTTACTTCCGCTTTGGTTTGGGCGTCAAAATTGCCGTCCAGCCAGCTCTGTGCCACTTCTTTGTAGGATTTCATATCAGTTGGTTTTAGTGTTTATTTCTTTTTTGCAGGCAATATTGTTTCTTCCAGAAAGTATTGTCCTAAAATCGTCGCTTCGCGACCCTTCCCAGTTCGCTGCGCTTTTAAAGCGCTGCTCTGGGCCCCTCCCTCTTACGTGGCCGAGGGTGGCCACGGATTTTTGGACAATACTTTCTTACAGAAAACAAATATACAGAAATATATGTATTTTTGCAATGATAATGGATTTTGCACAGTTCATATTGGAGCATGACGGGGACGACCTGGGGCGGCTGGCTTTGGCCCGGGACCGGTATGCCGGCCAGGTGGAAGATTTCGACCTGGCTTTGAACACGCTGGAAGCCCGGCGGAAGCTGCGCGGCAAGGTTCCGGAGTTCGTGGCCCTGCCGCAGCTGCGTTTTCCGTTCAAGTTGTCGGCCGAGCAGTGTTCATCTACCGAAACCGCCCGCTACAAGGCATCCGTGGCCCTTGCGGCTTGTGGTTTTACTTCGGCGCCGTCAAATAGGGCCGAAAATGCGGGTACAGAAGTCCTCTCGGACATCGGCGCCGTCAAAATCGGCCAAAAATGCGGGCACCCGTGTCGTCTGGCGGACCTTACGGGAGGTTTGGGTGTAGATAGTTGGGCGTTTGCGCAGGTGTTCACGGAGGTGCTGTATAACGAGATGCGCCCGGAACTGGCCGATGCCGCCCGCCACAACTTGGCCGCCATGGGCCTGACCAACATTACCGTTCGCAACTGCACCCTGGTCTCGTCTGGGATGACGGAGGAGGGTAGGGCTGATGTGGCTCCCGCCGTGTCGGATGCAACATCTTTTATTATCATCATGGCCGGGAGCGACCGGCCATCTCCCGCCAGAACCGTTAGCGGCGTTCTGGACGGCTTCCGGCCGGACATCATTTTTCTGGATCCGGCGCGGCGGGCACAGGACGGGAGGAAGGTGTTCCGCCTGGAAGACTGCCGGCCGGACGTGCTGCAACTGCTGCCGGAACTCTTTGCGGCCTGTCCCCGGCTCCTGCTCAAGCTGAGCCCCATGGCCGATATCACCCTGGTGTGCAAGCAGCTGCAACACGTAAAAGCCGTGCACGTGGTGGCCGCCGAAGGGGAGTGCAAGGAACTGCTGCTTCTGTTGGAGCAGAACCATACCGGGGAGTATGGGATAACTGTTTATGAGAACGGTGCCGTCATGCAACTGCCGCTGGACCAAGTCCAGCCCATTTTTGGACCACGTCCAAATTTGAGTGGTGGACCAAGTCCAGTCAGTATGCCACAGAGCGCCTTAGAATCCATAGTCTCTGGACCAGGTCCGGGGGGTAAAAGTAGACTAAGTCCAAAAATGGATTGGACCAGGTCCAGTGAGGCAGACCTTGATGGAATGATTCTTTTTGAACCCGGAAAGGCACTGCTCAAGGCCGGGGCGTTTGAGCTGCCGTGCGGGTATGGGCTGGAGAAGCTGGACCGGCACACGCACCTGTACGTTGGCGCCGCTGTTCCGGAGGCGCTGAAGCCCTTCGGCAAGGTTTTCGAAATACTGGAAGTGGCTCCACTTAACAACCGAAGTATCAAGGACATCGGCCAGCGATATCCATCGGCCGAAGTAACCGCCCGCAACCTGCCGCTCACCTCCGACGAACTCCGCAAAAAGCTGGGAGTAAGCTCCGGCGGCTCCATCCACATCTTCGGCTGCACTGCCCATCAGGAAAGGCAACTGCTGGTGGTGGAGGCTAAATAAACGATTCTCAGCCACATAAGTACTATTCCTGTGCATCTCCAGGTACACAGGGGCTATACCTAATATGCTCAGTAGCAAACGTTTAAGCTTTTCTCTCTGTGACAAAAATCACAGGGAGAAAAATGTAAATAGCTGATAGCTATCGAGTTAAGTGTTTCCCGGTGCAAAGAAAATTGCACCGGGAAACACTTATTAAACTGGACGTAAATAGGTTGCGTTTTGCGGGGGCTAGCGGGCCAGGAGGGGGAACTCGCGACACCAGGCGGTGAGGGGGCAGTCGGCGCATTTGGGACTGCGGGCGGTGCACACGTAGCGGCCGTGGAGGATGAGCCAATGGTGGGCGATGGCCCGCTGGTGCTCCGGGATGTGCCGTTCCAGGTCCTGCTCTACGGCCAGGGGCGTGCTTCCATCGGAAAGCCCAAGCCGGTGCGCTACTCTAAATACATGAGTATCAACGGCAATTACCGGTTTGTCGTACACCACGGAGGCAATCACGTTGGCGGTTTTGCGGCCCACGCCGGGCAGGCGCATGAGGGCGTCGATGTCGGAGGGCACGGAACCGCCATAATCGGTCAGCAGCATCTGCGCCATGGCAATCAGGTGCCGGGCCTTGGCGTTGGGGTAGGAAACGCTTTTTACAAAGGGATATACTTCGTCAAAAGTGGCGGCCGAAAGCTCACGGGCCGATGGAAAGCGCTGGAACAGCGGCGGGGTTACCATGTTCACACGCCGGTCGGTGCACTGGGCACTGAGAATCACTGCTACAAGCAGCTGGAAGGGGTTCTGGTAGTGAAGCTCGGTCTGCGCCACGGGCTGGTTTGTGGCAAACCAGCCGATGATGGAATTGTATCTTTCTTTAACGGTCATAAGATTTCTCCACTCGCTACGCTCGGTCGAAATGACAGAAAAGGGCTCGGTTGAAGTGACAAAGAGGGCTCGGTCGAAATGACAGGCTCTACAGCACCACATCTATGCCTTCGTCCATTACCTCCGTGCACTTCTCGTTTTCGCAGGTGAAAACGCGGCCGGGGTACTTTTCAAAGATAGCGCGGTTGTGGGTTACCATCACGATGGCGGTGCCGGCCTCGTTCAGCGAGCACAGCAGCTGCAGGATGCCGTCGGCCGTTTCTCCGTCCAGGTTGCCCGTGGGTTCATCGGCCAGAATAACGGATGGCTTGTTAAGCAGCGCCCGGGCAATGGCAATGCGCTGCTGCTCGCCGCCGGAGAGCTGGTGGGGCATCTTGTGCGCCTTGGTGGACATGCCCACGTCTTCCAGCACCTGCGAGATGCGGCCGTCGATGGCCTGCTTGTCCTTCCAGCCGGTGGCCTTGAGCACGAACTCCAGGTTCTGCTCTACGGAACGGTCCATCAGCAGCTGGAAATCCTGGAAAACCACACCTACACTGCGGCGCAGATAGGGGATCTCCTTGCCCTTGATGGTGCGCAGGTTATAGCCGCAGGCCACGCCTTCGCCGGAGAGCAGTTTGTTCTCGGCCGTAATGGTGCGGATGATGGAGGTTTTGCCGGAGCCCACCTTACCCACAATGTACACGAAATCTCCCGGCATCACATCCATATCCAGTGAATAGATGACTATGCTCTCTCCGTTCCGGATATCGGCTCCGCTGAAGTGAATTAGAGGTTCCATGGCGTGATTTTTGACATTAATCATGCAAATATAATCAAGTTTTTTAGTAAATTTGTAAAATTGTATAAACGTATCCAATGAAACGATTCTTAGCGGCCGCTCTGGCCGTTCTTACCTTCGCTTCGGCCCGGGCCCAGTCGTGGGAAGCCGGGGAGCAGTATTATCGTCAGGGAATGTACGCAGAGGCCATCGCCTCCCTGGAAGGAAAGTCCGGGGCCATGGCCGAAGGCTACCGCGTACTCAGTATACAGGCCCTCAAAATGGACGGCCGGGAAGAACAGGCCCAGACCTATTTGAAGAAGTGGCCGGAGAGCGTCCTGGTGCCGCAGGTTTCTTACGCGCAGGCCATGGACTGGTTCGACCAGGAGCGCTACCGGGAAACGCTGGTGCTGCTGGACGGTCTTGCAAAGGATCAGCTGCATAAGTCGCAACTGCCGGAATACACCTATAAGCTGGGTTACAGCGCCTACCGCGCCGGAGAATGGGAGTATGCCCGCCAGGTACTTTCCGATATCCCCAAGCTGCCGTATTCGGACTTCACGGCGCCCGCCTGCTATACGCTGGGCTATGTGGACTACGCGCACGGCCTGTTCCAGGAAGCCGAAGAGTGGTTCGGAAGGGCCGGCGGAGACATCCGTTTTGCCGATCTGGCCCAGTACTACATCCTGGAGTGCCGTTTCAATGAAAAAGACTATACCTACGTGCTGCGTAACGGCGATAAAATCCTGGCCGATTCCCCCGAGGACCGCAAACCCCGCCTGGCCCGCATCCTGAGCGAAGCCAACCTGGTGCGCGGCAATGTGGACAAGGCCCGCACGTATTACGACAAATACCTCAGCGGAAAGTCCGGGAGAACCCGGGCCGACGATTACTACGCCGGTGAGATGATGTTCCTGGCCGAAGACTGGCAGGCCGCGGCCGACAACTTCGGCAAAGTAACCGGCCAGCGGGATTCCCTGGGACAGATGGCCTCCTATCAGCTGGGCTACAGCCAGTTGCAGCTCAAGAACAAGGTGGCCGCCCTGGATGCCTTCAAAGACGCTTCCGGCATGGACTTTACGCCCGATGTGCAGGAAGATGCCTTCTTCAATTACGCCAAACTGGCCTTCGACCTGGGCAAGGATACGGCTCCCTTCCAGCAGTATATCAAGCGCTTCGGCACCAAAACCCGGGGCGAACAAATCTACTCCTACATGGCCATGGTGGCCCTGCAGAATCACGATTACGAGGCTGCCGTGGAGGCCTACGACAACCTGGACGAACTGGAACCCGACATGCAGTCCAACTACATGAAGGCGTATTTCCTCCGTGCCAGGCAACTGATGGAAAAAGGCTCCTGGCGGGCGGCGGTTCCGCTCCTTAAAACAGCGGCCTACTACAGCCCCACCCGCGACGGCTTCAACCAGCTTTCCCGCTATTGGATGGCCGAAGCCTACTATCGCGACGGCAAATACGAAGACGCCCGCGGCATCCTCACAGACCTGTACAACCTGTCGGCCCTCAGGGGCATGGCAGAAGGGGAGCTGATCCCTTACCAGATAGCCTACACCTACTTCCGTGAAGGGAATTACGAGCAGGCGCAGCGCTGGTTCGGCAACTACTTGAACGGCCCGCACAGCCAATATGGCGGTGACGCCCAAACCCGCATTGGAGACTGCTCTTTCTTCCGCGGCGACTATGCCACGGCCATATCGGCCTATGAGAAAAAGCTGGCGCAATATCCCGATGCCCAGGACCTGTATCCCGCTTTCCGTGCGGGCGTAGCCAGCGGCCTGCTGCAAAGGGAGCAGGACAAGGTGCGCTTCCTGGAGGGGGTGAAAAAGGCCTCTCCCAACGTTCCGTACTACAGCGAAACTTACTACGAACTGGGCCGGGCCTATGTGGCCACCGGTGCCGAAGCCGAAGCCGAAAAGGCCTTCCAGACGCTTAGAAGCAATACCAAGGATCCGTCCATCGCCACCCTGGCCACGTTGGAACTGGGCACGCTTGCCCGCAACCAGGGCCGGGAAGAAGAGGCCCTGCGCCTGTACAAGCAGGTGGTGGCCCAAGGCGGGGACTATGCCGAGGACGCCCTCCTGGCCATTGAATCCATCTACCGTTCCCGCCAGGATCCGGACGGCTACCTGGCCTACATAAACAGCCTGGGCTCCGGCGCTTCCAGAACGGAAGACCAGAAGGAGGAAGTGTACTTCTCCACGGCCGAACAGATCTTCCTGTCGGGCGATATTGCCAAGGCTACCACCACGCTGCAAACCTATCTGGAGCGGTATCCCCATGCCACTTATGCCGCCAAGGCCCGCTTCTATCTGGGCGAATGCTACCGGTCTTCCGGCGCCCTGGAGCAGGCGGCCGACATGTACCAGGCGGCCTTGGAGCAGGGACTGGAGCCTTCGCTGGCCGAGTCGGCCCGCCTGCAGTATGCCCACCTCAATTACCAGCTGGGCAACTATGGAAAGGCCTACGGTGCCTACTTGCAGCTCAAGGAACAGGCCCGCTTCGAGGAGAACAAGGCCACGGCCGATATCGGCCTCATGCGCTCGGCCTTCCGGGCCCGCGAGTGGGGCGATGCCCTTTCGGCCGCCGAAACGGTGATGAACAGCAGCAAGGACGCCGCCCTGCAGCGGGAAGCCCTGTATGTGAGGGCCAAGTCCTATCTTAGCACCAGCCGCCGTACGGAGGCTTTCAAGGACTTCCGGGAACTGGCCAAACAGCCTTCCACCAACGAGGGCGCGGAGGCCGCCTACCTGGTAATCCAGGATCTCTTCGACCGGGCATCCTTCGGCGATATCCAAAAGCGCGTGTACGACTTCTCCGAAAAGGCCGGCGGCCAGAACTACTGGCTGGCCAAGGCCTTCATCGTGCTGGGCGATACCTTTGCCGAACAGGGCAACACCGCCCAGGCCCGCGCTACCTTCGAGAGCATCAAGTCCGGCTACACTCCCACGGGAGAGGAAGACGACGTGCTGGACCAGGTGGAAGTGAGACTCCGTAAATTGCAGTAAAGCCATGAAAAACTCTATACAGCTTACCATAGCCCTGCTTTTTGCAGGCATTGCCGCAGGGGCCCAGAACCTGAATCCCATTGTGGAGGTAACCAATACCTACGAGCAGGCCGCTACCGGCATCGAGAAACCGGACCAGGTAATTGCCGTTCCGGACTCGCTGCTGCGCTTTAACTACGACATAGATTACGAGATGCGCACCACCCCGTACAAAGGTGCCTACGAGTTCAACCCCTATCTGGTAGAGCTCAAGGCCATGCCCCGCACCACGGGGGAGGGAACCCTCTTCGTACGCCTGGGGGCCGGCTATGGCCTGCACCCGGAGCTGGATGCCGTATGGTCGCCGCTCAAAAACGACAATTTCCGGCTGAACCTGTATGCCAGCCACAATAGCTATTTCGGCAGTTACCGTACCATAGAGCTGGCCGATGACAACTACTTCCGGGGCAATAAGGAAAAGCTTTACAACGGGGCCGAATCCAATACGTCTGTCGGCGTGAATACGCTCCTGAACTGGGGTACAGGAAGCTGGACCACAGATTTGCACTACCAGCACCTGCTGGGAACCGATACCTGGACCAGTCATCAACATCATGTGGCGGCCCTGCAAACCCGTTTGCAGTCGGCCCCGCAGAGCCAGCTGTATTACGCCCTGGGCGTCCGGGGCAACTACCTGGCCCGGGAGGATGGCCTTAAGGGCGGTCAGTTGAAGGTGGACGGAGGCATTGGCGCCAACCGCCGCAATACTCAGGCCCGCCTGGACGTGTTTACGGAGGCAGTCTTTACCCAGGCCGGTAATGCCGGCCAGTTCGGCTTTGTTCCGCGCTTTGTTTTCCGCCTGGGAAGCCTGCAGTTCAACCTGGGCCTCAAGCTGGCCTTCACCTTCCGCTCCGAGGAGGAATTCTACCCCTACCAGGGAGGTTATGCCTTCCCGGACGTTTATATCGACTACCGGGTGATACCGGAGTCCATCAGCCTGTATGCATCGGCCACGGGCGGCAACAAGCTGCAGGGCTATGCGCCGCTCCTGACGGGGAATCACTTCCTGCCGTCTTTCGTAAGCAACGGTTATGACTTTGAGGTAGAGCATGTTAATATAGCCGCCGGCGCCCGGGGCAATATTGGCCGCCGCTTCTATTACAACGCCAAATTGGGCTTTGCCTATTGCACCAACGCAACGATGTGGGGCTTCGGGTATTTTCGCCAGTATGGCGAGGGATTCACCACCGGCGATCCCAATTTCAATGACTGGGACCCTGCGATGGACCGTGACAATTACGGCCTGTTCTACGCCGATTTCGAGGGCGGATGGAAATCGGAACAGCTGGACATCGATACGCACCTGCGTTACCAGACCTCCAACCTCAAGAATAACTACCTTTTTGCTCCCGCGGCTTTTACGGCGCAGGTCAAGCTGCTGTATAACTGGGCCGACCGCATCAAGGCGGGCGTAAACCTGGATGCCGCTACCGACCGCAGGACGCAGCCGGTGGCAGAATCCGACAGGGTGTTTTCCCTTCCCGGCTATGCCGATCTGGGCCTGTACGGAGAGTACGGTTTCACCCGCAAATTCGCCGGCTGGCTCAAGCTGGGAAACCTGCTGAACATGGAGGTGCAGCGCACGCCTTTCCATGCCGAAAGGGGGATTTATTTCACGCTTGGCGTCCAATATCAGTTTTAGCTAAAAACAGGCTATTTTTCAGGCTTTTAAGCGGGGATTTTTCTTGGAAAATTCCCCGCTTTTTTGTAACTTTGTACGTTTTAGGAAAATGCTGTTTTCAGATTAAAATTTGAGTAATATTATATGAGCGAGAACGAGGAAATGCGTATTGCAGAGGAACAGTACTCTGCCAACAGTATTCAGGTTTTGGAAGGTCTTGAGGCGGTGCGCAAGCGCCCCTCCATGTATATCGGCGACATCGGCGAACGGGGTCTGCACCATCTGGTATATGAGGTGGTGGATAACTGTATCGACGAGGCTATGGCCGGCTTCTGCACAGACGTAGATGTTAAAATCCTGGAAGACAATTCCATCCGGGTGCAGGACAACGGCCGCGGTATCCCCACGGGCATGCACGAGAAAGAGCATCGCAGTGCCCTGGAAGTGGTGCTTACGGTGCTGCACGCCGGCGGTAAGTTCGACAAGAACAGCTATAAGGTTTCCGGCGGTCTGCACGGTGTGGGTGTTTCCTGCGTGAATGCCCTCAGCGACCTCCTGGTGGCCGAAATCCACCGCGAGGGCAAAATCTGGGTGCAGAAGTACTCCAAGGGCAAGCCCATTACGCCGGTGCAGGTAACGGGAGAAACGGAGGATCACGGTTCCATCATCACCTTCCATCCGGATGCCACCATCTTTACCCAAACCATCGTCTATAAGTACGAAACCCTGGCCAACCGCCTTCGGGAACTGGCCTTCCTGAACAAGGGAATCCGCATCACCCTTACGGACTTGCGTTCCAAGGTGGATGAGTTCGAAACGGCCGAGGACGGCGAGCGTAAGGCTACCGGCCGCCAGGTGTTCCGTTCCGATGTATTCTATTCGGAACTGGGCCTGCGGGAATTCATCGACTACCTGGATGCCGGCGAGCCCAAGCTTATCCCGGAGCCCATTACGGTGAATTCAGACAAGGTTATTCCCATCGACATCGCCCTCCAGTACAATACCGGCTTCCGCGAGCGTATCTATTCCTATGTGAACAATATCAACACCATAGAGGGCGGTACGCACCTGCAGGGCTTCAAGATGGGCCTGTCCCGTTCCCTGAAGAACTATGCCGAAAAGAATAACCTCTTGTCCAAGTTCAAGGGCGACCTTAGCCCGGAAGACTTCCGCGAGGGCCTTACCGCCGTTATTTCCGTAAAGGTGGCCGAGCCGCAGTTCGAAGGCCAGACCAAGACCAAACTGGGTAACCCGGAGGCTACATCGGCCGTATCGCAGGCCACTGCCGCCGCCATGGACCAGTACCTGGAGGAGCATCCCAAGGAGGCCAAGACCATTGTAGAAAAGATTGTGCTGGCCGCCACGGCCCGTGCCGCAGCCCGCAAGGCCCGCGAAATGGTGCAGCGCAAAACCCCGATGGGTGGCGCCGGCATGCCCGGCAAACTGGCCGACTGCTCCGATCACGATCCGGAGAAATGCGAACTCTTCCTGGTGGAGGGTGACTCTGCAGGCGGTACCGCCAAGCAGGGCCGCGACCGCCGTATCCAGGCCATCCTGCCGCTCCGCGGTAAGATCCTGAATGTGGAAAAGGCTGCACAGGACCGTGCTTTCGAGAGCCAGGAAGTGCGCAACATCTACACGGCGCTGGGCGTTACGGTGGCCCAGGAAGATGAGTCCGGAGAAAAGCACATGGACCTTAGCAAGCTCCGCTACCACAAGGTTATCATCATGACCGATGCCGATGTGGACGGTTCCCACATTGCCTGCCTCATCCTCACGTTCTTCTTCCGCTATATGTTCGACCTTATCAAGAACGGATATGTATATCTGGCCACGCCGCCGCTCTATCTGGTGAAGAAGGGCAAGGAGGAGCGTTACTGCTGGACCGATGCCCAGCGCGATGCCGCCACCTCCGAACTGGGCCGCGGATCGGACAAGGGTGTAACCGTGCAGCGCTATAAAGGTCTGGGTGAAATGAGTGATACGCAGCTGTGGGAAACCACCATGGACCCCGCCCGCCGGGTGCTGCGCCAGATAACCATAGAGAATGCCGCCGATGCCGAGCGCACCTTCTCCATGCTCATGGGGGACGACGTCCCGCCTCGCCGGGCCTTCATCGAAGAAAACGCCCATTATGCAAATATCGACGCCTAGTATCCCGCGGAGGTTTTATCCGCTCTTCCTTCTTTTCGCAGTCCTGGTGCTCCTGATGCCCAGGACCGCGAAATTCAATTATGACTATAAGAAGGGAACGCCCTGGCCGTACGAAACGCTGGTTTCCCAGTTCGATTTTCCCATCCTGAAGACGGAAGACCAGATTCAGGCGGAACGGGAAGAAGCCGGTGCCAGCGTTATACCGTACTACCGTTATTCCGATGAAGTGGTTTCCACGGCGGTGCGCAATATCCAGAGCCTGGACCTGGGCGAATACAACAGCCTCCGGCCTGCCATCGTTACCCGCCTTACGGACATTTATGCCAAAGGCATTATTTCCGACGGAAAGGTAAAGGTGGAGCGGGGATACGCGGAAGTATCTGAAAATCTAATTTATATCCAGCGGAACAAACGTGCTGCGCAGTATCCCCGGTCAGAGGTGTACAAAGTGTCCGACGCCCGGGACCAGCTGGTGGTGCAAATGTCCAAGACCAACCCTTCGGTGAATCTGGATTCGCTGTTCCGCCGCTCGGGGGTGTACGAAACCATCGTCCCCAACCTTATCTACGACCGCTCCATGACGGAGCTCAGCCATGCCGAATCGGCCGATTACATTTCTCCCACGCTGGGCTATGTGCGGGCCGACGAAAAGATTGTCTCCAAAGGGGAACTCATTACGGCGGAGGTGGCCCAGATGCTGGACAGCTACAAGGCCGAATACAACAAGGTGTTCGGTTACAGCGGCCCCCGCGTACTGCTGTACCTGGGCAACATCCTGCTGGCCTTGGTGCTGGTTACGCTGCTGTATTTCTGTATTCTCCTGAGCAACCGCATGGTATTCAATGACAAGAGCCGGTACCTGTATCTGCTGTTTGTCTTCCTGCTGTCGGCCGTTGTCACTTTCCTGATGGAGCGCTTTGCACCGTCGTACATGTATCTGATTCCGTATCCGGTGTTTGCCCTGTATCTGCGGGCCTTCTTCCGGAAGCGGGTGGTGCTGCCGGTGTACGTGATTTGCCTGCTGCCGCTGCTCATCTTTGACGGTAACGGCATGGAGCTGTTTGTGATGTATCTCACGGCCGGTATAGTAACCGTCCTTACCTTCCAGTTCTTCAGCAAGGGCTGGCTGCAGTTCCTCAACGCCCTTATCCTCTTCGGCGTAGAGCTGGTGGTGTTCCTGGCTTTCCGCTGCATCGATGCCGGCAACATATCGGCCTGGTGGCTCAATCTGGTGCAAATCTTTGTGGGTTCCATGCTCACGGTGGCGCTGTATCCGCTCATCTATCTGTTCGAGCGCATCTTCAACCTGGTGTCCGTCACCAAGCTCAACGATTTGGCCGATACCAACAATCCGTTGCTGCAGGAACTGGCGTCCAAGGCGCCCGGCACCTTCCAGCACTGCCTGCAGGTGATGAATATGGTGGAGGCCGTGGGGCGCGCCGTAGATGCCGACGTGCCGCTGCTGCGGGCCGCCGCCCTGTATCACGACCTGGGCAAGATGCAAAACCCGCTCTGCTTTGTAGAGAACGAGAGTGCTACCCCCGGAGCCGTCAAGTATCACGACGGAAAAACGCCCCAGGAAAGCGCCGCCGACATTATCCGTCACGTGGATGACGGCGTGGCCATAGCAACGGAGCACAATCTTCCGGGCGTAATCAAGGAGTTTATCCGCTCGCATCACGGCACATCCTACACGGGCTATTTCCTGAACAAATACCTGAACGACGGGGGAGATCCTTCCCAGATATCGGTTTTCCAGTATCACGGGTTTA
>Ga0265300_10003748_pt1 | contig 12371 bp, 12 predicted proteins | sample AusTroGonzalo_MG_FD_193482 | JGI IMG/M metagenome (GOLD analysis project Ga0265300, IMG submission 193482) | Bovine rumen microbial communities from tropical cattle in Woodstock, Queensland, Australia - Gonzalo_03 | ecosystem: Host-associated > Mammals > Digestive system > Stomach > Rumen ... | reverse complement strand
AACTCACCGAAGAAGGCAAGCGCGTTGCCACCGCCATTTTGAACCGACATCTTCTGCTCAAAAGCTTCTTGATTCGCCTGGGAGTCTCCGAAGCCATCGCCGATAAAGACGCCTGCTGCATGGAACACATCCTTTCTGGTGAAACATTGGGCAAAATCGAAGACTTCATGGGTCCAGCAGAAGGCGCAACAAGCAAGAAAGCCCAGCACAAGAAGTAAGACTATCGCAAATCAGGCGGCCATAGGCCGCCTTTAATCTATTATGCCACTTGTTTTTTGCGATTTGGTTTCGAAACGAATTTAGGTTCCATTTTATCAGCCTTGGCTTGCTCAAGGAACATGTTGATTAATGTCTGATACGGAATATTTGTCTTTTCCGCCAGATCCTTGAAATAAGCGAGAACCGAATCGCTGATGTTTATACAAATCGTCTTCTTTAACTTTTTGGCATACGGGTTTTTGACTGCATTGCTGAAATCGTAGTTTTTCTTCATGGCAACCTCCTTTTCCAGTATTGTTCTGTTTCTTTTTTATTCGCTTTTCGAGATGAAATAATTCGGATAATTTCGTTTTCTTCTGAACCTCGTTCGCAAAAACACACCAAGAGCGTATTCATCATTGACGACATTCCCATTAGAATAAAACGATCTTCTTCATCTGAATGTTTTTCATCCGCAAGCAAAAGAGCATTTTCATCATAGAAAACTGTTTGAGCCTCTTCAAAAGTCACCTTGTGTTTGATAAAATTTGTTTTGGCCTTGTTTTCGTCCCATTCGAAAATCATATATGTGGTATATATAATATATATACAAGAGGATTCATCGTCAATAGAAGATATTTCCTTTTTAACAATATTGGATTGTTTATGGGCATATCTTTTAATTTTCCGATTCTTCCGCATGTACATATCGCTTTTAACGGATGAACCTCCGTCGGGCGAATAGGGACTGTCCCTATTCATATATATACACGCTTTTTTCGGGCGTTTATGGACTGATTTTGATGTAAAAAGATATTTGCGTTATTATATTTGCGAAGTGTTTGGTGGGATTTCATATCTGGAGGTCTTCTGTGAAGATTTTTAAGAGAGCATTTCTGGAGCCGTGGGCTGTTTGAAGACGGGTTTTTAAGGGCAGGGCCCTTAGGCGAGGGGGTGCGCGGAAGACCCGGCCCTAGCCGGGGCTGAAGCCAGGGGGATTCTTCCCCCTTTCTTTTTATTTTGATACAATTTTAGCCAAATCTAAATAAATTTTCCAAAGTAAACAAGTTTAGCCTTGACAAACTATTCCAACTTTCCTACATTAGCCGCGTCTAATTAGACTAGGTAAACATTTTAGGCAAAGAATGAGACGATCAAAGCTAACACAGAGTCTTGAAGATTATTTGGAAGTGATTCACGTTTTGCTCCAGACCAACAAAATCGCCCGAATCAGGGATATCGCGGCGGCGCTTACGGTCAAGATGCCCTCGGTGGCCCGCGCGGTGGCGGAGCTCAAGAAACAGGGGCTCGTGTCGCAGGAGCCTTACAGCGGCGTAGAACTCACCGAAGAAGGGAAAAAAGTCGCTGTCACCATTTTAAGCAGACATCTTTTACTAAGGCAGTTCCTGCAACATTTGGGCGTGTCCGACGATAACGCCAATACGGACGCCTGCAACATGGAGCATATCCTTTCGGCAGAGACGCTTGCCAAAATCGAAGAATTTATGAAATCAGTGGAAAATCTCAACAAGAGGAAGAAATGAGCTGTAACTGTGGATGCGGAGGCAAATCCCCTGCAAAGAAATGGGTCATGGAACCCAAATTTTCTGATTTGAAACGTGGCGACAAGGTGGAAATCGTCGGCTATAACGAAGGCGATTCCGCTTACAAGTCCAAGTTGCTTTCGATGGGGCTTGTACGTGGTGTCGTTCTCGAAATTTTGCAGGTGGCACCCCTCGGCGACCCGATCGAGGTGGGCGTGCTGTCTTACAGGCTTTCGCTCCGTAAGGAAGAAGCCAACGTGCTCAAGTTGAGGAGGGTATAATGGCTGCTAGAAAACTTTTGACGATTGCGATTGCCGGTAACCCGAACTGCGGTAAAACGGCCCTTTTCAACGCCCTTACAGGTGCTCGCCAGCATGTGGGTAACTGGCCCGGCGTAACGGTCGAGAAGAAGGAAGGTTATTTTGAACTGGGCGACCGGCAGATTCGCCTGGTGGACTTGCCGGGTACTTATGCGTTGTTTGCCAACGCCGAAGACGAACGCGCCGCTGTCGATTATTTGCTTAGCCGCGAAGCGAGCCTGATTATCAACATTGTCGATGCGACGAACCTGGAACGCAACCTGTTCCTCACGAGCCAGCTTGCCGACATGAACATTCCGATGGTGATTGCCGTCAACATGATGGATATCGCCGAAAATCGCGGAATCCAGTTGGACCTGGATGAACTTTCCGACGTTTACGGCGTGCCGTGCATTCCGCTTTCTGCCGTGAACGAAAAGAGCGTCACCAACTTTATTAGCCAGATGGGCCATGTGCTTGCAAGCCCGATGCCGCTCCCGAAGCAGATTACTTACGGCGACAAGATCGAAGAAGCCGTGAAGGTGTTGGAGCCGAAGGTGGCGACCGTTGCAAAACTTTTGGCAACAGATGCCCGCTGGGTTGCACTCATGTACCTGGGCAACCAGAAGAGCTATGCGGACAAGTTTGCCGAAGCAGGCGTGAAGCTCGACAAGGCCGAAGTTGTGAAGATTCTTGGCGAAGAACCGGAATTTGCCATGGCGGAAAGCCGCTACTCCATTTCGCACAATGTGGCTGGCAAGGCGGCCGTATCTAACCGCACTAAGAAGACCTTCTCGGACAAGCTTGATGCCGTACTTTTGAACCGCTGGGCGGCTCTCCCGATATTCCTTGTCATCATGTATCTGGTGTTCTGGATCGCGGTGACGATAGGTTCTGCATTTATCGATTTCTTTGACGTGCTGTTCGGTGCGATTTTCGTGGATGGCCTCGGCTATGTGCTCACGGATGTTCTCCATGCGCCGGGCTTTGTGTCCGCCATTCTCGCCGACGGTATTGGTGCCGGTATCCAGACGGTTTCAACCTTCATCCCGGTTATTTTCTTCATGTTCCTGTGCCTTTCGTTCTTGGAAGACTCGGGTTACATGGCCCGCGCCGCCTTCGTGGCAGACCGCTTTATGCGATTCCTCGGGCTCCCCGGTCGCGCCTTCGTGCCGATGATGGTGGGCTTTGGCTGCGGTGTTCCTGGCATCATGGGATCCCGCGTGCTGGAATCGAAGCGCGAACGTTTCCTCACCATTTTCCTGGTGCCCTTCATGAGTTGCGGCGCTCGCCTGCCGGTGTATGCGCTGTTCGCCGCGGCGTTCTTCGGCAAGATGGCGGGCACGGTCGTGTTCCTGCTCTACCTCGCCGGTGTGCTGTTCGCGATTGCCTACGGTTTGTTCCTCAAGAAGTCGCTGTTCCAGGGACAGGCTAGCAACTTTGTGATGGAACTTCCGCCGTATCATTTGCCCAAGTTCAAGTCCCTGATGATCCACTGCTGGCAGAGGCTCCGCGACTATATCTGGCGCGCCGGTAAGGTGATTACGATTGCCGTTGCAATCCTTGGATTCTTGAACAGCTTCGGCATCGTGGAAAAGGCCGTTGATGAAAACGCACCTGCCAATGAACCTGCCGGATTTGAATTTACCGCCGGTAATGCCGATTCCGAAAACAGCCTGCTCTCTGTGATTGGCAAGGCGATTACGCCGGTGTTCGAACCTTTCGGTGTCGAGAAGGAAAACTGGCCCGCATCCGTATCACTGTTTACGGGCTTGCTTGCCAAGGAAGCCGTTATCGGTACCATGAACTCGCTGTATTCGATGGCAGGAGAAAATGCCGAGGCTGAAGCCGCAGATGGCAAGGCCGCGGAACCAGTTGAAGAAAATAAGGCCGCAGAAGAAAATGCTGCCGAAGCAGCCGCGGAACCCGCTCCTGAAGCAGAACAAGTTGCTGTAGCAGACAGCACCGCTGCAACCGCAGACAGCACTGTTGCCGACTCTGTGGTAGCTGTTGCTGACAGTGCCGCTCCTGCCACGGATAGCACCGTCGCAACGGATAGCGCCGCAGTTGAAGAAGCTGTTGCCGAAGCACCCGCTACAGAACCTACTGAAGAAGAAAAAGTGTTGATCGCCGGTGTGGACGAATGCCCCGCCGAAGAAGAGGAAGAAGGTGGCGCTCCGGATATTAAGGGCGCAGTGCTTGAAGCCCTCGGTTCTATTCCTGCAAACCTCGCCGAAGTATTCGGCTCGCTCACCGACCCGCTCGGAACCTCCGGCGAATTGGAAGGCCAGGAAGCTGCCGAACTCAAGAAAGAAACACTCGACAAGATCGAAGGTGCAAAGGTCTTGACTTGCGAAGAATTCGCAGCCATCGAAACCTTCGGCGAAGAAGAAGAGGACAAAAAGACCCGCGAAGCCGTTTTTGAAAAACTCGCCGCCGCAGGTATTGAACTCTCCGAAGACGAAATGGGCGCTCTCGAAGAAGGTGACCTTTCTGAAACCGCAGACATCTACGCCAACCTCCGTTCCTACTTCCACAACCCCGACAAGAACGGAAATCCGGTGGACGGCTTCAACTGGCAGGTGTTTGCATTCCTCATCTTCATCCTGCTCTACGTGCCTTGCCTTGCCGCCATGGGCGTGGTTGCCCGCGAAATCGGCCTCGGCCTTGCCATCCTGATGGCTACGGTGCAGACACTCCTTGCCTGGGCTGTGGCAGTGCTCCTTTACCAAGTACCCGTTGGCGGAAACGCGACCTGGATTGTCGCCGCTATCGCAGTGTTGGTTGGAACAGGAATCTTCCTCAAGGTCTTTGGCATGAAGGCCAACAAGGAAAAGCGCTTCGAAGACTAAACCTTTAGAATCAAGAACATAAGGGCCGGCGGCCCCAAAACCGTCGGCCCTTTACTAAAAAGTTTAACTTAGACTAAACTAACTACACTACCCCACATCAAGGGAGAGAAAAATGAAAAATCGTTATTTAATTGCCGCCACAATGCTTGCAGCTTCCGCAGTCTTTGCACAGGAAGCCGCAACCGCAGCAACTGAACAAGCCGCTGCCCCGGCTGCCGCCCCCGCAACAGAAGCTGTCGCTCCTGCAGAACCCGCCCCTGCCGCTGAACCCGCTGCAGCCCCCGCCGAACAGGCTAAAGTCGAACAGCCTCAGTCCGCTGAAGAAGCGAAGGCCGCTCCCGCTGAAGAAGCGAAGTCCGAAGACAAGGGCGAAGTTTCCGCAGCTGCCGGCAACGCACTCGACATTCTCAAGTCCAGCATGAACGAAGAAACTTCCGAAGCCAAGATGGAAGTCAAGTATTCCGGCGAAGTGGAATTCGATGCCTACACGGGTAACGTTTGGGCTGATAATGATTTGAACCACAGTTACGCATCGACCTTTGACCTGAATTTCGAAGTCAAGTTCAATGAAAAATGGTCTGCTTTCGTTGGTCTCGAAGCTGACGGTGAAACCACTGATCCGGCCGCCATTTACAACGGTGCTTATATTCAGTACCAGCCGGCCGATTTCTTCGCGGTTAAGCTGGGCGACCTGACCTTCTCGGAAGGTGCATTCGTTGCTTACTATGATTACGACGATCCTGCCGATAACGCCGCCGGTATGAAGGAACACGATATCCGCGGTCTTGAAATTGACCTGGCTGGCTTCATTCTCGGTGTTGGCTTCGGTCGTGGCGATAACGACTGGGCCGACGAAGAAGGTGCCAAGGTTTACGACGTGCATGCCGCCTACGAATTCGACTATGCCGGTCAGCACTTGCGTCCGTATGTAGACTACAAGAGCTTCCAGACCACTCAGCATAACGAACTCCACGCCGGTGTAGAAGCGGGCCTCTCTCTCGGTGGTTTCGGCTTCAGGGCTGTGTATGGTTTCCATGCCGACTACCTGGGTGACGACGGTGATGTCGTAGAAGGCCAGGACTGGACATCTACCGCCCACGCATTCTTGGTGGAGCCGACCTTCGAAGTGGGTATGTTCGAAATCAAGACCACGGCATTCTACGCCCTCATTGACAGAGGCGATACCGCCGAAGATGCAAGCGACCTGGACAACGGAGAAATTCCGGAATACTTCTTCCTGTATGCTGAACCTGCCTTCAAGTTGGCAGAATTCATCAAGCTCGGCATTCCTGTAGAATACCACACGCACACCCTGGATGACGACGACGATACAGCCGCTACATTCGATGTCGGTGCCCGTGTCTACATCACTCCGGTCGAAAACCTGGAAATCACCGCCTTCGGCATGGTTGATGTCGCCGTGCAAGATAACGAAGACGAAAACGTCTTGCGTTTCGGCCTTGAAACAGTTTTCAGCTTCTAGTTTCAAAAGAATCTAAAAGCGAATACATTTTGCCATAAAATCTCCTCTTTCGTTTTTTCGATTGTGTCTCTTTGAAAGCGAAAGATGGGTTGATCTCCCGCCCGGTGAGTGCCGTGGCGGGTTTTTGATTTAGCGATAATTACAGGGCGCTGTCGAGCACCATCATTAGCGTAAAGCCGAAAGCAAAGAGAATGGTTCCGCCGTCAAAATGTTCGCCCTCGCTCACTTCGGGGAGCATTTCTTCGACCACGACGTAAATCATGGCACCGGCCGCAAGCGAAAGCAGATACGGCATAAAAGGCGAAAGGGCCTCGGCGGCGAGCAGCGTAATCAGCGCACCCACAGGTTCCACCGCTCCAGAAAGCGCACCCAGGGCAAAAGCCTTTTTGCGGGATGCCCCAGAAGCTCGCAGCGGAAGCGAAACCACCGCCCCTTCAGGGAAATTCTGAATGGCGATACCGATGGCAAGCGCAAACGCGCCCGAAAGCGTGATGGTCGTATTTCCGGATAGCCAGCCTGCAAATACAATGCCAACGGCCATTCCCTCGGGAAAATTATGGAGCGTCACCGCAAGCGTAAGCATAGTCGTGCGCTTGAGTTTCGCCTTGGGGCCTTCAGGCGTATCGCTGTCCATGTGCAAATGCGGCACAATCTTGTCTAACAGGAATAAGAACAGAATGCCCGCCCAGAAACCGACCGTCGCCGGGATAAACGCCAACTTACCCATGGGTTAGCTAGCCTCAATGGCCGGCAAAAGCAAGCTCCACACAGAAGCTGCCACCATGACACCCGCCGCAAACGATAGCAGGCCTCTTTTAAGATTCATGCCCATCTGCTTGCGCATAAAGAATACACAAGCAGCCCCCAGCACCGTCCCTAAAAACGGAATGGCCAAGCCTTGGGCGATTTGTAAAACGGATTCATTCATGTAATAAAAATAGTATTACGTTCCAAACAATTTCAACTCCTAATACAATCTTGGCGGATTTTCGAAAGACCGATTGGAGTAGCGAAGTTCTGATTCGTTTTTTATCGTGTAAGCATGAATAAAACGAAAACTCTCATTGCCGCGACCGTAGTCGCTCTTCTTTCTGCCACATCCGCTAACGCATGCCTTGCGGCCTGCAAAGAAAAGAAGCGGGATGAGGCTTACAGTAAACCCCTCACGACAGCTGCCTTGCAGACTGTCATTGACAATTCTCTGCCCCAAAAGGCGGTAGACCCGGAATTGGGCGCACCTTACATGGTCTACCCCATCGAGGTAAATCCGTACGACAAGGTTTTCCATTCGACGCTAGTAGAATATCCCTTCGGAAGTTCACCGCGCACGGTGTCGCCGGTTTCTAGCCCACGTGGGATTGTCCTGTATGTGCATGGCTACAACGATTACTTCTTCCAGGAAGAACTTGCTGAAAAGTCGGATTCTGCGGGTTTTGCTTTCTTTGCGATAGACCTGCATTACAACGGACGTTCTTACCGCGAAGGCGATCCGCGTTCCGATATGCGCAGCGTCAAGGAATACTATGCCGAATTGGACGCTGCCGTGGCGCTCAGCAAGGCGATTGCGGGCAATTTGCCGTTTGTCATTATCGGCCATTCACAGGGAGGCTTGATTACACCGAATTACTTGAACGAACGTAATAGCGAAGATTTTGCGGCGCTTGTCTTGAACAGCCCCTTCTTGGATTATAAAAACAGCTGGTTCGTTCGTACTGTGGCGTTCCCTGTGCTTTCGGATGTCGCGCTCTTGATGCCCGATGCAGCTGCGCCTAAGCAGGAATCTCCCAAGTACAACATGTCTCTTTTGAAAACTGAAAGAGGCGAATGGGAATTCAATACGGAATTGAAGAGCGATGATTGGCCGCAACAGTACTTTGGCTACCTTCGCGCAACCACAAGGGGCATCAAGTGGATTCACGCTGGAATGCAGATAAAGGCACCTGTACTCATGATGCGTAGCGGTTGCACGGTCGATAATGTCAAATGGGACGAAGATTACATGCGCTGCGACTGCATGCTGGATGTGAACCTTCTTGAAAAATGGGCTCCCAAATTGGGTCCCGATGTCACGACGGTGACCGTTGAAGACGGCATGCACGATTTATTCCTTTCTCGCAAGGAAGTTCGCGACTATGCCTACCGAACCATGTTCGAATTCCTCGACGATGCTGTAGCACGCAAAAACGCTGTCGTTGCATATAACTATATTGCTCCCTAGTGGGGTCTATTATGAATGTATGGAACGTTTTCGCGCCGGTTTACGAATTCTCGATGCGCACGCAGAAGAATATCTACGATTACCTGTATACGCGTATCGGCGAAGTCGCCAAGGGTAAGGATGTCCTAGAGCTTGCGACCGGCCCCGGGATGATTGCCCGGCATATCGCGCCTGCGGCAAAGTCCGTGGTGGCGACTGATTTTGCTCCGAAGATGATCGAAACAGCACTCAAGGCGAAGAATCCTGAGAATTTGAGCTTTGAGGTGGCCGATGCAACATCGTTACGCTTCGAGGACAATTCCTTTAACGTCGTTGTCATCGCGAATGCGCTCCATATTATCCCGAATCCCGAAAAGGCACTTGCTGAAATCCGCCGCATCCTAAAGAATGATGGTCTGCTGATCGCCCCTAATTTCTTTTTTTGCGAAGGCGGCAAGAAAAACTTGTGGCAAAAATTCCTGAGTCTTATTGGTATCCGCTTTGCCCACGAATGGACCGAAAAAGAATATAAGACCTTCTTGGAATCTAACGGTTGGTCCATCAAGATGGACCGCGTTATCGAAGGCCGAATCGATTTGGTCTATGTAGAGTGCGTTAAAAATTAAAACTCTCGGTTGTCGCCGCCGCATGGTTTAAAGGTGTCGGTGAAGTCACCGAATTCACCATTTTCGTCGGCAAAGCGACAAACGACGGGCAAAGTCCTTATCTTGCAGACATCTTCTTCATCTGTGCCACACCCATCTTCAATAAGGGTCTCGCCATCGGACTTGTAAACCCGCATGCAGTCCATTTCTTGACAGGGGCGATAAGCAGCCCCAATGGAGGAATGGTGATATTCGTAAACCTTTCCATCGTATGTAAAGCGGAATCGGTCACTATGATGGTTTCCGCCCCATTCGTACGTCAAGTCGGTTAAGGGAACATACTTTTTGTTGATGTATAAAACCGCCGTGTCCACAGCAATAACAGGAACTGGATTCCAAACACCAACGCAATCTGCAGGGGAACCTTGCACATAGATAAAGCCACTTTGGTCGGCGTACCGGAAGGAACAAATCCAGTCATGCTGATCGAAATATCGTTCAGTATCAAGACCGTCTTGCGATGTACATAGATGGACTTCCTTTTGCGGGACGCGCGTCTCGAAGAGTGTCGTCGGATCTATTTGAGCTCCGCTAGAAGACAAGAGAGTCTTGTTGGGGCATGATTCCTTGAGACTGCTTGACGATATTTCATCGTCAGAATCAGAGGAACTCGAAATGATTTCTTCGTTGCTTGCGCTAGAAGATTCGTCGCCACAAGCGGCAAGGAACAGCACGGCACTAGCGAGCAGCATTCTGTATTTTTTCATATTTACTTTACCTTTGTAGTTTATGTAATGTGCGAACGGACAAGCGTGTCGTAAACGACGAAAATGGTTCCGACAATCATGACAAAGAATGCGACAACATTCTGTAGCGTAAATTTCTCGTCTAAAAGTACAATGGAAAACAGGACACCAATAAATGGCGCTATGGCGTAAAAAGCACTCGTCTTGGCTGCACCCAAGTATTTTTGCGCCCGAATGTATGTGAATATACTCAGGCCGTATGCGACGAAGCCAAGTAACAGCGCGAATGGTATGTATTTTGCGACGAAGTTGATTTCGCTTGTTGTAATGGAGACGATAATTGAACCAAGTCCAGAGCAAAGACCTTTTATGGTTACAATCTGGTAAGTGCTTTTGTCTGAGATTCTACGGGTGCAGTTGTTTTCTAGCCCCCAGCAGATTGTCGCTCCGAGAACGAAGATGGAACCAATTGAAAAATTGAAATCATTGGTACTTTCAAATGAGAGAATAAAACTGGATATCGTTATAAATAAAATGGCAAGCCATAAATGTAACGACACCCTTTCTCTGAAGACAAAAAGAGCAATCAGCGTTGTCGCAACGATTTCGAAGTTTCCGAGCAACGATGCGTTGCTAGATGTTCCGTACTTTACGCCGAACATGAGCAAAATGGGTGCGATGATGTCGAGTAAGACCATGCCCAAAGTATAGGGCAAATCTTTTTTACCAAGCCGTTCTGTTTGTGGCTCGTGCTTGATGTGAAACAAATAGAGGATGCCGATGCCAAGTCCTGCGCCGATGTAAAGTAAGCCAGCCATAAAAACGGGTGAAATTTGGGCAAGCAGCATTTTGGAACAAGGAACATTCAATGCATAAAATGCTGCCGCTGCTATAGCGTAAATAATTGCAATGAAATTCTTGTTCATGGCTTAAACGATCTGTTTCGCTAGTACGAAATATAATCAATAGTAACCGTATTTTTTGCGCAGTGCCACGATACAGACTACCGTGACTGCAAACGAGGCAATTTCTGCGACAACTCCCGAAGCCCAGATACCGTCAAGCCCAAACAAAATGGGCAGGGTGAGAACCGCAATGATTTCGAACACGAATGTTCGCAAGAATGAAATGATTGCTGAAATAAGCCCGTTATTTAAAGCTGTAAAGAACGATGACCCTGCGTAGTTTATTCCCATCAGTAAATAGGCGAAAGAATAAATGTATATGCCGCGATGTATCATTTCAAACAAATTGGGGTCGTAGCTTGCAAAAATGTGCGCAATTGGGTATGCTAAAATTTCGGAGATTGCAGTCAGTAATATGCCTGCGAAGATGACGATGACCAAATCTTTCTTGAACAAATTTTTGAGCTCGTCTGTATTGTCTGCACCATAATGATAACTTACAATAGGGGCTCTACCGAATGAATATCCCATATAAAAGGTCGAGAATATATAGCTTGTATACATGATGGTGCCATAAGCGGCAACACCTGTATCGCCAGCGAATTTGATGAGCTGGTAATTGTAGAGCATGCTTACAACAGACATGGCGATATTTGATACCAGTTCAGAAATTCCGTTTGTCGATGTTTTTAATAGAGCTGAACCATCAAGGCAAGGCTTTACAAGCCGCAAAGAAGTCTTGTTGGGCAAAAGGAAAAATACGAGGGGAACAAATCCACCGACCATTTGGCCGATTACTGTTGCAAATGCAGCCCCGGAGATACCCCATTTCAAAATGACGATAAAAATAATGTCTAACAAAACATTGGTGATTCCCGCCGTAACCGTGATGATAAAGCTTAATTTGGGTTTTTCCGCCACGATTAAAAAGCAGTAGAAAATGTGCTGGAATATAAACGCAGTTCCGCCGAGAACAGCTATACGCCCATAACGGGTTGCTTGAGTAAGCAATTCGCCATCCGCTCCCAAAAAAGAAACGATATTTTCCATGAAAAACGAGATGGCAACGCTTGCGATAATGCCGAAAATGAGCGAAGAATAGACAATCATCGAAAAGACTTGTTTCGCCTTATCTTTATTTTGCTCGCCTAAAAGTTTAGCAACGAGTGCGCTACCGCCGGAACCCATCATTACGCCGACCGAAGCAAGAACCATAAGAATCGGCATGACGAAATTGACTGCTGCAAACGCTGTTTTACCGACGAAATTCGAGACGAATACGCCGTCAACAATGCTATAGATTGTGGTGAAAAATAAAGTCAAAATGGACGGCAATACAAAACGTAATAGCCGTCCATAAGTAAAATGATCTGAAAGCTGGATTTGCATTACAATTTCCAGCTCACGGCTTCGCGGCGGGAATCGATGAAGCGGGCGTAGATTCCGCCGTTCTTCACGAGTTCCTCGTGCTTGCCTTGCTCCACGATGCGGCCCTTATCCAAGACAACAATCTGGTCGGCGTGGCGCACTGTTTTTAAGCGG
>Ga0265300_10003743_pt1 | contig 12382 bp, 13 predicted proteins | sample AusTroGonzalo_MG_FD_193482 | JGI IMG/M metagenome (GOLD analysis project Ga0265300, IMG submission 193482) | Bovine rumen microbial communities from tropical cattle in Woodstock, Queensland, Australia - Gonzalo_03 | ecosystem: Host-associated > Mammals > Digestive system > Stomach > Rumen ... | reverse complement strand
CAAGTGAACTTGGTAAATACAACGGGTGAAATTGACCATTCCGCCTTTTTCGTAGAAATAAACGGGAAATGGAGTCTTTCCCATTTCGGTGCCATCGTAGTTGGCACTCTCTAATCCGACAAGCCCCATGAAAGATCCGATGTTAATAATGGAACCGGATCCCTGTTTTTTCATAACATCGCCTGCGATGGCCGTGAGATACAGTAATGCAGAGGCATTAATGTGAAAGCTTTTGTCGTAGGTCTCCAAAGGGATCTGCCATCCTGTACAGGCGCAGCGTGTAACTGCGCAATTGACCAGAATATCAAGATGTCCCGCTTCCGCGACGATCGAATCCACCATTGATTTTATGGATTCCTCTTCGCCAAGATCGACGAATTTTGCTCGGACATCCAAACCGCGGGAACGGAAATCATTCAAAAGCGGTTTCATCTTGTCGTCCGCAAGAAAATCCGCGATGTAAACCGTTGATCCTGCTTCCGCTAAAGCTTCTACAAGAAAACGGCCATACTTCCCGGCACCACCGGTAACCACAGAAACTTTTCCGTGTAACTGAAAAGAATGCATGACGTTCATCGTTCAAATGCCCCATTATTTGAATTCACTTAAAAAGACTTCAGTCCCGCCGCGTTTTTTGCTTTCGATTCCCGCGATGACCAACTGCATCAATTCATCCGTTTCCGCAAAGGGGAAAGGGCGTACTCCGGTGCGCAGATAATTGATAAAGCTTACCAGTTGTGTCCGAAACCCTGAATAGGAATCTGTTGTGTGAATCTGAAGCATCCACTGGCTTCCGGCAATCGTGATCGTAGGATCAAAAAACAAATCCGAAATGCAGCTGATCAAGACATCGAACCCTTTCTGGTGTTTCAAATGCACGATATTCCGGTTGTCATCACCGGTATTCCTGACGCTGACGAACCCTGGTCCGGCGATCGGATAGATTGCTTCCAAGGCATGGATCCCGTAAGTTTCCCAATACTTAGCCATATTGATTGTAATTAAACGCAGGGTCCCTACTTCGCGAACGTGACCATTGTGGAACGGGATAAACTCTTTGCAGTAGCGCATGGAACTGGAGGAACAAAGCTTCGCACCGTCTGCCACAGCCTTCCTGAAAAAAGCCAAGTCCTTCAAGTTGTCACATAACGGCTTGTCTATAAAAATCGGAAGTCCGGCATCCAGAAACGGTTTGGCGCGTTCCACATGTTCGCTGCCAATATCCGTGGCGATGATGACCGCATCGATCTTTCCGATCATATCTTCCGGTTTATCTACGACTTCCGGAATCAGGGAAAGCCTGGAAACATGTTCGGCATCTGCACGGTTATTGCAGTAAACGCACTGTACGGATGCGCCGGGAATTCCAATGGAATCGTAATCCTCTTTGTTCAGGTACAGCGGAATCCCCTTGAACGGACATTCTTCTGTCATGGCTTTTTTGTCGTACTTGTTGAAAATGGCGCTCCATGAATACGGGTGTCCGTTGCCGGGTGTCATCCCGATGATCCCCAAACGGATATGATCGGGGTCGCGAACGAGAGACTGCCGCATTTCCCCCTTAATGCTGTCTCCTGCAGAAATAGTTTTCATCGATTTCTCTTTCATTAAAAATCGCTCATTTGAATTATTTCATCATAATCAATATCTCTTTGGGCCACCTTGCCGATAAGGAACTTGTAGTATTTCGGCGGTATTCCTGTGCCGGGCCGCTTGTAGTCAATATCCTCTTCCCTGATTGTTTCTCCCTTCTTTATCGCCCTTGCCGCAACAATACTCCGTTGGAATGCATCCCGTCTTTCCTGATCCTCATTGACAACCTTCACGTACGACCCCAGCATCTGATATCCATGCTCGGCGGCCTCGCAAATCTGCTTCAATTCTTCCGGATTGGCGGATATTTTATGGTCCCAGCCAAACATATTCTTGTCAAGCGTAAAATGCTTCTCAATAATGCAGACACCTTTTGTGATTGACATAATCGGCGCAATGGTTCCAAGTGTGTGATCGGAGTATCCTGTCGGCAATCCAAACGCCATTCTGAGCATGTCAATATTATTTAAATTGACCTGATCGTCTTTCGGAGGATAAATCGACACACAGTGAAGAAGAATAATATGATTGCAACCGTTGGACTTTAATGTGTTTACTGCTATGCTGACATCTTCTAATCCACAAAGCCCCGTGCTGATCACAACAGTTTTTTTCTTCTGTGCAATGTATGCCAGGAAAGGAACATTGTTTAAATCCATGGATGCGACTTTGACAAACGGAACATCTAATTTGTCAACCAGCAAATCAACCTCCGCTTTTGAAAAGGGAGTTGAAGTAAATTCGATGCCGATTGAATCACAATATGCTTTCAGCTCTATGTGCTGTTTTTCTCCGATGTGATACTTGTCAACAATCTCCTCCAGAGTATAATCTGTTCTGTTTCTATAGTCGTCTCGAAGGAAATAATTGTCCTTGTAAACCTTTTTAGAGAAAATAGAGTCTTTAGTCCATGATTGAAATTTCACGCAATCGGCACCACAGTCTTTGGCCACTTTGATCATTTTCTTGGCCAGGTCCATATCTCCATTATGATTCGCGCCGATTTCTGCGATAACATACGGTCTGCCGTACTCTCTCACTTGATTGAATTTCATGGCATTTGCTCTCCTCTAGGGGTTGCCGCGATATTTGTATAAGTATAGTTCCACCAGAAATGGGGATTGTGAACATCGTTTCTGCAATACATTCCTTTCACGTATTCACGATATCTTTTTTTCATCAGATCGGAATGCTTTTCCAAGCTTTTGTAGTGTCTTATTTTCACTTCAATTTCCTTGGCTACAATTGATTCATTCATATCTTGATTGCCAACCAGGTTGTTTCCATGATATCTGTAATAGGTGGGGGCACCGTCAACATATCGTCCTGTTGCGCCGTTGATCAGCAGCCTCGAATACAAATACCAGTCAAATATCGGCTGATCTCCCTCAAAAAAGGAATCCACCTCCTGAAGATCCAGTCTGTCCGTTCTGATAGCTGTATTTGACATTCCCAGAAAATTGTAATCCGCAATATCTTTTACATCATCCACCCTATCCGGGAGAGGAGGGAACACCTTTTCTCCCGAAAGAGTTTGAATGTCATTGTAGAAAAACGTGCAAGTTGTGTCCTGCGTCGCGGTATGCCTGATCTGTTCGATTCTGTTCGAAGAAAAGACATCGTCCGCATCTCCAATAACAAGGATATCCGCTTTTCTTTTTATCGCTTCGATCAGGAGCATGATCCTCAAGCCTGCAGGCGAATACTTTTCCTCATACTGTATGACGTTATACGCAAAATGCGCTTTCAGCAATAGCGAATCGAGTTTTGTTTTGTCGATGTCATCATTGATGATCAGTACTTTGAAATCCTTGTCGCTTTGATTGTTTAGCGAGTCAATAAAATCTCCCAGATACTCAAAAGCCTGATTATAAAAGACTGTTCCGAAAACAATATTCATTATTTCTCATCATCTTTTGGGGATTGAACGGTCACTTTAAATAATCCCATATACTGTTGTATTACCAGTGACATTATGTAGTACTGTACTTCCCGCCCCGATTATAGTGTGGGATCCAATCGTGAGCCCCTGAATAACAGTCGCATTTGCGCCAATGAAAACATGGTCTTCTACTGTTACATCTCCGCAAAGAGCCGCTCCTACCGCAACATGCGTAAAATCACCGATCACATTGCCATGTTCTATAATCGCGCTTGTATTGATGATACACATTTTCCCTATACGCGCATTGACGTTGATACATGCCCCCTTTCCGACGAATGTACCTTCTCCGATGCTGCAGTTCTGTGATAGGACCGCTGATGGATCAATGATCGGCGGCAGATGAAAGCCAATCTTTTTAATCTGAGTATATAGTTTGTCCCTGATTTCTGATTTCCCAATAAAACCAACTCCGATTGCCGCGAAACAGATTCCTTTTCTGTAAAGAGACTCTAAAACATCATCTGTGCCAAGGTAAGGATAATGCAAACTGGTTTCATGAGGATTTGTGTAACCTATGATTTGAAAAGTCTTAGACGCCTCTATGCTGTCTGCAACACTTTGGGCGTGCCCTCCGGAACCAACTAAAACAATCCCATCCATATCAATTCCCGAATAATTTTTTGCGCATTTTTACCAGCTCTGAGATTTGTCCCATGTCCATCCAGTCATCTTCATTTACTGGGAAAACAGCGACTTTTCTGCCTTTCTTCCTGTTCAGCTCAATGATATCCGGAAAACCAACTGGAACATCTTTTTCTATTTCATCAATAACCTCCGGTTCAACGATGTAGATCCCGGTATTTGTCAGGAAAGACATTGTCGGTTTTTCCTGCATCCTATCGATCTTCCCGTTGAGGCCGATTTCGACAATCCCGTAAGGAATATCCAGGGTCTTATATGCGCAGATCATCGTTATGACATTTTTATTTTCCTTGTGGAACTGGAGCATCCTTTCATAATTCGCGGTTAGAAGCGCATCGCAGTTCGCAAAGAAAAAAGTACCGTTGATCTGTCCCTTAAGCAAACTGAGGCCGCCTCCCGTCCCGAGGGGTTTATCCTCATCGTACCATGTAATGCTGTACTTTTTTTCGTTGTCCGCGAAATAAGCTTTCATCAGTTCGCGTTTGTAATTGACGATGATATGGAAATCATTACAGCTGTATGTCTGATACTCTTTCATGATCAGTTCAATGATCGGAAGGTCTCCGACTGGGATCAGCGGTTTCGGCAGAACTTTTGTAAAAGGATCAAGTCTGGAGCCGCGGCCGCCGGCATTGATGACGACCGGAACATTGAGGACGGGACGTTCTTTTGCAGTTCCCGATTCCTCTGTATAAAAGTCAACGACGATTCCATTCGAATCAACAATCGGAATCACTAAAAAATTCTTTTTGTGGTAAAGCCCTTTTGCTTCTTCCGAACTATGCGCTATTTTGGGATTCTTGTTTGCTGCGCTGATCGCGGGGTCATCCAGTTTCCCTCCAGAAAGAAGAAAACGACGAATATCGCCATCAGTAATACAGGCAATCAGTTTTCTCGAAGCATCAGCAAGAAAGATAATCTTGTATGCATTGGAATTTATCATTTGCATGGCACCGACAAGCGAAATGTCAGCCATGCAGACGAACCTCTGAATGTCCTGTTTATTCATCTGCCAGTTTCCTCAGCAGTCTTTTCACTTCATCCGCCACATAAATGATTTCGTCTTCCGTTATGTTCGTACTACATGGAAGGTTCAAAATCCTTGAGGCATAATATGGCGCTTTTTCCAGCTGATAGGTGAATTCTCCCTCATATGGTTTCTGTTCGTTGATTAGTCCCCAAATGGCGCGGGTCTGGATTCCCTTTTCGCCCAATGTCGTTATGATCGTCCGCATGGTCGCTTTGATTCTTGTCCGGTCGATCTTCAGGGAATAAAACCATTTGTTCGAGGATGTCCCATCACGGAACGGCATGATCTCCGCGAGTTCAAACCCTTCAAACAACTTGCAGTATAATTCATAGTTTTTCTGTTTGCGCCGGATAAACTCATCAAGCTTTTCCATCTGGGCAACGCCCAATGCCGCCTGAAGATTGGTCATTCGGTAATTGTAGCCGATTTCATCGTGAATATAATAGTGCGGATCGTTTTTCGCCTGCGTGGAGAGGTACCGCAGATGATCAACCGTCTTGGAAACCTTTGCGGTCACTGCACCGCCTCCACCGGTCGTAATGATCTTATTCCCATTAAAACTGAATGCGCCAAAATCACCTATAGTGCCAGCATACTTCCCAATAAGTTTCCCCGCGGTATAGTAGGTTCCGAGCGCTTCCGTTGCATCTTCAATGACCTTCAGATTATATTGCCCGGCAATATCCATGATTGATTCCATGTCGGCCATATTTCCAAAGACATGAACTACAACGATTGCTTTGACTTGTTTTTCACGGAAGAGCAGAACTCCATTTTCAAATTCGCATTCTTTCTGACAGAAATCTTTGAGCTTGACCGGATCCATGCAGAAACTGTCATCGCAGTCAATAAAAACCGGCGTGGCAAACTGATATTTGACCGGATTCACTGCGGCAATAAACGTAAGCGGCGGAACCAAAACCACATCGCCGGGCTTGACACCCGTTTCCACGAGGGAAAGATGCAATGCTGAAGTTCCGCTTTGACATACGGCAACATTGTCCGTGTGCAGAAACGATGCCAAATCCTGCTCAAATTTTGTAACATAGGCACCTCTTGTCGATACCCATGTTCCCTCAAGAGCATCATCAAGATACTTTTTTTCATTCCCCTCGAAATTGGGCATAGAAAGCGGGATGAAACGATTCATGTTCTATTCCTTTTTTGAGTTACATTTTACTGTCAAGAGACTTGCCAGTTTCTATATGTTCAAAGTTCGGTAAATAATCTTTCATGATCTGAACGATTTCCTCTTTGGTCGTTTCTGGCTTTTCAAATGCGTTGTTCAGTTTGTTGAAAAGATTTTGAACCCGTTTCTGGTCTGGGATTGCCTTGCCAGTAATTACGCCAAGAGAGGAAAAACATTCCATATCGGCGGATTCCATATCCGTGACGAATTCCTCAAACGGTTTCTCGCCGGAGGTGTCCGATTTTGAGTAGTGTACGGGATACTGACGGCTCCCGGATTTCAGCAATTCAGCCTTCTCAATCGCTTCCGCATCGGAATTGCATTCAAGAACTTTATAACCGTGTGCATGGAGCAACTCTGTTGCGATCGCATCGAATGTCATCATCTGCGCTTCCTCCAGTTTGGGGAAGAAGATCGCCCGGTTTTCTCCCAGCATACACGACAGCATGCAGATCTGTCCGCTTTCCTCCGGCGAAACAAAATATCTGCGGACATCAGACGGTGCTGAGAGCGGCTGTAATTTCTGAATGCGCGCCAGAAACCCCGCGGGCAAAGAACCATTTGAAAACGCAACGTTGGCGAATCTGGCTGTTTTTACCGGGAACTTATCGGAATAGCTGAAAATGACATCCTCCATGATCCTCTTGGATGCCCCCATGATGTTGACCGGATTGGCTGCCTTATCGGTTGATACGCAGAAATATTCTTCGGGCGGGTAATCAGCAAGAAGATCCAGGAGCGATTTCGCATGAAGGACATTGTTTTGCAGCAAGGCCTCAACAGAATAGATGTCTTTTTCTGAGCGGACATGCTTATGTGCCGAAAAATTGCCAACGATGTCAAATCCGCCGCGTTTCAAAAACATTTTCTTGAAAACAGGCGAGGCAAAATCCATCGGGTACGGGACGAAGTCGTCAGGGACGTACATTCCCTTTGTCGAACGAAGATCCCGTGTCAGTTCAGCAAGTGCATTCTCGTTTGTATCGACAACGACTAACGAGGATGGCCTGAACGTCAGAATCGCCTTGATGAACGAAGAGCCGATGGATCCGGCGCCGCCGATGACAAGAACTCGTTTCCCCTGGATCTTTTGCGCCAATAAGGCTTTATTCCGTTCAATGTCATTCCGGAACATAGAAACAGGTCGTTTCGTGACATGGACGGATATAAAATCGGATAAATTGAACATACTAGACATGATTATTGGGATAAAGTGATGGTAAAATGAATTCGAAACAGGCGATTATTCTTCGATCAACCTCAACAAATATTGTCCGTATTCGGTTTTAAGCATGTCTTTAACGCTTTCACGAATGTCTTCCCTGGTCATCCAGCCGTTTTCGTAGGCGATCTCCTGCAGACAGGCGATTTGGAGCCCCTGACGCGTCTCGACCGTGCGGATGAAGTTGGCCGCATCGAGCATGCTGTCGTGCGTGCCGGTGTCGAGCCAGGCGTAGCCGCGTTTGAAGATTTCAACGTGGAGCTGGCCGCGCCGGAGATATTTGTTGTTCACGGCCGTGATCTCGAGTTCGCCGCGGGCGGACGGTTTGATGTTTTTTGCGATGTTCACGACATCGTTGTCGTAGAAATACAGCCCGGTGACCGCGTAGTTGGATTTCGGCTTTGCGGGCTTCTCCTCGATCGAGATCGCCTTGCCCTCGGAATCGAACTCGACCACACCGAAGCGTTCCGGGTCGCAGACGTGGTAGCCGAAGACGGTAGCGCCGACTTCGCGGTCCGCGGCGTTGTGCAGGAGCTTGCTGAGCTTGGCTCCGTAGAAGATGTTGTCGCCGAGCACCAGCGCCACACGGTCGCTGCCGATGAACTCCTCGCCGATCAGGAACGCCTGGGCGAGCCCTTCGGGTTTCGGCTGGACGGCGTAGGTGAAGTTCACGCCGAAGCGCGAGCCATCGCCGAGGAGGCGTTGGAAACTCGCCTGGTCCTCCGGCGTGGTGATGATAAGGATGTCGCGGATCCCGGCCAGCATGAGCACGCTGATCGGGTAATAGACCATCGGTTTGTCGTAGACCCCGAGGAGCTGCTTTGAGACGCCACGGGTGATCGGGTGAAGACGCGTCCCCGCGCCGCCTGCCAGTACGATGCCTTTCATGTTCACTCTCCTGTTCCGAGGCGTTCCATTTTGTACGAACCGCTGAGCACGTGCGCGCACCAGTCGTCCTTGTGTTCGAGGTACCACAGCACCGTCTTGCGGATGCCGGATTCAAACGTTTCCTGCGGCTTCCAGCCGAGTTCGCGGGCGATCTTCGACGGGTCGATGGCATAACGCAGGTCATGGCCCGGGCGGTCCTTCACATGGACGATCTGCTCCGCATAGGATTTGCCGTCCGGACGCGGCCTGAGCTCGTCGAGCAGCGCGCAGATCGTCTTCACGACCTCGATGTTCTTCTTCTCGTTGTGACCGCCGATGTTGTAGGTCTCGCCGGGGACTCCCTGCGTGGCGACGAGGTACAACGCTCTCGCGTGGTCCTCCACGTACAGCCAGTCGCGAATCTGAAGGCCCTCACCATACACGGGCAGTTCCTTGCCGTCCAGCGCGTGCAGGATGACCAGCGGGATCAGCTTCTCCGGGAAGTGGTACGGCCCGTAGTTGTTCGAGCAGTTCGTGACGACCGTCGGGAGACCGAACGTGCGTTTCCACGCGCGGACCAGATGGTCGCTCGACGCCTTGCTGGCGCTATAGGGCGAACTCGGCGCGTAGGGCGTGGTTTCCCGGAAGAAATCCTCTGGCCCGTTCAGGTCGCCGAACACCTCGTCCGTGGAAATGTGGTGGAACTTGAACTTGGCTTTGCCGGCTTCGTCCAGTCCGTGATAGTATTTCCGCGCCGCTTCGAGCAGCGTGTATGTGCCGACGATATTGGTCTGGATGAACTCGCCCGGCCCGTCGATCGAACGGTCCACATGGCTTTCCGCGGCGAGGTGCATCACGTGCGTCGGTTTGAACTCCGCGAACACGCGATCGAGTTCGTCGCGGTCGCAGATGTCGACCTTCTCGAATTTGAACCGGTCGGATTTCGCGATCGTCGCCAAATTTTCCAGATTTCCGGCGTATGTGAGCTTGTCCACTACGCAAACGGCGTCCGGTGTGTTGTTGATGATGTGTCGGGCGACTGCCGACCCGATAAATCCGGCTCCGCCGGTGACGATGATTCGATTCATGGGAAATCCCTTTTAATAGGAAAGTTTGCTTTTAACAATTATTCACCGAAATGATGAATTGATTCCCGAAGATATTCAGGCAAAAACTGCTTAGCAGCCTCTTTTGATTCTCCTCGGAACAAACTGTTTATGTTTAGTTCTGTCGAGAGAATGTGTTTTGAGGTAGCGGCGGAGGTTAAGCCGTAATCTTTTTGAGCTCGTCGGCGGAGAGGGGGTATTCGACCGTTTTCTCCAGGATCGAAATATTGATGATGATCGCATTTCGAGCGTCGTCACGGCGGACGACCTCGGTTTCAAGCCCTTTGAGCGGGCCGGATGTCACGACGACCTTATCGCCGCGCCGGATGCCGGGATTGACCAGGACTTCTTCCGATTGCGCGAGAATCTCGAACTGGTGCAGGGCATTCAGCTCGCGAATCAGCGTGTCTTCCTCATGAGGCTCACGGAGAAGCTCAATGTGTACGAATTCCTTGACTGTTTTTTTCAGCTCCGTGCGTTCCTTATCGCCCGCAGCCAAGAAGATGTAGCTCGGGATCATCGGGAGCGCTGTGACGACTTTCGTCCCGTGGTGCAGGCGAGCTTTGTTGATGAGCGGCAGATAAACCGGATAGTTTAATCCTGCGAGTTTTTCCGCGACCTTTTTCTCCGTTCGGGGGCGAAGATAGGCAAATCCCCAGTAGCGGTCAGGTGTTTTTTCGATGAAGGCCACGCGCGAACCAAAATTTTTCCATGCCGTAGCCCCGTCGCGGGAAATAGAGTCCCGCAACGAGGCCGTCCAAACACAAAAGCCGCAGCTCAGTTTATGCTGAAATCTGCGGCAATGAGGTGTTTCCCGTAAACGAAAAAGCCGAAACAGGCGTAGACCCCGTATCGGCGTGAATGTTGTTGGTTGAGGAGCCCGGAATCGAAGCGCAAAGACTCTTGGCGTCAACGCCGCCCGGCATCTGCCAGAGATATGTCGTGTCCACTTCGATCATGCCCGGTTTTCCCAATTCAGAAATAAACTTGTCTTCGCTTTGTGCGACAAGTTGGTTGCCGTGTCCAAAGCAATATAAATAATATAGTCTTCTTTAAGCAGAATGCAAGCTTTTTTTATAGAAAAACCAACATAACCCAAAGAAAGCTTTATTTGCGTGGGGGAGGGTAACAGGCATTTGAGAGGCCTGTTTTGATTCAGAAGTAGTGAAAACACTTAATTGTTTGGCATTTTTGAGCGAACAAAGATTTATATGAACAATTTATCCCAATGTCGAGGAAAAGTCAAGCCTTTTTTTTTCTAAAAAACTATGAGTAAAAAAGATTAAAAACAACGTTTTTTCTTGTCTTTTGCCCTAAAAAGGTCTTTTTCGCCTTTTTTCGCTGAATTATCGTTGTTTTCTGCGGCATAATCAGATGGACTGGGAAAAGTCCCGTCCACAACCTCAACCTCACGGAGAAAAAAAAACACATGAAACATCCTCATTTCCCGTTCGGCGGGACGTTCGTTCTCGTCGGACTACTCACTGCCCTGTCCTTGGGCATCCTCGGCTCGTGTTCCTTGCGATCCGTACCCGTTCTGGTCGCCGACATCGACGAGCTTGACGCAAAAGCGCAGCCGTACTTCGACGAAGCCAGACGAAACATCCCCGTCATCGTGGAAAAAATGACCGAGATCGGCGCGACATGCAGGCTCTGCGGGCTTATGGTCCGCGATAAGTTCGCCGGAACTCACGAGACGCAGGAGTATCTGGCCTCGGTCTTGGAGAAGCCGATCATCACACCCTGCCGCAGGGGAGCAAAGATCTACGGATGCGACTTCAACAGTGCCGGATTTCTGGACCATCTGAAGGCCGTCAATGCCGACTATGCCGAGATCGAAGCCTATGCTCTTGGCGGTCTTACCCTCGAAGCCGTTTTCATTCGTCAGACGATTTCGGCACTGGCTTCGACTATGGGCGGCATAGTCGCCCGGCTCTCGGCAACGTTCGGTAGCGGTGCCGCATCTGCCGCTGCTGATGGGCCTTTCCCGTTCGGGGATGCCGTTGCCGTTGCTCTCGCAGCCGGAGGAACGGCATGGAGCACTTATGATCTCTACGAAGCCCGGAAACAGCTCCCCACCAAGCTAACCGCCGTATTGACACAGGTCATCAGCGACTGTCAAGCCGCATGCCGGATGGAGATGCTGAAATGAAACCGCTTTTCGCTCTCCTCCTGGCCGTTCTGAGCGTCGTCACATTCGCGGCTACTCCAAACACCCACCGTTCGCACCGTCGAGCCTCTGCGCCTCGCAAAACGGAGATCGTCGTACCGTGGAAAACCGTGGTAGCTGGAGGCGCAGCAGCCGGAACCATCATCACCGCCTACAAGGTCAGCGACGGCGTGGAGGAAGGCATCAAGACCGTGGCGAAGGAGAAGCCCGAAGTCTTCGCCGAAACCCTGTCCGTGCTGACCTGGCCGATTCGCTGGGCGGCGCTGGTCCTGTTCCTCCTCGTCTATTACTGGATTTTGCGGGCCCTGATTCGTAGATCATCAACCTCAACCTCGAAAGGATAAGACATGAAAACAACATTGAACAAAACCGAACTGGCCGGAGCCCTTGCGGCTCTGGGGAAACTGATCTGTCGGTCGTCACCGATCCCGGTGTATCGTGCCGTGCAGATCGAAGCAACCAACAACACGCTCTTCTTCCGGACGCGCAACATGACCGAGGAAATCGAATTCAGGATGGACACCGATCTCGAAGACGACTTCTCTGTGTTTCTCGTCGAATTCGAGCAGTTCCGTCAGACCGTCCGCAACTGCAAGAAGAAAACGCTGGACCTAGAGA
>Ga0265300_10003738_pt1 | contig 12394 bp, 9 predicted proteins | sample AusTroGonzalo_MG_FD_193482 | JGI IMG/M metagenome (GOLD analysis project Ga0265300, IMG submission 193482) | Bovine rumen microbial communities from tropical cattle in Woodstock, Queensland, Australia - Gonzalo_03 | ecosystem: Host-associated > Mammals > Digestive system > Stomach > Rumen ... | reverse complement strand
TACCAAGCGTATAGACCGTTTCATGGATTGCATCCCTGATGACTGGGCCGATGGCTATGACAACGTGCTGGTGGGCTGTACGGTTGAGAACCAGCAGATGGCCGATTACAGGCTTCCTATCTTTAGGGAACTTCCGATTAAGCACAAGTCTATCATTGTGTCACCATTGATATCAGCAGTGGATATTTCTGAGTATCTGGACAGTAGTATTGAGGAGGTGTCGGTGGGAGGAGAATCAGGCGTGGAGGCACGTCCCTGCAATTATGATTGGATATTGGATTTGAGGCGCCAGTGCGTGGAGAAGAATGTGCCGTTCCGCTTTCATCAGACTGGGGCCCGTTTCATAAAGGATGGCAAGGAGTATTACATACGCCGTCCGTTCCAGCTGAGCCAGGCGCACAAGGCAAACATTGACTACAAGATAGACCAATTCTATGTGCCTGAAAAAGTGAAATTCCAGTGGCAGGAATCTGATTATCGTCAGGAAGAGCTGTTTGAAGGATAAGCCCCGGGCAGTAAAGACAGATTACTTCTTGTCTTCAAGTATGCGGCATTCCCTAAAGGCTTTTTTGCTTACTCTGCCAGGCTGGTTTAGAACCTGCTGGAGAGAACGGCAGTTATAGAAAGCATCTTCATCAATACGTAGGGCGGATTTAGGCAAGGTTACTGTTCTCAGGTTCTGACAATCAGCAAACATCCTTTTTCCTATCACATCGTTGTCTTGGGTGTGATATGAAATAAGGACTCTTCCTGCAGAGTTTCTTTCCAGGAGCATGTCTCCGCGGTTATCCAGCTCATATTTAAGAATGGTTTTCCATTGGCTGTCAGTTATATTTGATAAATTGTAACTGTATTTGAAATCGCCTTTGCCCATTATGTATTCTGTTCCTGATATTGTGTAACCGTCAGCGTAAAATACCGCGTAGGAATCTCCTCCCTTTATTTTTGCATCTGACAAGTCCAGATACATCAGTGAACCTATGCCTTTTGATGGATCATATACATCAATTGCTCCGGCCATGTTCCTGAGAAACCTGATGTCATCTCCGTTGATTGTACCTTTGACGGTAAGTGATGTAAGCTTATTCCATGATTCTTTTTCAATCAATGTGGAAAGTGTTCCGGGTTCTTGAACGGTGATGGTATCTGATAAGAACTCTTTCAAGGGCTCTATATTTGCCAATATCTCATTGAAGGGTAGTTTGTTGGATGATTTGCCATCAGCAGCAAGGACTCTGAAGTAACCGTTGCATTTACCGTTCCATCCGAAATTGAAATGCAGATAATCCTGATCATATCCGTCACACACATAGATATGGCTCTGGCCGCCTACAATAACGGGTCTGTCATTATTCAGTTCTGAGTATGTCATGGAAATCAACTCCATGTCTAAGGCATTGTTCACATACAGACATTGCGGACTGTAATTCCAAAAGGAGATGAGGGCTGATTTGAAGTTGTTCATGGTGGTAGTGGAACTTGATGAACCTACTTCTGCTCCCAGGCTGGCTGCACAGTCAAGCATGAGATTAGCAAGGTCAGAATCGGTCTCACTCCAATCAATAGGGTAGTCATTCAGGTTTATGCTGATTTTCTTACCGGAGTTCAAATGTATGAAACCATGTTCATCAAACTGAATAGGATTATGGTAGTAACTAAGTATATGTGCCAACGCAACAGGACCGCAACCTGCAACGCATTGGGTTCCATCTTGGGAGGATTCATCGGTAGGGAAAAGGTCATTATATGGTTGTTCCTGACCAAACAGCCTGTCCTCCAGCAGATTCCTTCCGTTTCTTGTGTTGGCGGCCAGGTCATTTGCAATGTGAGTACCACTATAGATGGAATCCTTTGATTGGAGCTCTTTTAGTTGTTGCTCGTAATTGTTTATGATCTGTGATAGTGTTATACTACTTTCAGTATCTGTGTTTTTCCATAATGATGACTCTATACTGTATGCCAGAACAGGATTATCAAGACAGGATTCAAACTTTTTTCTGGCTACAATGGCAAATATCTTTTTCTTATCATCGGATAATCCTATTAGTGTCTCTGTGTCGAACTTGTATTTAAGTCCATCTGCCTGTACTCCTTTCTTTTCCAGGAATTCCTTTGCAGAATACCATTCATAGCCATACTCAGCATTGGGCAGAACAATTATTGTCGTTGAATCTGAAAGGATGGTTTCCCCGCGGAATTCGGCAGACATCGGCAATACCTTGATAGCTCCGCATGAATTGACCTGATATGTGGCTGTTACGGTCAGTCTGTTTATTCCATGGGCCAGTGCAGATTTAGAGTAATCAAGCTTTATCCGTTTTTCACCTTCAAGGCCTCCATTGAATGTCGTCACCGAGTATGAAGGAGCCTCAAGCACATATTTGATTTCTATCTGATTACCCTGGGTAATGGTCTCTTGAGGAACAATTACCTTGAATGAATATTCATTTTGTGAGTTGTCCTGTGCGTACAAGCTCACCGGATATGTAATTTTTAGAAGAGATAGCAGGCAGATACATGTGGGTATTGAATTCCTAATAGCGTTATTTATAATCTCTTTTAATCTCATGCGGAGTTTGTTTCAACTTCAAAGATACAGTTTTACTTTTTAAATTTCAATTATCAATTGTCGATTTGCTACATTTGTAAAATGGAGCTTTGGATACAGGGTTTACAAGTTCTGTGTGCCTGAGTTTGATATTATATTAACCAAATAAACCATATAATATGAAAAAGACATTGTTCATTCAGATTGCCTGTACAGCAATGATGCTGTGCGCTTGCGGCGGTAATCAGCCGTCAGTTCAGAGTTTTGATGATATTGTGGCTTCACGCCGCAGTGTGCGTGATTATGATGCTTCAAAGACCATATCACAAGAAGAGGTTATGGATCTTATCAAGTGTGCTCAGGAGGCTCCGTCATGGGCCAACCAGCAGCCTTCCAAGTATTATGTGGCTATAAGCCCGGATAAGGTGGCTGCCGTTAAGGAGCTTGTTGGAGACGGTAACAAACGCAATACAGCCGGTGCTCCGGTGATGATAGTATCAACATACGTTAAGGGTAAATCAGGCTTTTTCCGCAGCAATCCGGCCAATGAGATTGGCGACGGGTGGGGAGCATACGACAACGGTTTGAGCAATGCCTACTTTGTCCTCAAGGCCCGTGAACGCGGTTTTGACACCCTGATTATGGGTATGCGTAACTCCGATGAACTGCGTAAGCTGTTTGCCATTCCGGATGATGAGTGCATCATGGCGGTCATCAGTCTGGGTTACCGTGCATCGGACCCCAACCGTCCTGACCGAAAGCAGACTCAGGAGATAGTGAAGTTCTTCTGATAATAAAGATTTTTTCCCTGTTTTTCTTACCTTTGAACCCTGAAGATGGAACAGGCAGTTGATTCATATCTGACGGTCAAAGGGGAGGCGCAGGCTCAGTTTGTGGAGCAGCGCAGCCGTTTCATATCGTTCATATGGCATGTAACTACCGCCGATGAGGTCAAGGAGCGTATAGCTGCATTGCAGAAGGAATATTATGATGCGCGGCATGTATGTTATGCGTATATGCTTGGCGCTGAACGCACTGACTGGCGTGCCAATGATAACGGTGAGCCCTCAGGGACTGCCGGCAAGCCTATATTGGGACAGATAAACAGTGCCGGATTGAGCGATGTGCTGATTGCTGTGGTCCGGTATTTTGGGGGCGTAAAGCTGGGAACTTCAGGGCTGACAGAGGCGTATAGGCTGGCCGCGGCTCAGGTAATTGAAAAGGCTGAGGTGGTTACGGCATACGTGGAGCGTAACGTGACGGTGCTGTTTACATACAATATGACCAATGTGGTCATGAAGGCAGTTAAGGATCTTGAGGTGAGGATAATAGCGCAGGATTATGGCTCTTTTAGTACAGAAGGCGCAGAACGGACTTTTGACTGTAAGGCGGTAATTAGGGCAAGATTGTCTGTGGCCGATGATTTTGAATCAAGGATTAATGCTGTGGCTGATACTCAGGCTGATAAGGAACTGGTATTGCATAGTTTTTGAAAAAATAGGAATGACAAGCGTGAGCAAGGTAAAGTTTTTGATCTTATTACTGTTACTCAGTGTTACTTGTAGGGCGGAATTTGTTCCGGCTGACAGGGCTGCTATCGTAGCTTCAAATTTTTTACATTCCAACGATATTACAAGTAACTTTGTAAGCAAGAGAATGAGTCTGTATGATCATGATGAATCTAATATCACAAAGGCTAATGATAAGGCTCCGGCTCATTACATATTTCAGGGAGAGGACGGTAAGGGATTTGTTATTGTGGCAGCAGATGATGCTTGCCAACCCATATTAGGTTATTCTTATGATGGGACACTGTCAGTTGACGGCCTGCCCGATAATATGAAATATTGGCTTGAATGGGTAGATGACCAGATATATTATGCCCGTGACAATAATATTGAGCCTTCAGAGGAGGTGAAGAAGCAATGGGCGTTTACCAAAGCGGGTAATGGTGGGAAAGTTCTTGAAACGGCTAAATGGAATCAGGGCAGTCCATATAATGAAAAGTGTCCTATGGATGGTGACAATCATAGTGTTACAGGCTGTGTGGCAACCGCTACAGCTATTGTGATGAGGTACCATAAATGGCCCCAAGAGGGTAAGGGCAAAACAGATTCCTATTATACCGCGACCAGAAATCTCCATGTACCGGCAATGGAACTGGACCATTCATACAATTGGGACAGGATGCCTTTGAACTATTCAGAATCAAATAAAAGCTTATTCAGGCAGGTAGCCGTGCTGATGGCAGAAATAGGTGCTGCATTCAAAGCCGATTATACTGCAAGCAGTACAAGTGCAAGCTATGATATCAACGTATTATACCGCAATTTCGGTTATTCACCTTCAATGCGCAGTCTTTCCAGAAGTAATTATAACAACAGTGACTGGACATCTATGTTAAAGCGTCAGATAGATGCCAACCTTCCGGTCCTGTACAGCGGCAGCGGTAAGAATAATGGAGGTCATGCATTTGTGATTGACGGTTATCAGAGTGACTATTTTTTCCATATTAATTGGGGTTGGGGAGGCGAGTCAAACGGTAATTTCTCATTGGGTAATTTGGTGCCGAACAGTACTAATAATTTTAGTGACGATCAGTGGGCAATAGTGGATATGAGGCCAGCCAGCCAAACGGACAGAATAAAGCTTTCATTCAAAGACAGTGGAATCTGGTCTTATACCCAAAAATTCAGAAAGGGGGTGGCATTTGGTCTTGCTGTCTCTATAGGGAATGATAATATGGTTAATTTCTCTGGGGATATAATGTTGGCGGTAACTGACAGAAACGGAAAGATCAAACAGGTCCTGAAAGAATACCCTAATTGCGATTCATGGGGTTTATACACTTATGAGAGATCACTGACCATTAATGAAGAAATAAAGGTAGGAGACAGGATCAGGGCATTCTATAGAGAAGATGAAGAAACGGAATGGAGCCTGATAACTTCAGATTCATATGATATACCTTGGGAGATTCTTATAGCTGAAGAGTATTATTTGCATGAGATTACAAGTTTTACATATAATAATGACTTAAAGGAGATAGAACTTATAACCAAAGAATATGCAGTAGTCAGATTATATGATCCAGAAAATAAAGAGGTTACAGAGCTGGTCGATAGAGATGACACCTATGCCTGTATTCATACAGACAAACTTATTGAGGGGCAATACAAAATTGTAATATCCACTGAATCTGACAGTATGGAATTGTTATTCTCTATTATCTATTGATTAATTGGTTTAAGATGAGTTATCTGGTAAGACATATATATTTTTGCCTATTATGCTTAGGTCTTTTGCTGGTTTCTTGTCGAGACAAGGATGAAGATGGAGGTGAAACATTCATCAATCTGCAGTCAAAAGAGATTCTGTTTGATGCTAATGGCGGATCATTGGAAGTGCCTTTCAGTACGTCGGCTGGTTGGACAGTTGTTATGTATTATACTCCAGGTAACTGGTGTACTACCAATAAGACCGCCGGTAGTAAGGGTAATTCTGTATTGGTGATAACTGCCAGCGAAAATAAGACAAACTATGAAAGGAATACGGCCATACGTATAACATGTAAGGAAAAAACAGAAAAAATCATTGTTACCCAAAAGCAGAAGGATGCCATTTTGCTGAGTTCCAATAAGGTTGAAGTTGACCGGAATGGAGGTGAGAGAATCATTGTTGTCAATGCCAATGTAGATTATGAGTGTACTGTTGAGTCCGGTTCCGAATGGATAACAGTACAACCTGCAACCAAGGGAATGATATCTTCTGACTTTTCACTAAAGATAGCTCCAAATCATACTTTTGAGAAACGTCAGGGCATTGTTATTGTTAAGGCAGAATCTATTTCTGAGAGGATTGATATATATCAGGCTGCTTCAGTTCCAGAACTTATTCTCTCGGAAAACTTACATATTGCCAAGAGTACAGGTGATACTGTAAAAGTGGAGGTTAAGAGTAACTGTGATTACTCATGCAATTTACCTGAGTTGGATTGGATCAGTGAGACTGAGTCAGGCATGCAGTCTCAATTTACTCATTATTTTGCCATAAAACCAAATGAGACAAGGATGTCCAGGACGGCGACAGTATTTTTTACTAATCTGTATAACGGCGGCAAAGAAGAACTGACAATAATCCAGTTGCCCGAACATGCCATTACTACAGCCCGGAGTGAATATAACCTGAACCCGTCCAAGAAGGAGATTCTGTTACGATTGAACTCCAATGTGGATTTCAATGTTGACGTTCCTGTCAATTGGATTCATGTATCGCAGAAAGAGACAACAGAACCTCTCAAGTTTTATGATATTTCAATGGTTGTTGATGAAAACAAGACTCATGAACCAAGAGAAGCATTTGTCACATTCTATACTGTTGAATTGATCCAGAGGGTAGTCGTACGGCAGGATGGTCGCAGTGATTATGTCAAAGCTGTCATTCAGCATCATTCTCCTAATCTGAAGGCTTCTGTGTCAGGTAGTAAACTGTATGGCTTTGTTGATTGGGGTGACGGTAACAGCGATAACCTTAATACTTCAAATACCCACACTTATTCAGATACGATTGACAGATATGTCAAAATTGACTGTTGGGGTATCAGTTCTTTCAAATTGCCGTCACTTACAAATGTCTCATCGGTTGCCATATACGTAAACGGAGATAGTGAAGCCGGAGCGGAAGATTTTGTTGTTGAGAAAAGGGGATGGGACAGATAATTATTATGATTATGAGGAGATATTTTCTTATATTGGTTATGCCTTTGTTGCTGTGCTGCTGTCACAGTGAAAAGAACTATCCTGTAGCTGATGAAGAGTGTATGCTCTGGGCAGAGATTGAAGGTGTGGCATATACAACCCGTTCACAGATAGCTCCTACAGGCATATTCAGTTGGACTGACGATGATCTGATAGGTATATGCGGCCATACAATTATCAATCAAAGGTTTCATTATATTGGTGGATCCTCATCGGATAATGTTTTCTCGGGTATCTTTGATCTCTTGGCAGACAGTATCCGGTTTGGATATTATCCATACCAAAAGGATATAGTGATCAGGGGTGACAGTCTGCATTTTACTATCGGTAAGGAGGCTGAATTCAGAAATGATGTCAATTACGCGCCAATGATGGGATTCTTGAGCGGCAAGAATACCATGTTGTTCAAACAGGCCGGAGGCTTGATGCGACTCTCTTTCAAGGGATTCACCAAAGAGATGAGTAAGGTTGTAGTGGAGTCGGTTGGCGAATCAAGACATTGTCTTTCAGGAAATGCCGTTATGCATATCGGAATGAAATCCAATCCTTGTTTTAGAATTGATACAGGTTCTTATGGTAGAGAGTTCGATATTACATTTCTTGATAAGGACACTTCAACCTATAAGCTGCTTGTCCCTTTCCAAGTGGGAGAATACTCAATGATAAGAGTATCAATAGTTGACAATAATAGTGATACCGTTATCTCAAGGGCATTGTCGGATGTGGTAATGGAGAGAGCCAAATTGATTGATGTTGAATTGTTGGATTGTAACGATAATTAAAGAAATATGAAAGCAAGAAAACTTATGTATGGACTGGCCGTAGCCCTGTTGGCTATGGGTATTCAGTCATGTGGAGGCCAGACAAGGCCTGAGAACAAGAACGGACACGATCTGTGGTTGGGTGATATTACAGTTCCTGTTGATGCGGTGAACAAGGAGTTGTTGAGCAAATACGACAATGAACTTGGTGACGAGGGTTTTCGTATAAAACGGAATGAAAAAGGCGAGTCTGTGATTTATGCCAATACCCAAGTGGGTCTGATGTACGGTACATATCACCTGAAACGTCTGGGTGAATGTGGTGACCTTTCAAAACTAGACAAGGAGATAGTTGAGGTTCCTGCATTCAGATACCGTATCCTGAACCATTGGGATAATCCCAATCTTACCGTTGAGCGCGGATATGCAGGCAAGTCTCTCTGGAAGTGGGAGGAGCTGCCTAGCACGATACGTCCTGAGTATGAGGAGTATGCCCGCGCCAATGCATCAATCGGTATAAACGGAACAGTTCTGAACAACGTTAATGCCGATGCACGCATGCTGTCACGTGAGTATCTTGAGAAGGTTAAGGTGCTTGCTGATATATTCCGTCCTTATGGCATAAAGGTATATCTTTCATTGAACTTTGCAGCTCCCAAGCACCTGGCCAATCTTAAGACCAGCGATCCTCTTGACAAGGACGTTATCAAGTGGTGGAATGACAAGGTGGCTGAGATTTACAGCATCATTCCTGATTTTGGAGGCTTCCTGGTAAAGGCTAACTCTGAGGGTCAGTCCGGCCCGCAGGATTACGGACGCACTCATGCTGACGGTGCCAATATGATAGCCGATGCCGTTAAGCCCTATGGCGGAATAGTGATGTGGAGAGCTTTCGTATATGCCGCCGAATCTCCTGACCGTGCCAAGCAGGCCGTTGAGGAGTTTAAGCCATTGGACGGTCAGTTCCGTGACAATGTTATCATTCAGATAAAGAACGGACCGGTTGATTTCCAGCCGCGCGAGCCGTTCAGCCCGTTGTTCGGACAGTTGGAGCATACCAACATAATGGCCGAGATGCAGATTACCCAGGAGTATCTTGGACACAGCAACCACATGGTATATCTGCATCCTATGTGGAAGGAGTGCCTGGATTCTGATACATATCAGAAGGGAGAGGGCAGTACTGTTGCAGCCGAGACTCTTGGCAAGGTTCATGGCAATACGGCAACCAGCGCCATAGCAGGTGTAACGAATATAGGTGATGACATAAACTGGTGCGGACATCAGCTGGCTCAGGCTAACTGGTATGCTTTTGGCCGTATGGCCTGGAATCCGGATCTCTCTTCAGAGCAGATTATAGACGAATGGCTCAAGCAGACATTCACCACCAATAAGAAGTTTGTGGAGCCTGTGGCCAAGATGATGCTGGCCTCACGTGAGGCGTGCGTCAAGTATGAGATGCCCATGGGACTGCACCATACATTCAAGGGTCCTGACCATTACGGACCCGGTCCTTGGGACCGTTCGTCACGCCCTGACTGGGAGCCTGCTTACTACCACAAGGCTGCAGCTGACGGAGTTGGGTTTGACCGTACGTCAAAGACCGGAACAGATGCCGTATCACAGTATCACGAGCCGTTAAAGTCTCTGTATGACAATGTTGAGACATGCCCCGAGAACCTGATCCTGTGGTTCCATCATCTGCCTTGGGACTATAAGATGAAGGATGGCCGCACTCTGTGGGATGAGCTATGCTATACTTATGAGGAGGGTATCAAGGAGGCACGCGGCTTCATTAAGACATGGGAGAGCGTAGAGCGGTTTGTCGATCAGGAACGTTATGACCAGGTACATGAGAAACTGATACGTCAGGCCAAGGATGCCATTTGGTGGAGAGACGCTACAATGCTCTATTTCCAGCAGTATTCCAAAATGGAGATTCCTTCAGACTGCACACCTGCCCAGCATACTCTTGATGAGTTGCGCCGTTTCCGTCTTGGCATTTCAAACTATGAGAATCCTGCCATAGACAAACTTCCGGAGTATACTCTGGAATAAACGCATAGGGGACAACGCGTAGGGGACGGTTCTGTTCGCGAACAGAACCGTCCCCTACGCGAACAGAACCGTCCCCTTTGCGATTAATAGTAAAAGAGCCAGCGGATATCCCTATGGGCAATGAACTTAAAGAAGAACACCATTGAGTAGTAGAAGCTGGATCCCTTCAGGCCTTTCACTTTATAGCCAAGGTGACGGCACACTATGCCGAACATGGTTTCCATAGAGTGGGCCAGGGAACCTACGCTTCCTGTTGTGAGCTGCTTGCCATAATCATCGGCCGAATAATTGTTCTTGAGAAGGAACCGGATTATTTCAGCCCGGCATAAAAACATTGTACCGGCGCAGAATACGGCTTCGTCGTCATAAGGGATACCATATTCAAGACACAACTTCTCAGTAAACGGGCGGTTCTGTGACGCCTCTTTTTTGAGCAGGAAGAATTTGGGGCAAACCATTCCTACATCAGGTGATGATGAAATGGTTTTGAATGCTTTGTCAAAGCGTTTTTTAGAACCGATCAATGGTGCTATAATGTTGTCGCGGAATCCGTAATCACGGTAATGGAGGTGGTTTAACGCCAATGCGTCGCGACTGTTCTTTGTGTGGATCTTAAGAATGTACTCATACGATGCAAGATCTACACTTTTTATGGCCTGAAAGAACGGATAGACATCATATCCGCTATTCTCAACGAGCATGACCTCTGCATCGGGGTGTTGGGACAGGAACTTACGGCGTATTTCCCCGTTTTCATAGGTCAGCGTGACTATCAGCTTGAAAGGTACGGTAATGTTGGATAACCTTTCCAGAAAATAATCTGCCTGATCTTGATAGTACAGATGTAAATGAACCAGTAATTTGCCCATCTTTTTTATGAGCCGAAGGCGGGACTCGAACCCGCGACCTACGCATTACGAATGCGTTGCTCTACCAACTGAGCTATTTCGGCTTAAATCGGCTGCGAAGGTAGTAAAAAATATTTGGCCGTATCGGCTTTTTGGGGTATTTTTGTAAATTAATATAGGCATATTGCCTATATGGGATTTAATTGACGGATTTATAATGAAATATGCTTTGGTGACCGGTGGCTCACGTGGCTTGGGACGTGCTGTATGCATCAAGCTGGCCAGTCTTGGCTATCCGGTCCTTATTAACTATAAGTCAAATTCAGAAGCTGCAGAGGAGACAAAACGTCTCGTTGAGGAGGCCGGAGGCAAGGCGGAACTCCTTCCTTTTGATGTATCAGTACAGCAGGAGGTTGAGGCTGCCGTTGACAATTGGCAGGAACAGCATAAGGAGGATTATATAGCAGTGCTTGTGAATAATGCCGGAATCCGGCGTGACAACCTGCTGGTTTTCATGCAGGATGATGACTGGAACAGTGTGCTGAACACTAATCTGAACAGTTTCTTTTATCTGACGCGCCGTCTGCTCAAGGACATGCTTTCCAAGCGCTGGGGCAGGATAGTCAATATGGCATCATTGTCCGGCATCAAGGGCCTGCCAGGTCAGACCAATTATTCTGCGGCTAAGGCAGCTCTGATAGGTGCTACCAAGGCTTTGGCTCAGGAGGTTGCCGCACGCAAGGTTACGGTAAATGCCGTAGCTCCCGGATTCATTGCAACCGATATGACCAAGGAACTGCCGGAGGATGAGTTGAAAAAGATGATTCCTGTGGGCCGGTTCGGACGTCCTGACGAGGTGGCTGCAGCTGTGGGTTTCCTTGTGTCGGAAGAGGCGTCTTATATCACCGGTGAGGTTATTTCAGTAAACGGAGGATTATATACCTGATTTGAATGGGAAGAGTTGTAATAACAGGCATGGGAATATGGAGCTGCCTCGGTCAGAGTCTTGATGAGGTCCGCAGTTCATTGTTTGAGGGTAAATCAGGGATAGGCGTTGATCCGGTCCGTAAGGAATACGGCTACAGGTCAGCTCTAACAGGAATAGTACCCACGCCCGTGCTGAAAGGTGTGCTTGACCGCCGTCTGCGCGCCGGAATGAGTGAGGAGGCTGAGTTTGCCTACATGGCATCACGTGACGCATTTGCTGCCGCCGGCATAGATGATGATTATCTGCTCAACAATGAGGTGGGAGTGATATTCGGTAATGACTCATCGGCCAAACCGGTCATAGAGACCAATCGTATCATGGAGGAGTATAAGGATACGGCTATGCTTGGATCCGGTCTTATATTCCAGTCCATGAACTCAACCGTAAACATGAACATGAGTACCATATTCCATCTGCGGTGTCAACTTTACGCT
>Ga0265300_10003734_pt1 | contig 12401 bp, 7 predicted proteins | sample AusTroGonzalo_MG_FD_193482 | JGI IMG/M metagenome (GOLD analysis project Ga0265300, IMG submission 193482) | Bovine rumen microbial communities from tropical cattle in Woodstock, Queensland, Australia - Gonzalo_03 | ecosystem: Host-associated > Mammals > Digestive system > Stomach > Rumen ... | reverse complement strand
ACGATGCCATCCCGCAGGCCATCAGCGAAATCTACAATCCCGTTTTCCATATTCAGACGCAGGAGCAGTTCCTGGAGCTGATCAATCTGGTGAACGGTACGGCCGCTACCAAAATGAGCGGCCTCACGCAGATGCTGGACCCCTCCAAGACCTACGACACCGACCATCCGTCCACCGAGGAGGACTACCGCTGGTACCGCTCGGAGGATGTGGTGAACGGCAAGGTGGTCGCCGGGGCCGTGCCGGTGAGCCGGGCCGATGCCGAGGCTGAAGGCTACATCTTCTACGACCACTATCATCCGGCCAACGCCGACCAGGCCGCCTATGCCCGTGAGGACTACCTCCGCGGCCCGTTCAGCTTCTACGAGGACGACCTCAAGCGTCACTTTACCATCTACCTGGACAACGACCTGGACTTCTACGACTGGGCGCTTGCGCCTATCGGCAATGAAGATCCTTCGGTACGGCTCAGCGACGACGGTGCCTGCCCTTTCCGCGGTGTCTTCGAGGGGCAGATGCACAAGCTCACGAACGTGAATGTGACGGGCGGTTATCTCTTCCGCCACTGCTTCGACGCGGCCATCCGCAACCTTGTCATTGAGACCGTGCACGACTTCAAACTGGTGCACACGGCCGAGGCAGGCAGCGAGTCGGGCTACGGCGCCTACATCGTGGGCGTCTCCATCAAGGCTCCCTCGGCCGGCAACCCCATTGCGACCAAACTGCTGGGCAACAGCTACGTGGTGGGCTGCCTCTACCAGGGCCGCGCCGGCGGCGCCATGGTGGGCACGGCCGACGACCTGCACATGGTGGGCAATATGATGGCGGCCGATGGCCTCCCCTCCGGCAGCGGCGCGCTGCTGGGTGCTTATGTGGATGCCGAGGACCGTTTCCTGGCCCCGCAGACGGGCAAGAAACTGGAATGGGGCCGATTCATGGTGAACTACTACGACCTCACGCGCTCCCCGGGAACCACAGCGGTGGGCGGGGTGGCCGATGCTTATAACCCGCTGGAGTATATCCGCGGCGCGCACTCCTATGTGCTCAAGGCCAAGAACGACAACCTGCTCTCCGACGATGTGCCTTACGACAAGCTGGCCTCCGACCTCATGCGGGAGGGCTTCTACGGCCTGGCACCCTGGAAGGCGATGAACTTTGCCATCTGGCGTTACAACCAGGACGGTTATGTGGTGAGCGAGCCGCACAACTGCCTGGGCCATTACGAGAATAACAACACGGGCTATGCCCATTCCTATCCGGTCTTTGTGGCCGGCGCGCCTGACGACAGCTGCCAGGCCTGGAATGTACTTACACAGAATAACTGATGAGAAGAGTATTACTTTGCCTGGGACTGGGTGTGCTGCTGGCCGCCTGCGCGAAGGAAGAGCTTTCGCAGGAGGGAGTGCTGCAGTTCACCACCTCCGTCGCTTCCTTTGACGGCGCGCCTGAAACCCGCACCAATATCGCCGGCAATGCTTTTGCCGTGGGGGACCGCATGAAGCTGAAGATTATCTGCCCCTACAGCGACCATACCCAGTTCGGGGAAACCACCTATGGCCACAGCGCCGACGCATTCTGGCTCTTCAAGTGGAGCGGCAGCGCGTGGAGCGTGCTCACGGCTGCCGACAAAGTGGACGTGGAAGGGGAGTACCGCTATTCCGCCGCGCCCAGCCTGTATGAGCGCTTTGCTGCCCAGCAGACGCCTTACGTGTTCACGGCTTCCACCTGGAGCGAGAATGTGCTCTTTATCTCCGGTTCCAAGCTGTATTCCCAGTACAGCTATGTGTTCGAGGCCGACCAGACCGCCGAATCCGATTATCTGAAGTCCGACCTGCTGTGGGCCCAGTCCTACATGCAGACGGGTTCCTATAATGTGCACCTGGCTTTCCAGCATGTGATGGCCTGCCTGAAGATTGACATCAGCGCACTGGGGCTCTCCTCCCAGGCTGTCGTGACACTGGAGGGCATGCCGGACATCGACCAGAAGGAGGTCGTTGTGGGCGATTATTATGCCGCCCGCAGCAAGGTGAACTCCAAGTTCGGCTACCAGGAAAAGACCGTTTGCACCAAGGAGCAGAACGGCAAGGTGCTGGGCGTGGCTGTTGTGAGCGATGCCTCTTCCAAGGCGCTGGTCTATGCCCTGGACGGCGTTAAGGTGCCGAATACGGGCGTTTACACGGCCCACCGTGACGGCGATGCTTACTATCTGATTGTGCCGCCGTGCACGCTCCAGGACCAGGCCAGGTTCTGGGTGCGTGACGGAGAGAAGCGTTACAGCTACCAGCTCTCCAGAACTACGTTTGAACAGGGAAAACTGTATCCCGTGACCATTACCGCAGAATGAAGCGTCTGAAGTATATCCTTTTCGTGGCCCTGACCGCCTGTACGGCCAGGGAGCCGCTTGTGAATAACCAGCCGGAGATCAAGGGCATCCAGGCCCGTATCGTCGGCGGGGAGGAACCGTCTACGCGTGCCGGTTCCGTCACCAAACTGAGCGACTATGTGGGCCGCAGCAAGTTCAAGGGCGGCGACCGCGCGGTGTTCACCAACATCCGCCGCACTTCGCATCCCATCATTGACTTTACCTATCCCGGCAACGGCAACTACGAGGGTGTGGTCTTCGAGGCCGGTGCTTCGGGCGGCTGGACGCGGGCCAAGGACACGGACGGCCCCGAGCGCATCTACTGGACCGATGCCGTGAACCCGCATACCTTCGTGGCCTATGCTCTTCCGCAGGCCGGCGACTATGACTGGCGTTCTGTGCCGATGACTGTCGGCGCTGAAGATGTGACGTATTATGTGGGCTCGCTGGGAGACCCTTCCTCCGCTGGGGCAGTGGATTACCGCGGCGGTAACGAGCTCATCGAGAAGGAGGACCTTCTCCTTTGCTACGACCGCGGGGTGACGGCCGAACCCGGCGGCAGTGTGGCCCTGGTGAAGTTCGGCCATGCCATGAGCAGCGTGCGCGTGGTGGTGGATATCAACGGATTCTCGGCCGGCGCCAGCGCGGTGGATAACCGGACGGTGGTATCCAATATGAAGCTTCTGGACCAGCCTACACTCTATATCTGGCAGCAGTCCAACGGCATTGTGCGCTCCCTGCGCGAGGGCGATCCCTATTACGACGAGGATGGCCGCAAGGATGTGCTGCTGTGGATTCCCAAGCCGGAAGGCGTGGGTGACAAACAGGCCAGGACTTTCACTTTCTATGGCATCACGACGCCCCAGCCGGAGAACTACGGCACCACGCGTCTGAGCTTTGACGTTACCTATCCCGATCCGCTGGACCCTTCCGTAGATAAGACGCACACTTATACGGCCAGCCTGAAGAACGTATTCTTCGAGTCCGGTTACAATACCACCCTGAACATCTCCCTGAACCACCTGAACGAGCAGATGACGGTGGGCTGTGAATACGAGGACTGGCAGTTTGTCTCTACGCCGGACCAGAGCCAGCTGAAGAAGAATTCCACCTTCCTGCACGACACCAAACGCGCCAGCGTGACCGTCGTGGGCGACGCCAACGCCACGCCCGATGACGCTACCTGGCTCTATGACCTGAACGGTACCGTTTACGATATCTATGGCCATGACGGTACGGAGGAGCATCCTTACCAGATTTCTACGGCCTACCAGCTGCTGTCCTTCGCCTATGAGGTGCAGGGCGGCCGCAGCTTCGAGGGCCAGTACGTGAGCCTGGATGCCGATATTACTTTTGAGGTGGCCTGGATTGGGATTGGCAATGCCGGCAGCGCCTTCAATGGCGTTTTCCTGGGCGGTCACCGCTTTGTCTACGGTGTCAAGGACCAGCCGCTGTTCTACAGCCTGGGCGCCAAGGCCAAGGTGGAGCAGTTGCAGGTAAGTGCCGGCGGTACGGTATCCCTTGGCGGTCTCTTTGCCGCCGTGAATGAGGGCCTCGTGAGCGGCTGCCGTGTTGTAGGAGACGTGGAACTGGGCGCAGCCTCTGCCGGTGCCTTTGTGGGTGACAACCGGGGCGTGCTCTTTGCCAGCTATCATGTGGGCGACACCAAGGGCCCTGCTGCCGTGGGCGGTCTTGTGGGCCTCAATTCCGGTACCCTGGTGGGCTGCTACCATGCCGGTCATGTGAACGGCACTTCTGCCCGGGGCATTGCCGCCTCAGATTCCGGTACCATTGAGGCCTGTTTCTTCAACAAAACCCTGCTGCCATCTTCCGATGCAAACGGCTACACCTCTGCCGAAATGACCAAGCAGGCCTTCACCGATGCCCTGAACGCCGGCCTCACTGCCTGGCGCACTTCCCATCCCTCCTACGATAACCACTACTACGTCCACCAGCCCGCCAATTACCCCCGCCTGAACGATTAATTTATTATTTCCCTGATGAAGGGTGTCTGGTACTGGTAGGCGAGTTTGGTGAGATCCCAGCCGGGGGTGGTGAGAAGGAGAGCGGCTTTCTTGCCGCGGGTGATGGAGCCGTAGTCGGAGGAGACGCCCATGGCGTAGGCACTGTTGAGGGTGACTGCGTTAAAGGCTTCGATGGGGGTGAGACGCATTTTGATGCAGCCCTGGGCCATGACAAAGCGCATGTCTCCGCAGGGGGAAGAGCCGGGGTTGTAGTCACTGGCGAGGGCTATGCCCAGACCGGCCTGGATAAAGTCTTTGGCGCGGCCATAGGGGAGGCCCAGGAAGAAGGAGGAACCCGGCAGCATGGTGGGCATGGTCCAACTGCCTTTCAGAGCTTCGATTTCGGCTTCGGTGGTGCGCTCCAGGTGGTCTACGGAGAGAGCCTGATGCTTGACTCCCACCTGCACGCCGCCGCTCACGGCCAGTTCGTTGGCGTGGATCTTGGGGGTGAGCAGATGCTGTGCTGCGGTGAGAATGCGGTCGGTGTCTTCCACCGTGAAAAAGCCTTCATCACAGAAAACGTCAATGAAATCGGCGTACTCGGCCGCCTGCGGAATCATGTCGATGACCGCCTGCACGTAGGCCTCGTGCGTGTATCCTCGGCCCACTGCGTGCGCGCCCAGGAAGGTGCTCTTGACGGTGGCGGGGACAGACTGGCCGATGCGTCGGATGACCCGCAGCATCTTCATTTCGGCCTCGGGGGTGAGGCCATAGCCGCTCTTGATTTCCAGGGCCACGGTGCCTTTGTCCATCATTTCCTGCACACGGACCAGGGACTGGCGGTAGAGCTCGTCCTCGGAGGTTTGCTGCAGGAGGTCGGCCGAGTTGAGGATGCCGCCGCCGCGGGCCGCGATCTCCTCGTACGAGAGGCCGTTGATCTTGTCCAGGAACTCCCCGTCCCGGGAACCGGCGTAGACCACGTGCGTGTGGCTGTCACAGAAGCCAGGGATGAGCATGCCGCCCTGGGCGTCGATAGACTCCCGGTCGGGGCCGGGAGTGACGCTGTCCATCTCTCCAAAGTCCACAATGCGGCCGTCCTCGATGGCCAGCCAGGCATTGCGAAGCATGCCGGTACGCCCCTGCTCGGCGCCCTCCACACGGAGCACGCCCTCGGGCTGGATGCCGGCCAGAAGGCCGATGTTATAGATAAGTTTCATTCTTGATGAACGCTACCGTTTTCATGATGTACGGATGCATGTAGGTGTCCGTGTCGATGAAGGGCACTTCCTTGCGGTAGTCCTTGAAGATGCGCTCCAGGAGCGGGGAACTCTTCAGCGGGCGGCGGAACTCCAGCGCCTGGGCTGCGTTGAACAGCTCGATGGCCAGCACGGTTTCCACATTGTCCACGATGCGCACCAGCTTGGTGGCGGAATTCGAGCCCATGGAAACGTGGTCCTCCTGTCCCTGGGAAGAGGGGATGGAGTCGCAGGAGGCGGGCCAGCAGAGCCCCTTGTTCTGGGACACGATGCTGGCGGCGGTGTACTGCGGAATCATGAAGCCGCTGTTGAGGCCCGGCGACGCCACCAGGTACTTCGGCAGGCCGCGCAGGCCGTCGATGAGCTGGAAGGTACGGCGCTCGGAGATGCTGGCGAGTTCGCTCATCGCAATGGCCAGGGAGTCCATCGGAATGGCGATGGGCTCGCCGTGGAAGTTGCCGGCGCTGATGACCATGTCCTCGTCCGGGAAGATATTGGGGTTGTCCGTGGCCGAGTTAATCTCGTTCTCGATGACGGACTTCACGTAGGCGATGTTGTCCTTGACGGCGCCGTGCACCTGCGGGATGCAGCGGAAGCTGTAAGGGTCCTGCACATGCACTTTGGGCCGATTGATGAGCTCGCTGCCCGCGAGGATTTCCATGAAGGCCTTGCCCGTGAGAATCTGGCCGGTGTGGGGCCGAAGCAGATGCGTCAGCGGAAGGAACGGCTCGATGCGGCCGTCGTAGGCGTCCAGGGACATGGCGCCGATTCTGTCGGCCCAAGCGCTCAGCCGCATGCTCTTGAGGATGCACCAGATGGCGTGCGCGCTCATAAACTGCGTGCCGTTCAGAAGGGCCAGGCCCTCCTTCGACTGCAGGGTGATGGGCTCCCAGCCCAGCTCCTTCCAGACATCGGCCGCCGGGCGCACCTTCCCTTTGTAGAGCACTTCGCCCATGCCGATGATCGGGAGGGTGAGGTGCGCCAGAGGGGCGAGGTCGCCGGATGCACCCAGCGAACCCTGCTGGTACACCACGGGCAGCACGTCCTCGTTGAACATGTCGATGAGGCGCTGCAGGGTGCACAGCTGTACGCCGGAATGGCCATAGGAGAGGGACTGCGCCTTCAGCAGGAGCATGAGCTTCACAATCTCCGGACGCACGGTATCGCCGGTGCCGCAGGCGTGGGACATCACCAGGTTGTGCTGCAGCTGGCTCAGGTCCTTCCGGGGAATGGTGACATTGTACAGGGAGCCGAAACCGGTGGTGATGCCATACACGGGACGGCCGATGTCTTCCATCTTCCTGTCCAGGTATTCGCGGCACTTTACAACGGCCTCGGTGGCCTCTTTGGAAAGGACCAGTTTCTCGTGTTTGTCCAGAATTTCTTTTACTCTCTCCAGGGAGAGATGCTCGGCAGATATGGAGTGCATAGTCTATTGTAGTGCGTTTTTAATCAGTGTTTCATCGGCCTCATTCGGAAGGGTCACTTTAAGACCGGGGGTGCGGGCCATTTCGCGCTCAATGGCGAAGCGGGCGCCGCTGTTGCGGGCCCAGCTGCGGCGGGCGATGCCGTTGTTCACGTCCCAGAAGAGCATCTCGCGGATGTGGCGGGCGCTGTCCTCGGAACCGTCGATGACCATGCCGAAGCCGCCGTTGATGACCTCGCCCCAGCCCACGCCGCCGCCGTTATGGATGCTCACCCAGGTGGCGCCGCGGAAGCCGTCGCCGATAACGTTCTGCACGGCCATGTCGGCCGTAAAGCGGCTGCCGTCGTAGATGTTGGACGTCTCGCGGAAGGGGGAGTCCGTGCCGGAGACGTCGTGGTGGTCGCGGCCCAGCACGATGGGGGCCGATATTTCCCCCTTGCGGATGGCCTCGTTGAAGGCCAGGGCAATCTGCGTGCGGCCTTCGCAGTCGGCGTAGAGGATACGGGCCTGGGAGCCGACAACCAGCTTGTTGCGGCCGGCTTCCCGGATCCAGTGGATGTTGTCCCGCATCTGGCCGGCAATCTCCTCGGGGGAGTTGGCGGCTATTTCGGAGAGCACCTTGACGGCAATCTCGTCGGTCTTGGCCAGGTCTTCGGGCTTTTCGCTCATGCACACCCAGCGGAACGGGCCGAAGCCGTAGTCGAAGTACAGCGGCCCCATGATATCCTGCACGTAGGAAGGGTAGCGGAAGGTACCATCGGCCTTCAGTACGTCGGCCCCGGCGCGGGAGCTTTCCAGGAGGAAAGCGTTGCCGTAGTCGAAGAAGTACATGCCCTTGGCGGCGAGCCTGTTGACGGCGGCGACGTGGCGCCGGAGCGATGCCTGCACCGCTTCCTTGAATTTTCCGGGTTCATCGGCCATCATGCGCTTGGATTCCTCCAGGCTGTAGCCCACGGGGTAGTAGCCGCCGGCCCAGGGGTTGTGCAGGGAGGTCTGGTCACTGCCCAGGTCTACTTTTATGTTTTCATCGGCCAGCCGCTCCCAGAGGTCTACGACATTGCCTACGTAGGCCAGCGAGACGGGTTTGGCAGCTTTTACTGCTTCTTTGATGCGGGGGATGAGCGCGTCCAGGTCTGTGTGCAGCTCGTCCACCCACCCCTGCTCGTAGCGCTTTTCGGCGGCCTTGGGGTTGATTTCGGCGGTGACGCTCACCACGCCGGCGATGTTGCCGGCTTTCGGCTGTGCGCCGCTCATGCCGCCAAGGCCGGCGGTGACAAAGAGTTTCCCGGCCGGGCTGCCGCCCTGCTTTCTGGCGGCGTTCATCACGGTGATGGTGGTGCCGTGCACGATACCCTGCGGGCCGATGTACATGTAGCTGCCGGCGGTCATCTGGCCGTACTGGCTCACGCCCAGGGCGTTGAAACGCTCCCAGTCGTCGGGCTTGGAGTAGTTGGGGATGACCATGCCGTTGGTCACGATCACACGCGGGGCGTCTTTGTGGCTGGGGAACAGGCCCAGCGGGTGGCCGGAGTACATGACCAGCGTCTGCTCGTCGGTCATGGTGGCCAGGTATTGCATCACCAGACGGTACTGGGCCCAGTTCTGGAAGATGGCGCCGTTCCCGCCGTAGATGATGAGCTCGTGCGGGTGCTGGGCCACTCTCTCGTCCAGGTTGTTCTGGATCATGGCCATGATGGCGGCCGCCTGCCGGCTTTTGGCCGGGTATTCGTCAATGGGACGGGCGTAAATCTTATAGGAAGGTCTGTACCGGTACATGTAGATGCGGCCATACTCCTTGAGCTCTGCCGCAAACTCCGGTGCCAGCTGCGCATGCAGGGCTTCCGGGAAGTACCTCAGCGCATTCTTCAGTGCCAGCAGCTTCTCTTCCTTTGTAAGGATATCCTTGCGCTTGGGCGCGTGGTTGATGGCTTTGTCATACGGCTTGGCTTCCGGCAGCTGAGCCGGAATACCGGTCAGAATCTCGTCTTGAAAAAGAGTCCGTGGCATTTATCTGATTGATTATTAGTTTGTTAGTACAACTGACGGGTGTGTTTTTCCTACCCGTCTGTTGTGCTATGTGTTTGGTTATCTGTTTGTTAAACGCCACAGGCTTCCAGCGTTTGGCGTTCCAGTTCCTGCGCTTCGGCGACGATTTCATCGGCCCGCTGCAGGAGCGGCGCGGCGGGGGCGGGGTCCTTGAGGCCGGCGGCGTTGATGCGTACGTTGAGGCGCGCGCCTTTGATGCCGGCAACGGCGGCCAGGGCGGCTACGCCTGCGTCGGAGGCCGATGCCGGGTTCCCCTTCTGCGACATTTCCAGCGCCAGGGGAAGGGCTTTCAGCGTGGCTTCCATGGTGCGCAGCGGCACCTGGGCGGCGTAGAGCGTGGCGGCTTCCAGTGCGGCGGCGCGGGCTGCCTTTTCTTCGTCGGTGCCTTTGGGCATGGCGAAGCAGTCCATGATGCGGTTGAAGGCGGCGGTGTCCTCGTCGATGAGGGCGAGCAGTTCGTTCAGGATCTCCTGTCCCTGTACTGCTACGTCGGAGAACTCTTTCCAGCGGGCGTCCCAGCCGCGTTTGTGCGCGCTAAGGTTGGCGACCATGGTGGCCAGGGCTGCGGCGAAGGCACCCATGCAGGCGCTCACCGAACCGCCTCCCGGTGCGGCCGATTCAGAGGCCGTCTCCCGGGCAAAGGCTTCCACCGTCATCTGGGCCAGACCGTGGGGCTTTTCTGCCATGAGATATTCAATGACTTTTTCTTCGGGGTGGAAGGGCTTCAGGTCGTCCAGGGACATGGACTTGACAGCAATCTTCATGATTTCTGCCTCGGAGATGCCCAGGGAACGCTGCTGCTTGGCCAGGTAGTACTCCCCGGCTTCGATGAGCACGCGTTTAGGAACGAGGCCGACAATCTCGGCTCCGGTGACACGCAGGCCGCGGGCGGCGGCTGCCCGGCACACTTCGTCGAAGGCAATGTGCAGCGGGGTGGCGTCGATGTCCGTGATGTTCATGGACACCTGCGCAATGCCATATTCGTCGATATACCAGCCGATGGCCTTGCAGCCCTTCAGTGTGCCGGGAATCCAGCCTTCCCCGCTGGGGTTCTTGCGGCCTTTCTCCCGCACGTCGAAGGCAACAGCCATGGCGCGGCGGGTGCTGGTGGTGTTCAGGTTGAAGTTGACGGCCACGAGGAAGTTTCTGGCGCCCACGTTGGTGGCGCCGGATTTTTCGGCCACGGCATCCCAGGTGCCGCAGAAGTCCGGCTTGCGGTCTTCTGAAGCCATCTTCTCCGGGAGGGCCTCATATTCGCCGGCGCGGCACACGGCCAGGTTCTTGCGTTCCGGCTTGAAGGCGGCTGCCTCGTAGCAGTAGCAGGGGATGCCCAGCTCCTCGAAGAGGCGTTTGGCCAGGCCCCGTGCCAGGACGGCGCACTCTTCCAGGGTAATACCGGCGACCGGGATGAGGGGCAGCACGTCGGTGGCGCCGCTGCGGGGATGGGCCCCGTGATGCTGGCGCATGTCGATGAGCTCCTGTGCCTTGGCGGCACCGCGGAAAGCGGCTTCGCAAACGGGCTCCGGTTCCCCGACGAAGGTGACCACCGTGCGGTTGGTGGCTTCGCCGGGATCCACATCCAACACTTTGACGCCGTCGACGGAGCCGATGGCTGTGACGATGGCGTCAATTACACTTTTGTCGCGTCCTTCACTGTAGTTCGGGACGCATTCGACGATCTGTTTCATTTTCTGATAATCTCGGGATGATCCTTGATAATCTGCTGGGCGTAGGCTTTGAAGTCGGCCCACTTATAGTAGACTCCTTCTACCGGCTGGAGGTCTGCGAGGACGGCGTCGTTCTCGTTGAGGACCACCTTGACCAGGATGTCATTCTGCTTGTTCCTGTAGAGAACGAAAAGCAAGGTGCCGGCCATGGGGATGTCGTAGTTGCGGAACCAGTATTTGGCATCTTCGGCCTTGTCCACGATATGGCCCATGTTGTTCACATTGAGCAGGGTGGCGAGACCCTCGAGGATATAGTCGTGGCCGAAACGGAGGTGTGCGGCGCGGTTAGGGTCCGCGATGGCTTCATCGGCCTTGTCCAGGATATCCTGCAGCAGGGGAATCATGCCGTAGCGGGCGGTGAGGTCGCTGTAGTAGGAGAAGTAGTTGGAAGCCTCCCACCACTTGAGCCGCTGCTCCGGGGTGAAAAGGTCGTCGAAGAGGGGCTTCTCCTCGTAGTTGTGATAACCGCAGTAGAGGTTCCACAGTTCGTTGATGAAATCCAGGGCGGAGCTGCCTTCTACCAGTCCTTCCAGGAAGCTGCTGTCGGTGAAGAGCTTGTCCAGCGTGGCCTGGGCGTCAATGGTGCGAAGGACGAATTCCTCCACGCTTTCGCCCGCCGGCTTGGTGAGCTGTCCCTCGAAATAGTGGCGCACGGCTCTGGGCGCACTGGGCGGGGCGATGATGCCCATGCCCACGTGGTCCGATTGCAGGCGTACCTGCAGCTTGGGGTTGCCGCTCATAAGGCCGACAGTGAAGGCGCCCATGCTCACGATGCAGCGCTGGCCCGTGGAAGAAAGGGCGTCTACCTTCTTGCGACCCTTGAACACCTGCGGGAACTGATTGTACACGAATGTGCCGATGGCAAGGTGCTGGTCGTATCCCAGGGGGACCAGGTCTCCGGTGTTGATGAGGGGAATCTGATAGAAATCCTCGTACTTCTGCGCGAAGCTCTCTCCGTAGGGGGTGAGCACAGCTTTTTCCCGGGCTGTCTCAAAGACCTTGTGCAGATAGGTGTAGGTCTCGTCGTCCCAGGCATAACGGGACCCGTGACGGCCGTAATGGCTGATGTAGAAAGGCTTGTAGCCCTTGGGAGCCTTGGACAGGGTGCCGAACTCGTCTATGCGGTGCGGCCCCTCCATGCCGTAGGCCTTGCGGACATCGGCATTCACTTTGTCCAACACATCGTATTGCTGAGCTTGCGCAAGCAAGCCGGAGAGCAGAATAGCTGCAAATAAGGATATTAGTTTTCTCATAACAATCAAAGGTAGTGATTTTTTCGCAAAAACCACTACCTCTGTTGTCAGCTATGACGCGCGCTGCTTACTTGCCCTGGCGGGAGAGGAAGCAGGCGATGGTGTTCTTCATGAGCATGGCGATGGTCATGGGGCCGACGCCGCCGGGAACGGGGGTGATCCAGGAGGCGACGGGCTCGGCGGAGGCGAAGTCTACGTCGCCGCAGAGCTTACCCTGCTCGTCCCGGTTCATGCCGACGTCGATGATGACGGCACCGGGCTTGACCATGTCGCCGGTGACGAGCTTGGCCTTACCCACGGCGACAACCAGCACATCGGCGGTGCGGCAGACGGCGCCGAGGTCGGCGGTGCGGGAGTGGGCGATGGT
>Ga0265300_10003733_pt1 | contig 12401 bp, 12 predicted proteins | sample AusTroGonzalo_MG_FD_193482 | JGI IMG/M metagenome (GOLD analysis project Ga0265300, IMG submission 193482) | Bovine rumen microbial communities from tropical cattle in Woodstock, Queensland, Australia - Gonzalo_03 | ecosystem: Host-associated > Mammals > Digestive system > Stomach > Rumen ... | reverse complement strand
TCTGGCGAAGGGCGAGCGGCTCTTGACGAAGGGGAAATCGAACGAACGCGGCACACGGGGCTTCACAACATAGGTGGGGTCGGGAATCCGCTCGGCTGCTTCGGCTTTATCGCTCACACGCTCGAAATTGGAGTTGATACCATAACACTTCATTGAGGGGTTGAAATAAAAGATAATACTTCCCTGCGGACAACCTTCCTCATGGGTGCGGGAGTTGCGCACGGTGTGACGGCTGAGGAGAACGGCAGCGCTGGTACCCTCGAGCGAGACTGAATTATAGACTATGCGGGTGCCACCCTCATTGTCGCGCGCCGATGCATCGGGATAACCGAAATCACTGACAACGTCGTAGTACGACTTGCCCATGTAGATTTTCTCCAAATCGGGGTCGGCTGAAACAAAACGGCTGCTCCCACAACTCGCGAGCAGGAAGAAGGAGCCGACGATGAGGAGCATTCTCGTGTAGTTCTTTTTCATATTATCAGATGTTTTTATTTTTTCGATACTAAACAACGGTGTTAATTGCTACCCTTGGACAATTCGGTGACGAACGTGCCCAGTTTATAGAAGTTAAACTGCCTAAGCGAATAATCATTGCCCGAAAGGAAACTTGCTTCCATTCTCTTTTGCCTGTATTGGAAGAGGCTTCTCACAAGTCCTTGCAGATGCCACACGCGCACCACATTATAAGCACGGAGCAGACGTACGGAGCGGCAGAATGCGGCATCCTCCTTCATGAATCCGTAGATTTGAACCAGACTGCCGACACCCTCGACCGTTTTCTGCAGAAATTCCTCGTTGCTCTCCACATAGCCGTTAACAACAGCATTGTCAATATGGAGAATGGGTACATGCTGCTGCTCGAGACGGTAGCCAAAGAGGGTGTCCTCGTGACCATACTGGCTCAGGCGGGAATCAAAACCAATCTGTTCCATCACTCTGCGACGCACCATGAAATTGTTTGTCATGAACGAACGGTAGGGGTTCCTGCGGCGGACAGCGGCAGGCTGGCTTTCGACGCGTGTACCGTAGAGGTGACGCAGGCGATGTTCGGGGTTGTCGCCGCGATTGTCATAGATGCGGCCACCGACGATGACATCGACAGCATCGCTCATGTAATCGCGATAGGCCTTCAGAAAATTTTCAGGCACCAGCGAGTCGTTATCGAGGAAGAGGAGCCAGTCGCCCTGCGCATGATCGAGGAAGCGGTTGCGAACCCGTGCACGACCTACATTCTCTCCCAGCACGATATATTTTCCCATCTTCTCAATGGGGCGGTTGTGTTCGATAAATTCCGTCGTCGAGCCGTCGTCGATGCACACCAACTCCACCTCTGCGTCCTGCGCAACAATGCTTTCCGCCAATGGCAGAACGTCATAGTTATGGATGGGTATGCAGACAGAAATCATTTCAGATAAGAGATAAGAGTTAGTTTATATCGATTTGGAGGTTGTCGTAGGCCTGGTGGACTCCATCGGGGAGCTCTTTCTCCACCTCGGAATGCAGCCCCATCTCGTGACTGATATGGGTGATATAGGATTGCTTCGGTTGAATCTGTCCGATGACCTCAAGGGCTTCGGGCAAGGAGTAATGGGAGAAATGCTTGGCTTTCCGCAGCGCATTGATAACCAATATTTCGACACCCTTCAGTTTCTCCATCTCGGAGGGAGCTATGTAGTTGGCATCGGTGATGTAGGCAAAATTGCGGATGCGGTAGCCGAGAATAGGGAGATCCTTGTGCATCGCACGGATGGGCATCACCGTCTCACCGGCAGCAAGGAACGGTTCTGCGCCCACCTCGTGGAGGTCAGCCTCGGGGAGACCGGGAAACTGGTGGTTTTCGAAGATATATCGATAGTCGCGCAAGAGTGCCGTCCTCGCCTCGTTATTGAGGTAGACATTCATCTTGCTGTGCTGCACATAGTTGAACGAGCGTATGTCGTCCAATCCTCCCACATGGTCGCGATGGGCGTGGGTAATGAGGATAGCGTCGAGATGTTCGACACTGTGATGCAACATCTGCTGACGGAAGTCGGGACCGATATCGAAAAGTATATTACTATTATTATCAGTGGTCAGCAAAGCAGAGGTACGAAGACGAGTGTCCCGCTCGTCTGACGAGCGGCACACATTGCAGTGGCAGGCAATCACCGGCACACCCTGCGAGGTTCCCGTACCCAAAAAAGTCAGTCTCACTGTTCTTTATGCGTCAGCTTAAAGCCGACACCATGCACGTTGACAATTTCCACCGTCGGATCGGCTTTGAGGTATTTACGAAGTTTGGTGATATAGACATCCATGCTGCGGGCAGCGAAGTAGCTGTCGTCCTTCCAAATCTTCTGAAGGGTGGTGTTACGGTCAACCAACTGATTGAAGTTGACTGCAAAAATGCGCAGCAGATCGCACTCCTTGGCGGTAAGACGCTGCACTTCTTCACCGATGGTGAGGGTCTGATGGATATAGTCGAAGGTAAAGTTACCAATTTTGAAGACATTCTTGTCGGGACGGTCTTCGTTGAAGCTACGACGCATGGTAGCGTTGAGACGTGCCAAAAGTTCCTCCATGGAGAAAGGCTTGGTGATATAGTCGTCGGCACCGACCTCAAAGCCCTTCAGTTTGTCCTCCTCAAGATTCTTGGCAGTAAGGAAGATGATAGGCACTTTTTTGTCGACCTTTCTAATCTCCTTGGCCACAGTGAAGCCATCTTTCTGGGGCATCATGACATCGAGGATACAGGCATCTACATCTTCGGTATCAAACTGAGCGATAGCATCTTCTCCATCCTTGGCCCACACAACGGTGTAGCCCTTTTGGGTGAGATAAGCTTTGAGAATCGTTCCCAGGTTGGGATCGTCTTCAGCAACCAAAAGTTTAATTCCAAGATTCATAATATAAAAGGTTTATGCTTTTTTCGACAATAATGTTATCTTTTCCTATTTGGTATTAACATAACTGCAAAAATTGCATTTTATTGCATTTTAAGTTAAATTTTTTATGTTAATTTACCAAATGGGACTGATTCATAGGAATATGGAAGTTTCGATTCCATGCATCCTGAAGTGCTTCAACGGTGAGGAATCCCGAACGATGGGCCAAACGGACAAGGGTGTCGGGGTCATCGACATCGGCATGTTCCGCCACGATGATAGAGACTGCATGCTGAACACGCAAAGCATCGATATAGTCGCCGAAGGGAATACCGTGATAGCGATGGATGGTGTCGATAACGTCATCCTCTGAGGTGTGGAGATGCTCTGCGAGCATAAAGACCGAAAAGTCGGGATTGAGGAATGCCTGTTCTTTCTCGACATATTCATCCAACTGACGAATCAAATAAGAGGAATCCTTACGGCTTCGGGAGCGAGTAGGCAATCGTTCGGCGCCGATGTTAATCATATAGACGGAACGACCGATATAGAAGAGGAGAATTGCCAACGGGAGACAGTAGGCGAAATAGAACCAAAATATATAGCGAGGTTCAAAGACTCGGGTAAACTGTCCCATGGAGAGAATGAGTATTCCCATGTTGGCGGCGATATAAATACCTTTGAGGTTGAGGTTTTGGAAGCGGTCGGAGGTGTAGTATTCTGCGTTGATACGTTTGAAATGGACAAACTGGCGGATACTGGTGATGAGGATAAACAAAGCCTCGAAGATGAACACTCCCCAAAAGAGGTAGAAATTGACGAAGACGATGAGGTTGTAGCGCCAACTGTTCGGGAAGAACATCCAAGTCAATCCCTCAAGTCCACGTGCAGCCCATAGACGGTACATATCAGCTCCGCCGATGATGACAGAGAGAATCATGAGTGCGATGCAAATGATCGAAGGGAGGAAGAATGCGCGAATGGAGAGCGGCCGAGCCTGTGGCTGAGTGAGAACAGTAAGGGCGATGTGAATCACGGGGGGAGTGACGAGAATAATAACAAAGAAAAGAATCATCAGGATGTACTCTCCCATCAAGAAGGTATTGAAGAGGCCGCCGAGCAGGAAAAAAGTAAATGCCAGCATCGACATGGCCAGCATCATCAGCCATTGCGCATTGAGGACACGGCGTTTGATAAGGAGGGTGGCAAGCGGCCAGAAGAGGGTGACGAGGCCGAGAATGTTAAGTCCGATGGAAACGGGAGTCATTTTAGTTAAGAGTTTAGAATTAAGAGTTAAGTTTTTTTTCTTCCTGTTCTTTGTTCCTTATATAGTCGGCGAGGAAGCGTGCATCGTAGTTGTAGCGGTAGGCGAAACGTCCTGTCATGTATTGTATCACCGTCAGCATAAGGGCGCAAAGGATGAGCCAATATTTATAGTAGGGCGGTCGATAGGCGATGAAGTAGATAGAGAACATGATAAACGGGAGGAAGACCCAAGTGATAACAACAATTTCACGGATGTTGAGTTTCGGCATATTGAGTCCCTTCGCATAGTAGCTGTCGAAACGCTGCTTGTAGAGACGAACTTTCCGTTCGCTCAAGAAGAGCAAGGTAACGCCCATGATGATAGTGAGGAGCGGGAACACTATCTGGTTCCACAGTATCATGAAGTTGTAGGCTATATCATTAGGATGCCAAGGGATGCGTCCGTTCTCAGCAACATCCAGACACATGGCCTGGTAGCGGCTGGGATGCATCCCGAACGCTCCAATAACAAGTCCGATGGTGAAAAGGATGGGGATAAGAAAGACATGCCTCTGTTTGAGGTTAGCGCCACGGGGTTCGGTGAGCGAACAGATGCTGATATAATACAGAGGAAAGCAGAATACTACAGTTACCTCAAGTAAAAAATCATAAATGAAGAGCCTCTCCACATGTCCACGGAAGTAGATGCCTGCAACGGTGATAGCGAAAGCTTCAAAGATAAGCGAAAGAGTGAAGAGCACCTGCGCCTGAGTCGGACGCTTCTTGGTGAGGATGATGATGAGCGCCCACGCTATCGACACTATGGCCGGCAGAAACAATATGTAGCTCCACTTCATAAGATGGGTTATGGGTTATAGGTTATGGGTTATAGAGTCTTTCGGTCGTTTTCGATGAAACGTACAAGCTCGTCGACGGCGTCGCGCTGGTCGATGTCGCGCTTGACGATTTCGCGTCCTTTATATAATGTTATCTTGCCGCGGCCGGAACCGACGTAGCCGTAGTCGGCGTCGGCCATCTCGCCGGGACCGTTGACGATGCAACCCATGACGCCGATCTTCACGCCGACGAGGTGGGCGGTCTTAGCCTTGATTTCCTGCAGTGCGCGTTGGATGTCGTACTGTGTGCGGCCGCAGGAGGGGCAGGCGATGTACTCGGGCTGTGTGATGCGGGCGCCGACAGCCTGCAGGATGTCGTAGGCGATGGGCATCTCCTTCTCGGGGTCTTCGGTGAGCGAGACACGGATAGTGTCGCCGATGCCGTCGAGCAGCAAGGCGCCGATGCCGGCGGCTGATTTGAGGCGGCCCTGCATGCCGTCGCCCGCTTCGGTGACGCCCAAATGAATCGGGTAATCCATGCCGAGGGCTTTCATCTTCTGCACGAAGAGGCGAGTGCTCTCCACCATCACCTTCACATTGCTGGCCTTCATCGAGAAAACGAGGTCGTGGTAGTCCTGTTCACGGCACACTTGTGCGAACTCGATGGCGCTCTGGGCCATGCCTTCGGGGCTGTTGCCGTATCGGCTCATGATACGCTCGGAGAGGGAGCCGTGATTGGTGCCGATACGCATAGCGGTGTGATGAGCCTTGCATATCTCTATCAGTGAGGACATCCTCTCCCCTATCCGCCGAAGCTCGTCGTTGTATTCCTGCTCGGTGAACTCCAACTTGCCTGTATTGCGGTCGGTATAGTTGCCGGGGTTGACGCGCACCTTCTCCACCAGCGTGGCGGCCACCTCGGCGGCCTTGGGGTTGAAGTGGATGTCGGCCACCAGCGGCACGTCGCAGCCGCGGCGCAGCAGCTCCTCCTTGATGCGGCCGAGATTCTCGGCGGCGCGGACGTCGGGGGCGGTGATGCGCACCAGTTCGCAGCCGACCTCCACCATACGGAGCGTCTGCTCCACGGTGGCCTGCGTGTCCATCGTGTCGGTGTTGGTCATGCTCTGCACCCTTATCGGCGCACCGCCACCAAGGGTGAGGTTTCCTATCTTGATTTGTCTGCTCATATATAATCCTTATTATCAATCAGAAAGAAAAGAACTATTAGAAATTTCTTTTTGTTCTTTTAGTTCTGATTGAGATACTCAAGAAATTCTGGCGATGGTGCGCTGAAGGCTTAAAACTTGCGATTTGAGCTGTTTGATTTGATCCTGTAGGTTGGCATTCTGGCTGCGGAGCTTGCGGTTCTCTTCGATAAGCTCGTACTGCGTAGGCTCGCGGTGCTCTTCCTTGGCCTTCTGCTCCACGCTCTGGCCGATGGTCTCGTCGTTGAACACCTTCCCTACCCCACTCTGGTCAGCCTGACGGATAAGTTCATTCGGAGCAAACGGCATATCGAAGCCGCTCTCGTCCTCGACATACACCATGCCACCCTGTATCTTCTTTACTATTCCTCCTCCCACGGAGTTGAGGAACTTCACTTTGTCGCCTATTTCAAATTGTGCCATAAGTAACGTTTAACGGTTAACGGTTAAAGAATTTCGTCGGCCAGTTGGTTAAAATCAATGCCGTCGAAGTTGCCGCTGGACATCATGAGCAGGTTGACACCTTGATTGCTTGATTGTTTGATTGTTTGATTGTTTGAATGCTGACGCGTCAGCCACTCATGCATTAACGCAATCAAGCAATCAAGCAATCTCTTGCTGTCGGTGAACACCTCCACATTGCCGCCGAAAGCCGCTTTCACCTCGTCGGGGTGCAGGTCGGGGAGTTTCTTGAGCTGCAGGGCGTGCTTGCTGTAGTATACGTAGCGCACGTCGGCCTCGTCCATCGCATTCTTGTACTGCTGCAGGAACTCTTGCGTCAGCGAGCTAAAAGTGTGCAACTCCATGCAAGCCACTAGTTTGCGGTCGGGGTACTGCTCGCGCATGGCGTGGATGGTGGCACGGAGTTTCGACGGAGCATGGGCGAAGTCCTTATAGACGGCACAGGTGTCGTTCTTCTTCACCAGCTCCAGACGCTTGCTGGCGCCCTCAAAGGTGCTGATGGCTTCGTCGAACTGCTCATCCGTCACCCCCACCTGCCTGCAAGCCAAGCGTGCCGCGGTAAGATTCAAAAGGTTATGGTGGCCAAATATCTTCAACGCAGTGTTTCCAATATAGGTCACACCATTGTCTACCCGATGCTCGGGGCAGACATACGGCAGCTTCTGTATATCCGTGCGCTGGTTCTCCACCGCCACGCGGTGCACCTCTTTGTCCTCGTCGCAATACACCAACGTACCGTCGGGTTCGATGAGGTTGATGAATTGGGCGAACTGCTCACGGTAGATGTCGAACGTCGGGAAGACATTGATATGGTCCCACTCGATGCCGGTAATGATGGCCACATTGGGCTTGTAGAGGTGGAACTTGGGACGGCGGTCGATGGGCGACGTGAGGTACTCGTCGCCCTCGATGACCATCACCTTGGCGGTATGCGAGAGCCGCACCATCACCTCGAAGCCCTTCAGCTGCGCACCCACCATATAGTCGGCCTCAATGCCGCACTTGGCAAGCACATGCAGTATCATGGCGGTAGTCGTCGTCTTGCCGTGCGAGCCGCCCACCACGATACGCATTTTATCTTTGCTCTGCTCGTAGAGGTATTCGGGATAACTGTAAATCTTCAGCCCCAACTCCTGCGCCTTTAGCAGCTCTGGATTGTCGATGCGGGCGTGCATACCCAGCACCACGGCGTCGAGGTCGGGCGTGATGCGTTCGGGGTGCCAGCCGAACGACTCCGGCAGCAAGCCATACTTCTCCAGCCGGCTCTTCGCGGGGTCGAATATCTCGTCGTCACTTCCCGTGACGTTGATTCCTTTCTGACAGAGGGCGATGGCGAGATTGTGCATCGCAGAGCCTCCAATAGCAATAAAATGTACTCGCATCTATCTTTGGTCTTTGGGGTAATACATGAAATACTTGGTTACTTGTTTCTCGAGGAAGTGGCGGTCGAGCTGGTCGCTGGCTTCGCTGATGGGCAGGCAGCGGCCATCCTTATAGAGGACTTTGATTTCCTGGTCGTTGAAGTCGTAGGAACGGTTGTGCAAGGTCCCCGTGCCAGAGAAATAGGACGGTTCCGGTACCTCGAATGGAGTGTTGCTGAACCTGATGGCCGGTAGCTTTCGATTCACCAGGTTCCTACAAAGGGTACTGAGAATCTCGTCGTCCGAATGTTGCCAATGTTTCACCGCCACCATGATATCGTCATCGTCCACCTCGGCCAAACGGTCGAGTTCGAGAGGTGAGAGGTCGAAGGTGAAAGGTGAAAGGTTTAACTCCTTCGCCCTTCGCAAGATATTCAGCAACAGGTTGTCGGCAGCAATGACCGTCTTGTGCATATAGACCTGCCAGTACATAAGACGGCGGCTGATGATGAACTTCTCCACGCTGTAGATGCCCTTCTCGTCAATCACCAGCTCATCATCGTGCACATTGAGCATCGAGATGATGCGGTCGGTACCCACGATACCCTCGCTCACACCGGTGAAGAAGCTGTCGCGTCCCAGATAGTCGAGTCGGTCCATATCGAGCTGGCTGCTCACCAGCTGATGCAGGAAATGTTTGTGGTATTCGTTCTTGAAGATGGCAATACAAGTCTCAAGTGCCTTGCTTGCGTCAGCCACACTTTCCACTTCCCATTTTCCACTTTCCACTTCCTCTCTCATCCGCTGCATCATCAGCAGCGTGATTTCCTCGTGGGGCACGTCGACGAGCACCCGCTCGCTGGTGTGCGAGAAAGGTCCATGGCCGATATCGTGCAGCAGAATGGCCAGCTTGGCTCCGCGACATTCCTCGTCGCTAATCTCCACCCCCTTCTGCTTCAGAACCTCCAGTGCCCGCCCCATCAGGTTGAGGGCGCCCAGCATGTGACTGAAGCGAGTGTGCATCGCGCCAGGATAAACGAGATAGGTCAATCCCAACTGCTTGATGCGACGCTGACGCTGGAAATAGGGATGCTCGATGACCTGAAGAATCACCGGGTCATCAATCGAGAGGAACCCGTCGTACACCGGGTCGTTGATTATCTTACGCTTAGTTGTCATAGATTTCTTTGTAGCAAAACCTCCAAACACACGAACCCTTATGCCGGACTCGTATGTTTGGAGTGTTGTTGTCTGTCCGTGATTCCGGATATTAGGCCAGTTCTACCTCTGCCTGCTCGACCATCGTGGTGGATCCGCGGTAGGCGGGGCAGGTGTGGTGGGTGCAACTGGCGGCGATACCGGCCACAAACAGCATGAGTGCTGCGATAGCAAAAACTTTCTTCTTCATATTACAAACCAATTTTTTCGTTGACAATCTTCAGAATCTCGGCTTCCTGCTTGATGGCCTCGTCCTCGATGGCCTGAGCCTTGGCGAGGATGTCGGCCTTGAAGGCCTCGTCCTTGAGCGAGGAAGCGTTAATCTTCACGTTGAGGTGGGCACCCATGACAGCGCTGCGGGCGGCCAGGCTTCCCACGCCACCGTCGGTGACGCTGTTGGGGTTGCCCCATTCCACCATCGCGCGGCAGACCTCGAAGGCTTCGAGCGAGCGCTGCATGGTGCGGAAAGGCACCTCGGTGGCGAACTTGGTAGCCTCTTGGATGGCGGCGCTGCGGGCGGCCTTCTCCTCGTCGGTCTTCTTGGGCAGGCCGAAGGCATCCATAATCTTGTTGAAGGCAGCGGTGTCCTCGTCCACGAGGTGCAGCAACTCGTCCTTCAGCATCTGACCCTTGACGGCCACATCGCTGAATTTCTCCCACTCGTCGTCGTAGGCGGCTTTGCCACCGGTGAGGTTGGCCACCATAGTGCCGAGCGAAGCGGCGAGGGCACCCATGTAGGCGCTGACGCTGCCGCCGCCGGGGGCGGGACTCTCGCTGGCGGTCTCGTCGCAGAATCCGCGGCAGGTGAGGTCGACCAATTTCTTCTTGCTGTGGTCCTCGATGAGGTATTCGATGACTTTCTCCTTGGGGTCGAAAGGCTTCAGGTCGTCGAGACCCATGCTCTTGATGGCCACCTTCATAATCTCCTCCTCGCTGACACCGAGGCTGCGCTGCTGTTTGGCCAGATAGTACTTGCCGGCGTCGATGAGCACGCTCTTGGGGATGAGACCCACAATCTCGCAACCGGTGACGCGCAGGCCGCGGTTGGCGGCGCAGCGGCACACCTCGTCGAAGCAGAGGTGCACAGGAGCCACCTTGATAGAGGTGATGTTCATGGAGACCTGGGCGATGCCATAGTCTTCGATATACCAGCCGATGGCCTTGGTGCCCTTGAGGGTACCGGGAATCATGATGGTCTTGCCGTTCTCGTCTTTGATGGGCTTGCCGCTGGGCTTGCCACCCTCGCGTTTCGGACGGCCTTTCTCACGCACGTCGAAGGCAATGGCGTTGGCGCGACGGGTGCTGGTGGTATTCAGGTTGTAGTTGATGGCCACGAGGAAGTCGCGGGCACCCACCTGGGTAGCGCCGGTATGGGCGGTGTGGTCGTTCCAGGCGTTGGGACCGAAGTCGGGCTTCCACTGCTCGGTGCCGAGACGGGAAGAGAGACTCTCGTACTCGCCGGTGCGGCAGTAGGCCAAGTTGCGGCGCTCGGGGATAAAGGCGGCGTTCTCGTAGCAGTAGATGGGGATTTGCAGTTCCTCGCCGAGGCGCTTGCCCAGCTTGTGGGCGTACTCCACCACCTCTTCCATCGTGATGTTGCTCACGGGGATGAGGGGGCAGACGTCGGTGGCACCCTGACGGGGGTGGGCACCGTGATGCTGGCTCATGTCGATGAGCTCGGCAGCTTTCTTCACCACCTGGTAGGCGGCTTCGAGCACAGGCTCGGGCTCACCCACGAAGGTGATGACGGTACGGTTGGTGGTCTGACCGGGGTCGACATCGAGGAGTTTCACACCGTCGACCTTCTCAATCTCGGCAGTCACCTGATTGATGATATCCATGTTGCGGCCTTCGCTGATATTCGGCACGCATTCAATGAGTTGTTTCATACAATAGTTATTATTTCTAATTTCTGAATTCTGATTTCTATATTTATTTTTTGATAACGACGATGTTTTTATTTTATTGTTTCGATACAAAAAATAATTTTCGCATCCCAATGGCCCATTATCGCAAGTGCCACTTTATCGCTGCCAAAAGGATATTTCCTCTCCTATATATACGGTTGTTCCATGGTTGTTGTCCGCTATATGTCCGCTTTAAAAGCGGACATATAGCGGACAAGTAGCGGACAAATGATACTTAGAACACTAATTCATAGCCGTTTGCGTGTATAAAAAACAAAGCCTCCTGCGATGGGAGGCTTTATTGATGATTTAGTGGAATTTACCGGATTACCGCCACCTTGCGGGCGGGAAGGGTGCCGACCTTGACCATATAGACGCCTGTGGGCAGCGACTGGGTGCCGACGGGACGACCGACCATATCGAACACCTGCACTTTCTCGCCTTCTGCGCCGTTGACTATGATGTTGCCGCCGTCGGTATAAACATGGATGGTGCTGCCGTCCACATCACCGATGTCCTCGGTACCACCTTCGCTGACGAAGTAGGCCGTGATAACGGTGTCGCTGGTAACGGTGAGCGAATAGGGATTGCTGGTGCTGCCGGTGCTCCAGTGGTCGAAGCGATAGCCGTTGTTGGCGGAGGCGTAGAGCACCGCGTTGGGTGCCGTGCAGGTGGGCATGGTCAGGATTTGCACAGTGCCCATGTTGTTATTATCAGATGATGCGGCAAATGAATAACCTTCGCCTTCTATGAAATTTGTGAAATAAGGGAATCTCGTGCGATATTGAGTGATAGTTCCGCATGGGACAGTACATGGAAAAGAAAAATTAGTGTTTGTAGGATATAAGAGATCTATATATGGAGGTGTGTTCCCCTTAAAAGTAACACTTTGAATTCCGCTACAATCCATTGCATTAATGTAGCCGACGCTCCTTCCAAATGTTATGTTTCTATAAGGTGAACCAGGTGAATCATATTCAGGATAGAAAAAAACGTAAGATCCATTATATGTTCCAACAAAGTCGCCACAACCATCAAGGCCATCAATATACTCGACGTTGTCACCATAGATGATATTTGTAGCAAACAATCTACTAACATTTAGATAGGCTGAGCCGGCAACAGTAGAATTATTAAATGTATAATAAACGACGTGCGACATTACACAACTATCCGAATTGAAATAAACTGTATCTATGTTGTAAGCATTGCGAAATGCACATGGGCCAATCTGTCTGATATTTTCAGGAATGGTAACAACATGGAGACCCGTGCAACCGAGGAAAAGCGATGTGTCAAT
>Ga0265300_10003732_pt1 | contig 12405 bp, 4 predicted proteins | sample AusTroGonzalo_MG_FD_193482 | JGI IMG/M metagenome (GOLD analysis project Ga0265300, IMG submission 193482) | Bovine rumen microbial communities from tropical cattle in Woodstock, Queensland, Australia - Gonzalo_03 | ecosystem: Host-associated > Mammals > Digestive system > Stomach > Rumen ... | reverse complement strand
CTGTGGGATTACCTGAAGCTCGGTACCGGTGGTCATACCCACCATTGCCTCACTGCTGCCTTCGCTATGCATGATACGCTGGCTCGCAAGGGTGACATGAAGCTGACGGATTTCTCGGAGTACGTAAAATAAGAGATGAGTGGAGAGAGGTGAGAGAATACTCTGCTACAGACCTATTTCTCACCTCTCACCTCTAAAACACATCTCTCACCTCTCACCTCTTACTTCTTACCTCTAAAAAATATGAAACTAAAAACCAATACTAGCCTAATTATTATCATCGCTGCGGCGGTTTTGTTGCAGGGATTGTCGGCTGTGCAGTATTACTATACGCGCAGTCTGTTGGCTGATGAATTGGAAAATCGGGCCGAGTCGGAAATCACGGCGAAGGCCATTATCGTGAAAAACGCACTGAATCTGGCAGAGAACTCGCTCAACGGACATATCTGGGACTTGAAACGGAATCTGTTTCATCCGGATTCTTCGTATAGTGTGATGGAGCTAGCACTCAGGTCGCATCCCAATCTGACGGGCTGCTGGGTGGCCTATGTACCCAATTATTTCCCGGAAAAAGGTCGATTGTTCGAGCCTTTCGTCTGGTGGGATCATGGTGAGATCAAGCACGCCGAGATTGGTGCCGAAGGTCGCGACTATACCCAGAACCGTTACTATAAGGCGGTATTGGCATCAGATGCCCCGTTATGGACGGATCTCTATGAGGATATTGTTTCGGGGCTGAACCTGGTGACCTATATGATGCCCATTCACGACGGTAAGGGGAATCTCGTGGCGATGTTCGGCCTGGATATGTCAACCGAACAGTTGGGCGACACACTCAACTACCGGCATATCTATCCCTCGTCCTATAATTTCCTGCTGACGGAGAAAGGACAGTTGCTCGCGGGTCCGAAGCATATCAAAGAAAAGAAAGTGCAGGAGATGACGCATATCATCAGCATGATCAACGACAGTACGGTGGAGCGGTCGCTCAGCAATAGCGGTCTGAGTACCGTTATCCCCTTCAAGGATGCCGATGGCGACGAGGGTCTGGTGTTCTATGCCAACCTGAAGGGGAAACCGAAATGGAAGATTGCTTTGGTGTGCTACGATAAGGAGGTCTATGCCCAGTTGAAGAATATGCGTCGCACCATCGGCTTCCTGATGCTGCTGGCGCTGTTGGCGCTGGGTCTGATCATCGCCCACTATGTCAAGAACAATCAGAAGTTGCAGCAGGCGAACTTGCAGCAGGAACGTATCGGCAGCGAGTTGCGCATCGCGACGAACATCCAGAAGGAGATGCTGCCCCATTCATTCGCGTTGGCGCGCGACGATATCGATATCTTCGGTTCGCTGACGCCTGCCCGCGAAGTAGGTGGCGACCTCTACGACTTCTTCGTTCGCGACGAGAAGCTGTTCTTCTGCATTGGCGACGTGAGTGGCAAGGGTGTGCCATCGGCCATTGTGATGGCGGTGATCCATACGATGTTCCGTATGGCCACAGCCCATGAGAACAATCCTTCTAAGATCATGCAGACCATCAACGAGACGGCTTGCGAGGGCAATGAGTCGAACATGTTCGTCACGATGTTTATCGGTGTGCTCGACCTGCCTACAGGTCATCTGCGCTACTGTAATGCCGGCCATGACCGGCCTGTCGTCGTGGGCGGTGAGATATTGGCAGAGAAGGCGAATATTCCAGTAGGATTGTTTGCCGACTACAAATATGTGATGGAAGAGACGACGCTTGCCGACGGCGCCATGCTGTTTCTCTATACCGACGGACTGACGGAGGCAAAGAATCTTGAACGACAGCAGTTCGGACTCAATCGCGTGATGGCGATGTTGACAGATTGTCCTCAGAATGCCGCGCAGTTGGTGGAGCGAATGAAGCAGGAAGTGCAGTCGTTCTGTCGGGGAGCCGAGCAGAGTGACGACCTGACGCTGCTCGCCATCCGCTATGAGAAGGTGAATCGCGAAAAAGTGCTCGAAGAAAGCATCGTGCTGCAGAACGACGTACGACAGGTGAAGACCTTGAATGCATTCGTGGTACAGGTGACGGAGCAGCTTGGTATTGAGGCATCGTTGGCCAAGCAGATCAGGCTCGCTGTCGAGGAGGCTGTGGTGAATGTAATAGACTACGCTTATCCTGCTGGCCAGACGGGCGATATCGATGTACTGGCGATGTCGGACGGAGAATGGCTGAATTTTGTGATCACGGATCGTGGTGTGGCCTTTGATCCGACGGAAAAGGAGAAGGCTGATACCACCTTATCGGCTGAAGACCGTCCTATCGGAGGTATGGGTATCCTGCTGGTACGTGAACTGATGGATAGTATCAACTACGAGCGGACGGACGGTAAGAATGTCCTGACGCTGAAGAAGAAGATAGAAGTGAAAAGTGAACAGTGAATAGTTAATAGTGAATAGTTATGGAAACAAGAATTGAAGAATTGGACGGCAAGTTTGTTGCCACATTAGAGGGAGAAATGGATACCGCTGCTGCTGTGGAGACCGAAGAGGTGTTGAAACCGCTCTACAATAGTGAGGGAAAGGATGTCATCATCGATTGTGAGAAACTGGAGTATATCGCATCCAGCGGTCTGCGTATCCTGATCAGCATCCTGAAGGGCGCCAAGGCCGGTGGCAGTCGGGTGGTGATGAAACATGTGAATGACGATATTATGACCGTGTTCAAGCTGACTGGATTTGTCGACTTGTTCGAATTCGAGGGCTGATGAGGTGCTTGCTATCACTCTTGATGCTGCTGCCTCTCTGCGGCTGGGCACAGGACTCGTTGTTTACCGTCGACCTCAAACTGTTGTCGCGCGGCGAAATCCGCAATGGCGGCATGTCCAAGGACGCGGACAATCCGTCGACGGAGGACAAGTCGGCCTTTGTCCTCGACCGCGAACGCTTGGTGTTCGGCTATCGGCGCGATTGGCTGGAAGCAAGGACCACCATCCAACATGTGGGTACATGGGGACAGGAAGGCTCGGCCAGTGTGAGTGTCTATGAAGGTTGGGCCAAGATGACAGCCAATAACGGCCTCTTTGCACAGATCGGTCGTCTGGCACTGCAGTATGATGATGAACGTATCATCGGCTCCGATGACTGGGTGATGACACCGATGACCCACGATGCCCTTCGATTGGGTTATGAGGGACACGGCCATCAGCTGCATGCCATTTTAGCCTATAATCAGAATCTGCGTGCACTCGAGGAACCTGGCTCTTACTATCAAGGCAGCCGACCCTATAAGACGATGCATACGGTGTGGTATCATTATGATGTGCCGAAGGTGCCCTTAGGGGTCTCGCTGCTGTTTATGAACATCGGTATGCAGGCCGGTAAGCCAGAAAGTACAGAAGGTACTGCAAGCATTCCTGTCCATACCGAGTGGCAGTTGGTGTATGGCGGTTATCTGAAATATGCGCCCCCTCACTTTACGGCTGAGGCCTCCTACTATCGGCAGGCAGGTCATGACGAGTATACGGTTAAGCTTGATGCTTGGATGGCAGCTGCCAAAGTGGAATGGAAACCCAACGATAACTGTTCGCTGTTGGCGGGCTATGACTATCTGAGTGGTGACGACTATGTGGCCGTTGTGCCGCAAGGTGGTTTCGGGATGCCCCGTCATGAGGTGAACAAGGGCTTCAATCCGGTCTACGGTTCCCATCATAAGTTCTACGGGGCGATGGACTTCTTCTATCTCAGCACCTATGTCAACGGGTTTACGCCCGGCCTGCAGAATGCCTATATCGGTGGCATGTATAAACCGCTGAAGAATCTGACACTGGGTGCTGTCTATCACTATCTGGCTACGGGAATCGATCTGTCGGGGTTAGACAAGACGCTCGGTCATGAGGTGGAACTGGAAGCCTCGTATTCGCTAGCGAAGGATATCAAAATCTCTGCCGGTTACTCTTATATGACGGGTACGGAGACGATGGAACGTCTGAAGCGTGCCAGTGATCAAGGAAATCTGCGGTGGGCGTGGCTCTCGCTCAATGTGACGCCAAGGATTTTCTCCGCGAAATGGTAATCATCTCTAAACTATAAACACTAAACAATAAACTCTAAATTATATAAGTATGACTACAGCTCCTTTATCTAAGTCGCAATATGGCCTCTATGTGGAGTGTGTCGCACACCAAGGCGAGGCATGTTATAATCTGCCGTATCTGTATGTTCTGGACGGCTCGCTCGATGGCAATCAGCTCTGTCGGGCTATCGAAGCAGCGGTGAAGGCACATCCCACGCTCTTCACCCGCATCAGGCTTGATGACAGTGGCGATCCCTTGCAGACCATTGATCCCAATGAGACATTTGAACTCAGTGTCGAAACGGTGGCAGACATCGAGGCGGTGAAACCATCGCTCATCGTACCTTTTAATATCTATGAAGACCGTCTGTTCCATATCCGCTTGCTGAAGGATGCTGAACACTACTATTACTTCCTTGACATCCATCATATCATCGGCGACGGTACGACGCTGAAAGTGATGCTGGCGGATGTGGAGACCGCCTATAACGGTGGGGTGTTGTCGCCTGAAGCCTTGACAATGGCGGAAGTGGCTATTGCAGAAGCCGAATTGCGCAAGACATCGGCCTTTGAGGAAGGTAAGCAGTGGTATGCCCAGAATTTTGACTGTGGCGACTGCTTTACGCAACTGATGCCCGATCTGGAGGAGCCGGAACATGCTGAGGACAGTATGGTGCGGACGCTCAACGTGGATATGGCTAGGGTAGATGCCTTCTGTAAGGACAATGGCATTTTCAAGAGCAATTTCTTCACAACGGCTTATAGTTTCCTGTTGGCTAAATATAATAATGAACAGGAGTCGCTGTTTACCACCATCTATAACGGCCGTACCGACAAGCGTTTCTTGCATTCGGTGGGTATGACGGTGAAGACGCTGCCTGTCTATGCGAAGTTTGACAAAGACACGAAGGTGATTGACTATCTGAAAGCCGGTCAGGACCAAATGAGCGGTGTACGCCAGCATGAGGCCTACGCCTTCAGCGATGCACTGAACGACCTGGGCCTGCAGAGCAATTCGATGTTTGCCTGGCATGGGTTGATGTTTGCCGACGAGCAATTATGTGGCAAGCCGATGAAGACCATCCGACTCTGCAACAGCACTTTAGAGGCCTCGCTCTATCTGAAAGCCTTTATCTTAGGTGGTAAGTATCAGATCAAAGCAGAATACAACAGCAACGAATACTCGCAGGCGCTGATTGCGCAGTTTTTGGAGAGTTACGAGGCTGTGGTGGAAGGTTTCCTCAGTCAGACCTATCTGTGTGAGGTGGACATTTCGACGGCATCGCAGCGGTCGGTGCTCGACAGCTTTAACCAGACCGATGTGGATTACGACGACTCACAGACCATCGTTTCGCTGTTCCGTCGTCAGGTCAAGGCCACGCCAGAGAATCCAGCTGTGGTCTATAAGGATAAGCGATTCACCTATGCTGAGGTGGATGAGATCAGCGACCGCATTGCAGGCTGTATTGCCTCGAAAGGACTGGGCTTGGAGGATGTGGTATCGGTATTGATTCCCCGTTGTGAGTGGATGCCGATTGCCTCGCTGGGTGTACTGAAGGCCGGATGTGCCTATCAGCCGTTGGATCCCAGTTATCCGAAGGAGCGCCTGAACTTTATGATGCAGGATGCGAATGCCAAGTTGCTGATTGCGGATGAGGAACTGAGAGCGATTGTGGATGAATACAAGGGCGAGGTGTTGCTGACGAAGGACCTTGTTTCGTGTGCTGCTGTAACACAGCAGCCTACTGAACCGAAGCCCTCAAGCCTCTTTATTCTGCTCTATACCTCAGGCTCTACTGGCGTGCCTAAGGGCTGTCAGCTGACACATGGTAACCTTGTATGCTTCTGCCATTGGTATCAGCGTTTTTATGACTTGAAGCCTGAGCATCAGGTGGCGGCCTATGCCAGCTATGGCTTCGATGCCTGTATGATGGATATGTATCCAGCCTTGACCTGCGGCGCTACCGTCCATATCATTCCTGAAGAGATTCGTTTGGACCTTATCGCCCTGAACGACTATTTTGAGCGGGAGCATATTACCCACTCGTTCATGACAACGCAAGTGGGCTACCAGTTCGCGACGAGTATCGAGAACCACTCCCTGAAGTATCTTTCTACGGGTGGTGAGAAACTGGCTTCCCTTACGCCACCAACGGGCTTTGAGTTCTATAATGTATATGGCCCCACAGAGTGTACCATATTTACCACTACCTACCTCGTGGACAAAAAACTGAAGGAGATACCCATCGGCAAACCGCTCGACAATATGCGCCTTTATGTCATCGATCCGCAAGGCCATCGTCTGCCTGTAGGTGCAGCAGGCGAACTGTGGATCAGTGGCCCGCAAGTCAGTCGCGGCTATCTGAATCGTCCGGAGAAAACGGCAGAGGTGTATATCCCGAATCCGTTTACAGAGAATGAGAAGTATGCCCGCGTCTATCGTTCTGGCGACATCGTACGTTATCTGCCATCTGGTGATATCCAGTTTGTAGGCCGTCGCGACGGACAGGTGAAGATTCGCGGTTTCCGCATCGAGCTGAAAGAGGTGGAAGCTGTGATCCGTGAGTTCCCCGGCATCAAGGATGCTACGGTGCAGGCTTTTGACGAGGAAGGTGGCAGCGGTGGTAAGTTTATTGCGGCCTATATCGTCGGCGATGAGCAGATTGATATCGAGGCGCTTAACAACTTCATTCTCGACCAGAAGCCCCCGTATATGGTGCCTGCCGTGACGATGCAGATTGAGGCCATCCCGCTGAATCAGAACCAGAAGGTGAACAAGCGGGCTTTGCCGAAGCCTGAGAAGTCTGTTGCTGTGGCACAGCAACAAGCGGAACAGGCGCCACTCAACGTGCTCGAAGCTGAACTGCACGAGATGATAGCCGGTATCGTGAACACGAAGGATTTCGGCATTACGACCGTCTTAGGTTATGCCGGACTGACCTCTATCTCTGCCATCAAACTGGCTGTACAGATCAACAAGCGCTTTGGTGTCACCCTCGACTCGAAATCACTCGTGAAGACAGGAACCTTACAGACCATCGAGAATGAAATCCTGAAGGCGATGATGGCTGGGAATACGGTTACTTCTGAAGTTGCTGCACCAAAGGCTGAGGTTCAATCCTCTGTACCTTTGTCCTATGCCCAGACGGGTGTCTATTTCGAGTGTCTGAAGAATCCTACTTCGACGATTTACAATATCCCTTATTTGCTCAGCTATCCTGCAGGTATTGAGGCAGGGAAACTGGTTGATGCCGTGAAGCAGGTCGTTGAGGCTCATCCGGAACTGGGTGTTCACTTCACCACAGAGGGCGATGCCATCGTGCAGACCTTGGCCGACAGCGTGCCTATAGAAGTGCCCATTACGGAAATGAGCGATGAGGCTCTGGCGACTTATAAGAACGAGTTCGTGCGACCCTTCAATCTGCAAAAGGCTCCGCTCTATCGCTTTGAGGTTGTGAAGACCGGAAACGGCGTCCATCTGCTGATGGATGTGCATCACCTGATATTTGATGGTGGTTCTGCAGACTTGCTGATTCGTCAGATTGGGGCTGCGCTCGAAGGCAAGGCCGTTGAGAAAGAGACCTACACCTATCTTGACTTTGTCAGCGATCAGCAGAAGGCGGAGGAATCAGATACCTTTAAGACTGCCCAACAGTTCTTTGCAGAGAAGCTGCAGACCTGTGAGGGCGCGAGTGAGATTCCTGCCGATCTGCCTAAGAGTGGCAAACAAGGGTTTATCGGCGAGGCTGTCTGTCTGCCGGATTATGACAAGGCGACAGACTTCTGTCGTCAGAATGAGGTGACGCCCGCTCATCTGTTCCTGGCTGCGACGGCCTATGTGGTATCGCGCTATACGAACAATCGTGAGGTGTATCTCTGTACGGTGAGCAGTGGTCGTTCGAACCTCAAGATTGCCGATACGGTGGGTATGTTTGTCAATACACTCGCCTTAGGCCTTAACATCGATGATATCAGCGTCAGCGCGTTCCTGAAGAAGACTAGCGAGACCTTCGACGAGACCCTGCGTCACGAAGACTATCCCTTCGCCCGTATCGCTACCGACTATGGTTTCCGTCCTGCCATCGCCTATGCCTATCAGGTAGGTGTCCTGGCTTCCTATACCGTCGACGGAAAACCAGTTGGTCAGGAACTGTTGGAACTGAATGTTCCCAAGTTCCCCATCAATATCAAGATTGAGTCACGCGGTGTGGTGGTGCAGTATGATGACGCCCTTTACTCTCAGCGGTTAGCAGATGCGTTGGCAGAGAGTATCGTTGCCGTCGTTGAACGGATGACGGCTCAGCCGGATGGCAAGATCCGTCAGCTCTCTATCGTCAGCAAGCATCAGGAAGAGGAACTCTCACATTTACGTCAGACGGCGACTGGTGAGGCACCCTTCAAGTTCTTCCATGCTTGTATCAGTCATTTCGCACAGACCCAGCCCGATCATGAGGCTTTGGTGGCTGTTGATGCAAAGTACACCTACAAGGAGATGGATGACGTGACGAATGGTATCGCTGCCGCCTTACAACAGAAGGGTGTGAAAGAACGTGATCGGGTGGCGCTGCTCTTGCCGCGTACCAGCAGGTTGATTCTCTCGCTTTTCGGCGTATTGAAGGCTGGTGCTGCCTATATCCCATGCGATCCGGATTATCCCGCAGATCGTATCAAACTGATTCTCGAAGACAGTGAGGCCCGCTATATCATCACAACGGCTGACCGCATGGACAGTGTGCCTGCTGATAAAGCCATCAATGTGGAAACCCTCCTTGATGGTTCAGCAGGCAGTTGTGGCACAACTGCAAACATAACGGGCGACGATTTGGCTTACCTGATTTATACCTCAGGTTCCACGGGCCGTCCTAAGGGCGTAATGCTTCGTCATGAGGGTATCTGCAATTATCTTTACGGCCATCCGGCCAATGTCTTTGCCAATGGCGTATTGACAGATGCCGACCGCGTGCTCAGTGTGACAACCATCTCCTTCGATGCTGCTTTGCAGGATATCGGTATGGCCTATTTCAATGGTAAGACGCTGATAGTGGCTACTGAGGAACAAGCTAACAACCCGCTTGACTTGGCACGTCTCATTCAGGAGCAGCATATCAATATGGTGTCGGGAACGCCATCCCGTTGGCAGACCTGGCTCACAAGCGATGATTTCTGTCAGGCTATCTCGCAAGTGAAGATCTGTCGTGCTGGTGGCGAGAAGTTCAGCGATGCCCTCTTGCAGCAGATGCGCAGTGTCACCAAGGCCCGCATCTTCAACTGCTATGGTCCGACGGAGATTACGGTCGCCTCGAACAATGCGGAACTGACGAATGCCGAGATGGTCACCGTCGGCAAGCCGCAGTTGAACGTCAAGGAGTTTATCGTCGATGCCGATGGCAACGAGTTGCCGGTAGGTGTGGTAGGTGAGCTTTATATCGGCGGACGCGGTGTGGCTCGTGGCTATAACAACCTTGATGAGATGACGCGCGAACGGTTCGTGGAATATCATGGAACGCGTATCTACAAGTCGGGCGACTATGCCAAGTGGCTGCCGGATGGCAATGTGGTCATCCTCGGACGTACCGACCATCAGATTAAACTGCGTGGTCTGCGTATCGAACTCGGTGAGATTGAGAACGTGATGCTCTCCGTTGAGGGTATGAAGAAGGTGGTCATCATGATCCGTAAGTTGAATGATAAGGAACATCTTTGTGCCTACTACACCGCTGATCGTGAGATTGCGCCCGATGCCTTGAAGGCAGAAATCTCGAAGCGTCTGACGCAGTATATGGTTCCGACGGCATACCTGCAACTGAAGGAAATGCCGATGACGCCCAATGGTAAGACGGATGTGAAAGCATTGCCAGAACCGCAACTCGCCGTTTCTTCGGCATACGTGGCACCTGCCAACGATACGGAGAAGGCCTTCTGCGACATCTTTGCTGGTATTTTGCAAATGGACAAGGTGGGTGCGACGGATAACTTCTTCGAACTGGGAGGTACCTCGCTTGTCGTCACGCGTGTCATCATCGAGGCCGACAAGGCTGGACTGCATGTGGCATACGGCGATGTTTTCGCCAATCCGACGCCCAGACAGTTGGCCAGTCTGATTACCGGTGAGGTGGTCAGCAATGGACCTGACGAAGTTGCCGATTTCGATTATACCGCCATCAACAATCTGTTGCAGCGCAATACTCTCGACAATTTCCTCAAAGGCGAGCGTCAGGCTTTGGGCAATGTGTTGTTGACCGGTGCTACTGGCTATCTGGGTATCCACATCCTGCGCGAGCTGATCGACTCTGATGCCAAACAGATCTATTGCCTGGTCCGTGGCAAGAGTCAGGAGGCTGCGGAGAGTCGTCTGCGCACATTGCTTTACTACTATTTCGCTGAGGCCTTCAAGCAGCTTTTCGGTCAGCGTCTGCATGTCATTCTTGGTGATGTGACTGGCGACTTCGGCGAAGGCTTGCAAGTGGATACGGTATTCAATTGCGCTGCCATCGTGAAACACTTCTCTGAGGGTACGGAGATTGAGGATGTGAACATCGGCGGTGCCAAACGTTGTGTGGACTTCTGTCTCAAGACCGACGCTCAACTGGTCCATGTCTCTACAGCCAGTACCCGTGGTCTGTGGGCAGGAACCATCAAGGACGATGTGTTTACCGAACAGCGGTTCTATATGGGACAGTTCCTCGGTAATAAGTATATCTACTCGAAGTTTATGGCTGAGCGGTTGATTCTCGATGCCGTCGCCCTTCATGGCTTGCGGGCGAAGATCATGCGTGTGGGTAATCTCGCTGCCCGTAGTACGGATGGTGAGTTCCAGGCCAACTTCTCCACCAACTCCTTCATGGGCCGTATCAAGGTCTATAATATGCTGGGCTGCTGTCCTTACGCCATGCGTAACAAGCAGGTGGAGTTCTCACCCATCAACGAAGTGTCGAAAGCCATTGTGCTGCTGGCTACCACACCAACGGCCAATACGGTGTTCCATCCATACAACATCCACGGACAGTTCTTGGGCGATGTGCTCTTGGGCTTGAAGAGTGTAGGTGCAGGCATCCAGTTTGTGGAGCAGAACGAGTTTGCCGAGGCAATGGAACAGGCTAAGAGCGATCCGCAGAAAGCCCGTCAGCTGTCGTCGTTGCTCGCTTATCAGGATATGGCCCACGGACAGAAGACCGCTGATGTGAAGCGTGATAATGACTATACCACGCAAGTGCTCTATCGTTTGGGCTTTGCCTTCTCACCCACGTCGTGGGACTATGTCGAGCGTATGCTTACTGCCATCGGTGGATTTGGATTCTTTGAGCAATGAATAGTGAAGAGCGCTCTGCATTGACCACCCAGTTCTGGCGTTTCCTCTGGTCTGCTATCCTGATAGCCCTATCAGGGTGTCTGGGTAATGTGGTCGACAGTATCATCGTGGGTAATCTGATAGGTGGTGATGGCGTCAGTGCCATCAACCTGTCGAAGCCTGTCGTACAGTTCATGTTCACCATCAGCATGCTCATCTCGGCAGGTGCCGGTATGCTGGTGGGTATGGCCCTCGGCAAGCAGGATCATCAGCGGGCTGCGTATATCTATACCCACTCGTTCTTTGGAAGTCTGGTTTTCGGACTTTTGCTTACCGTCTGTGGCTTTCTTTTCCCCGACCTCATCACCGGCTGGCTGTGTCAGAACGAACACTTGTTCCAACCCACACGCGACTATCTGGTTGTCATGCTTTGGGGCGCGCCGGCCTATATGGTGATGTGGGCCTTGTCGACGATGGTGGGTGTCGATGGCAGTCCTCGTCTGGTATCCATCGCCATTCTGATCGACAATGCCGTTAATCTGGCCCTCGATATCGTGTTCATCCAGTACTTAGGGTGGGGCATCGAAGGTTCTTCGGCAGCAACAGTCGTCGGTCATCTGGTAGGTATCGTCCTCATGCTGCGCCACTGGTTCTATGCCAATAATCATCTCCACTTCACGCATGTTCATGAACAGCCGGCTTGGGGCAGCATCATCTCACAAGGCGCCCCATTGGCTGTCGCCTCCATCTGTCTGACGCTACTCCTGCTCAGTGCCAACAGCATCGTGCTGTCATCCTTAGGACGAACGGGTATCTTCGCCTTTGCCGTCTGCATGAACCTCTTGCAGATCTATAATCTCTTCCTTTCCGGAACGTGTCGCACCCTCCAGTCATTGGGTGCCATTCAGGTAGGAAAAGGCGATCAGGAGGCCTTCAGGCTCATCCTGCATAAGGCTTTCAGCTTCATCACTGTCGCCATGATCCTTACTTGTGTGTTTGTCTGGATCGACCCGCAGGCCATCGCCCATCTCTTCGGAGCCAATGAGCCGGAACAGATTGCCGAGACCGACCATGC
>Ga0265300_10003727_pt1 | contig 12412 bp, 6 predicted proteins | sample AusTroGonzalo_MG_FD_193482 | JGI IMG/M metagenome (GOLD analysis project Ga0265300, IMG submission 193482) | Bovine rumen microbial communities from tropical cattle in Woodstock, Queensland, Australia - Gonzalo_03 | ecosystem: Host-associated > Mammals > Digestive system > Stomach > Rumen ... | reverse complement strand
ATATTTAAATCCATAATATCTATTTATTGTCGATTCATTATCATATTTGCCATTCAAATAGGATTTAAAATCACGACAGAATAACAAACTCCTATTATCATTTTTATATTCGTCAAGAGACAAACATAGTTCATTGTTCTCATCGATTCTTAAATTATATTTAACAACATCAGTCATAAAGCTAAGTTCACTTTTAATAATTATGGCAGTAGTTATTTTTAGCTTTTTTGCCGATTTTATTTTGCTCAAAACATAATTCTTAATTGATTCTATTTCCAGTTCATTCCATATTTCGCCAATTCCTTTATCTGTTATATATTTCTCAATATTTTCTAAAGATATATCAAGTGTCAACGTATTAAAGTCATTTTTTTGCATAACAAATATGTCTATGTATTTTGATCCAATATTAATAATGGCCGTGTCGTTCTTTATATCTTTAAAAATTCTTTTCAAATTTGACTTTGTTTGACGTTTAGTCAAGATATTAAAATAAAGATTGGTTTCCTGATAAAATTTATTGATAAAATCTTTAGTTTTTTCGTTTATCGTTTCATCTTTATTTGCAATCATTTTTCCTTCAAAAACACTGGAAAAATTAGTATCAACAAATACTTTTTTTAATAATTTAGAATTTGTTTCTGGAATATACGATAACAAATCTTCTTTAACATGTTTGATAACGCCATTTAAATAATCAGAACTTTTTGTATCTGAAACAGCATAACTGATAGTCTTAACCTCTTTTAAAGTATGATTATCTTTTATTTCAAACAATCGACAAGTAGTTACACCCACATTGATAAAATATCCTAATGGTAAATCATTTCTACCTAAAGCATTTGCAATATTTTGTATAGCCATATTCTTTGTAGGAAGTTTATCAAAAGCATCTTCATTTTTAAAGATAAATTTTAAAAACGATACAGTTGTCCTTGCCGCTAAATTTTGATTTTGCTTTTTATTGTTATTTTTCGTTCCATCTCCCCAATCGCAAATTGATTTAACAATTATCCATTCACATATTCCCCTATTTCTACATACAGAATAAACTCCACGACCCTCCATCTCGCCACCAATTGCTCTGGGGTATAACTTGAATAACTTGCTTTTAAACTTCTCGTCATCAACAACTTTATCTCCAGATAGTATAGGTCCTACAATACATTTACTTGTTACATTATTTGATTTGTATTTCCAATATGTTGCATAATGCTTGCATACTGATAAAAGACATTTCCCTGCTTCCGGTTTGCAGGCGTCAGATTGAATGTTTCCTTCTTTTATTTTTCCGCTTTCATAGTCAATTACCATAGAAGACACCAATACATCCCCGATATGTTGACAAGGTTCGGGGGTGTTAGAATTATCTCGACCAAATGCAATTCCCAAAAGAATAACTGCATCTGGATGATAAGTATCAATTGCATTTACAACACTTAAAATAGCCGCTTCAGAATTAACGACTCCTTGTGATGCAAGTTGGAAGTGAACGACATTATATTTGCCAAATGTTCCAACATTATAATAATTATTATCGTTTTTATTCTTCGAACGTTCACTCTTAAACGAAAAAAATTTTTTATCTTTCAAAAGAGCCGCTGTTTCATTTTCATTAGCTGTTACAAATAAAAAAAGTGGGGGATTCACGCAATTTCTCCAATGTAAAATATAAGATAAATTTAAACGTATTATACTACAATGTAAAGAAAAAAGCAACTATGTCGTATAAATTTCAAATAAATATTATCATGCATATTTATTCTATTCTCTCTTCAATTAGTAATCCACCCTTCAAAACGATCATTAGTCTTTTATCACCCATCACTCGTATGTGATCGACCAGTCGTCGGATAGTCCGGTCGTCATATTTATCGAAGATGGTCATATCGGCAAGGCACTCTTTTATGCGAGCAATCTCCAAACCGATTTTTTCTTCCGAGGACAGCTTTTCTTTTGCCAAACTCAGTTGCTCGTTCAGCGCAAGAATCTGACTGCTCATATACTTGATTGCGTCGTAGTATTTCTGCGGATCGCCATCGGTGCTCATCGCAAGTTCCACGTTCTCTTCAATGCGTCCTTTCAATTCCTTGATTTGTGACTCGATAGCGAATACATCCAAACTGTCGTCTATTCCCGTTACACCGTAAGAGAGGTTTGAAAGGATGAGTTCATACGCTTCACGGTCATACTGAATTGCTCTTCGCAAAGCTCGGCAGATGGTTTGTTGCAACATTTCTTCTTCCACGCTGATGGAATCTTTGCAGTAAGTCGTTCCGTTATCCACTCGGCTCAAGCATCTCCATACTTTGCGGTTGACGCCTTTTCGCACCCACGTTCTTCTGCGATAGGGACTACCGCACTCACCGCAAACGAGCAACTCGGTCAAAGCATATTTGCCGCTGTACTTTCCTTGCTCGGTTAAACTCTTGTCCGACGTTTTCCGCTTGCCGCTTCGACGAGCGATCTCCTTTTGCACCGCCTTAAACGTGTCTCTGTCGATGATTGCAGGATGGTTGTTTGTGACAAGATACTTCGCCATCTCCCCACGGTTTTTCAATACCTTTTTCGTGATACAGTTTTCCGTGTAGGTCTTCTGCAATAGCATATCGCCCGTGTATCTTTCGTTCGAGAGCATACCTTGAATGATGGCTTTGCTCCATTCGGTCTTCCCCGTCTTGGTCAATACGGCATTGCTTTCGAGATAACTTTTTATCTGATCGAGACTACTTCCGTCTAAATACATCTCAAAGATATTTCTAACAACTTTGGCTTCCTCTTCGACGATTTCCGGTTGTCCGTCTTCGCCTTTCTTATATCCCAACAGATTATAACGAAAAGCGAACGTCCAACTCCGCATTCTCTGCTGAATACCCCATCTTACGTTGGCGCTGATATTCTCGCTCTCGGCTTGTGCAAGAACGCTGTGAATACCGATAAACATCTCGCTGTCCGCTTTCAATGAGTCGATACATTGTTCTTCAAAGTACACACCCACGCCTTTGGCTTTCAGTTGACGAACGTATTTCAAACTTTCAACGGTATTACGGGCGAAACGGGCGACCGACTTGGTCAAAATCAAATCTATCTTTCCCTTTTCGCAGTCCCGTATCATTCGCAGGAAGTTGTCACGTTTCTTTGCAAGCGTTCCCGTTATGCCCTCGTCAGCGTAAATGTCAACGAACCGCCAATGGGGATTCTTTGCTATCGCTTCGGTGTAATACGCAACTTGCGCCTTGTAGCTTTCAAGCTGATCTTCGCTGTCGGTGGAAACACGGCAATAGGCGGCGACTCTTAACAATGTGTTTTCTCTGTTGTTTCTTGATAAAAGCGGATTCGCTTCTATCTTGGTTACGATTTTAGGTGCCGCATCCATCGCTATCTCCTCCTTTATTATTTGATATTGTTATTCCGTTGATGAAATGAACAATAATGTCGCCCGATTCGGCAAGTTCGATCTTTTCTACGATTTGGTCGATTTCATCGACGTCAATCACTCCGTCCGATATAATGTTCGGCAAGTGCTTTTCTACGACTTCGGTATAGACGCTTTTATCTTCTTTGCAAGCGGAGAACTTCAATGCGGCACTTTGTAAAATAACGTTCTTCACGGCGTTGAACTCTACGTTCCCTGCGTTCAGCAGTCGCCCGATCTCGTTACCATACCGCATAATCTCTTGCGTTCTCTGATAGGGAACAAACTCTTCTTTCCTATGCAGAAGCGTTGGATCTTCGCTTATCATTTCGATGATTTCCTCTATACCGTAATATATCACCTTGTCATCGGTGTACTTTTGGCATTTGCACCCGTTCGGGCATATCCATTTTTCTCTCGTCTTCCACTTGGCGATTCTTCTCATAGTTCTTCCGCATTGTCCGCAGAAGACGTGTTCTTTCAGCCAAGCGACTTCCATCGTATCTTCCGTTTGCGCCGAACCTTTGCTTTGCTTTAACTCTTAACAAACGTTACTTTACCGGCGGTCGGACAGTGGTATTCTGTTTATCAACTCTTTTCCGATAAAGCCATTTTAAGTTGTGATTGGCGGCAGTTACACTATGGAAAAGCAACTCACGTCCTTTTCTTGCGACTTCGGACGCTTGATTCTATCTGCCGTGTATTCCTTTGTATATCCGAGATTAAACGCCGTTCTCAAAGAGTTTTGTATGACGTTTATAATGGCGCTGACAGAGTTTGCCGCAAGCCCTTTCCCCGTCTTGAGATTTCCGCTTTGAAGCAACTCCGTTATGTAATGCTGAAGAACAGCCGGGGATAATTCATCTAATTCAAGTTCTCCCAATCTCGGAATAATATGCTGTTCAACGATATCCGAATATCTGCTGAACGTTCTTGTTTTTGCTGTCGGCTCAACGTAATGTTTAAGCCATTCCTGTAACCAATCTTTGTATTTCATTTTTAACTCTCCTTCACTTTGCTTTAAGAACATAATAGTTTATATGAAAGAAGGCCGCACGAAAAACATCGCGCGACCTTCTTATATCATTATATAATATTAAAATTGTATAGTCCGAACCTTAGTCGTAAGTTCGAGACCTGTTTTTATGGAAATATGCAAAAAAGCAGCCGTTGAAATCAAAGAATATTGAGAAAGGACAAATTGTCCGAAAAGCACAATATATAGCAAAAATCCACAAGAAACTTTCCGTATCTTGTGGTTTTGATTGCCTGTAGCCTTTTCGTACTACAGAGATGGTGGAACCAACAGGGCTCGAACCTGTGACCCTATGCTTGTAAGGCATATGCTCTACCAGCTGAGCTATGATTCCTTTAGCATGATTTTGTATTGTAGCATATGAAGAGGACGAAGTCAATTAAAAGTTATTCTTTGTCGATCGTAGATCCCCGCAGTGCAATCCAGAATATACTTTGATAAAAAACAAGAAAACAGTTGAAATCTTTCGCAAATGGTGATACAATCTTAATGCACGATTATCGAAATGACCTTGATTCGCGGCAGAATGTGCCGTGCGAAAGATCTCTCGAAATAACGATATCCGGGTGTGGCGCAGTTTGGTATGCCGTAGTGCAGATCCCGATTGAGCGTCGCCACTTGGATCAGAGCGTTCTCGCTTTTGGCAGTGTGCAGCATGGGCTTCGCCATATGCGCGCAGCGCGCTCCCAAACACGGAGTGAAGAGTGGGAACTTGACAAATAATTCATAGTATGATATCTGGGTGTGGCGCAGTTTGGTAGCGCGCTTGAATGGGGTTCAAGAGGCCGGAAGTTCAAATCTTCTCACTCAGACCAGTGCGGGCAATTGACTCAGTTGGTAGAGTGCCTCCGTCACATGGAGGAAGCCAGGGGTTCGAGTCCCTTATTGCCCACCAAGAGAGGTCTAAAGCGAAAGCTTTGGACCTTTTTCTTTACCTAACAAGGGACTCGAACCCCCACGGGGTCGAGCGCTCGAAGCGCAGCTTCTTCACGCGCTTTGGCTACCGACAGCGCACTGTGCTGTCGGCTTCACGCGTCGCGCCCTTATTGCCCACCAAGAGAGGTCTAAAGCGAAAGCTTTGGACCTTTTTCTTTATCCTAACAAGGGACGAGAACCGAGAGCGTTAAGAAATCGTGCCTTGACTTGGCACGATTTTAGCGGCTGACCGAAGTGTCGAGCAAGGTAGAACTATGACAAAACGATTTGCCTTGCGAGACAAAAGAGGAGAGTCCCTTATTGCTCACCCAAAAATTTCGTTGAGTCGTATCGACGAGTTTTTTATCCCAATTGAATCGTCGGGTGGGTTGAAGTTTTGGGCGAGGTGTGGTATGATGAGAAATAGGATTTCGGAGGGAGCATGACGGTGAAAAGGACAGGCAGAAAGATGGCATTATGGATAGCGGTGGCACTGCTTCTTGCGGTGCTTCTTTTGTGTGCGTGTGCTTGCTCGCTCCTTGGCAAGAAGATTCCCTCTCGCGGGAAAAGCGGGAGCAATCAAGCCTCCGAGACGATAGAGGACGAAATATTGACTTTGAGCTATCGCGAAAAGACGGTGAAGAAGGGTGTGCCTCTTGTGACCGCGCTGTCCGATCTTGTCGTCGGGGGAACGGGCGGGAGGCTCTCCCTTGCCGAGCTCACCCTTTCGGGAGAGTATGATCCCGCGCGGAGTGGAAATTACGAGATCACCCTCTCGCGAGGAGATGCTTCGGCGACCGTCACCCTCTTCGTGGCGGAGGAAGGTGTGACGGCGAGCGCGTGTTATCCCACTTTGGACGAATGCGCGGCGGAGTACGATCTGTCCGTCGACGTCCCCTCCACCGGAAGGGTGGAGATCCTCGTGATCCCGATCGGTTTCACGAACAAGCATTACGACAGCGCGTCCGAACTCTTGGAAACGGCCTTCAACGGCAGGGCGGAAGAAACGGGCTGGCACTCGCTCTGTAGCTATTACGAGAGATCCTCTTACGGTTTATTGTCCCTACACGCGACCATTCTTCCGACCTATAAAACGGGCAAATCTTGGAGCGCCAAGAAGAAGGGATCGCCCGAGAAGGAATACCTCGCCGCGGCGCTTGACTATTACGACGAGGAGATCGATTATTCCCGCTTCGATGCAAACCACGACGGCATCATCGATTGCGTTTGCATGGTGTATCTCGCGCCCTACGACGAGGATAGCGATCTGTGGTGGGCGTACTGGGACACGCTCGACGAGGATTACGAGACGGAAGACGAGGTCCTCACACGGAATTATCTGTGGCTCAGCGTGGACTTCTTCTCCGATCCGCTACCGGTCGAGGGGGCGATCAATGTCGAGACTCTCGCGCACGAGATGGGGCATATGCTCGGACTGGAAGATTACTACGATTACGAGGAGGAGATCTACGGCGGACTAGGGGATTCGGACATGATGGACGGCACGCAGGGGGATCACGATCCTTTCTCCAAGGCGATCCTCGGCTGGATCCGTCCCACCGTCCTTTTCCGCGCCGATTATGATGCCCTCCTTTCGCCCTTCGAGGAGAACGGGGAGGCTCTTTTCATCATGAAAGAGGGGAAAGAGAGCTATTTCCAAGAGTGTTTCGTGGTTTGCTATTACACCCCGACGGGTTTATACGCCCTTCGTTCGCAAGAGGAAGAGGGGATATTCTCCTTGCCCGGCGTGCTTATTTATCACGTGACCGCCGATCTCAAAGATCCCTCCGAGATGACGAGTCTCATCGAGATTTATCAGACCAGTAACGGCAAGAACCCTCGCCTTATCCGCATCTGCGAAGCGGACGAAGATAATAGCATCGACGAAACGGGGTGCGCTGAGGACGAAGACCTCTTCCAAGAAGGCGCGACCTTCTCGCCGAACTGGAACGACGGCACTTCGGCGGGCTTCACCTTAACCGTTTCCTCTCTTTCGGAAGAGGGCGCACAGGTATCCGTCCTTTACGCCGCGGCGTGAAAAAAGCCGAAAAGTTCGGAAAGTATTGCCAAAATACCCTTTCTCTATCTATGATAGAGGCAGGAAGCCTTGCGGTTTATAGAAAACGGAAGGAGTCCTTTATGAAAAGCATAGCGGAAAAATCAAGAATTATTTCAAGAACTTCAAACTGACGCCCGAGTTCGTCGTGAAGTGCGTCGCCTTTCTCATCCTGATCGCGTACGTCATCATTCTCGCATTCGGCAAGAAGATGTTCGCGCCGACAAACCGATTCTGGCGTAGCATAAACCTCTTCTCCAAGGCGGGCGTTTTTCTTAGTAAAAAGGCGAGTAAAGCGATTGATAAATTCTCTTGCAAAGGATATAATAAAACCATAACATAGGAGGTTTATTATGCTTGAAGTAAAGAATCTGACTAAGATCTATTCCGGTAAAGGCGGGGTGACGGTCAGAGCGCTTGACGACGTATCGGTGGTCTTCCCGGAGACGGGCATGGTCTTCTTGCTCGGTAAGAGCGGATCGGGTAAATCCACCCTTTTGAACGTGGCGGGCGGTCTGGACAAGCCGGACGGCGGTGAGATCATCGTCAAAGGGAAGAGCAGTAAGGAGTTCACGGGATCGGACTTCGACAGCTACCGCAATACCTTTATCGGTTTCGTTTTCCAAGAGTACAATATCTTAAATGAATTCACGATCGAGCAGAATATCGCGCTCGCGCTCCAGTTACAGAACAAGCCGAACGACAAGGCGGCGGTAAACGCCTTGCTCGAACAGGTGGACCTCGCGGGGTACGGGAAGCGCAAGCCGAATACCCTCTCGGGCGGACAGAAGCAGAGAGTCGCGATCGCGCGTGCTCTCATCAAGGAGCCGGAGATCATCATGGCGGACGAGCCGACCGGCGCCTTGGACTCGGCGACGGGCAAACAGGTCCTTGACACCCTGAAGAAGCTCTCGGAGAAGAAGCTCGTGATCGTGGTTTCGCACGACGTGGAGTTCGCGGAGACTTACGGTGATCGTATCATCGAGCTCAAGGACGGCAAGATCATTTCGGACGTGAGCAAGGTCTACAGCGCCCCAAAAGCAATGGAGGGTGAGGAAAACACTTCCGCAGAAGCCCCGAACGTTGCGATGGTTTCGGACGATACCATCACGATTCGCAATACCGAGGAACTGACCGACGCCGATATCGGCAAGATCGCGAACCTTCTCCGCAAGAAAGGAGGCGAGGCGATCATCACGGCGGACAGCCGTGAATTGCCGAACGTCAAGCGTGTTTGTAAGATCAATGAGAATGGGAGCAAAGAGTCTTTCAAGGAGACGGTGCCGCCCGTTCCCGAACAGTACGACGGATCCAAGACCAAGTTTATCAAGTCGCGTCTGCCCCTCGGCCACGCGATCAAGATGGGCGCGAGCGGTCTCAAGAGCAAGCCGATTCGCTTGATCTTCACGATCCTTCTTTCGGTCGCGACCTTCATCCTCTTCGGTCTGGTTTCCACTTTCATGCTGTATGACGCGGACTATTCGATCTCGGAGGCACTGAAGGAAGCGAACTATCCGAGCATTCGCGTGAACAAAGCCTATACCGGCACGCGCAACAGCTATCAAATCGACCCCAATACGGGAGCGAAGAGTCTCGAATACACCAGTAAAATGTCCGAGGACACTTTGTTCGGTGCGAGCGAAGCGGATTCTCGCAGCAGAGCGGGGCTGGATTTCGCCGGCATCTATTACCTGTCTTCGAATAATTATGTGGATGGGATCGGTTTGTATCTCGAGACGAGCGATGGCATCATTCCCATCGGGGTCAAGAACGAAGTATCCAAGTATTACGTGGTGAGTAATGCGACGGGTTATTGTGATTGCGGAGAATCCTATTTGAAGCGTTGCGGGTTCAGCATCCTTGCGGGTAAATATCCCGACCGCAATGACGAAATCATGCTTCCCGAGTACCTTGCGGAGCTCTTCGTGAATACCGAGTCATTCGGGATCACCCGCGTGCAGGACCTCGTCGGCAGGGAAATCCGTCTGTCCGGGTCGGGAATGGAGACTTCAATGAGTTTTAAGGTCGTCGGTATCGTGAGGACGGGAGAGATCCCCTACGAATTCGAGGAGGTCAAGAGTAACATTCAAAGCATCAGTCCGGTTGAGCTCGAGAAGATCCAGCACAAGCTCCAGGATTACTTCGGCAAGGGATATTTCTCCCTTCTGTACGTGCACACTTCCTTCTACGAGCGCTTTAAGGACAATATCCAGAGCTATTATTATATCAATATCCCCACCCAGAACTATGAGTTCCTCCGCGTCAGCAATTATACGATCTCGGATTCGGAAAAAGAGGATATTCTGAATTACAGCAATTATTCTTATTTCACGGAGAAGAGCATCGAATCGTATTTGAATATCTTCAAGTGCTACGATTTGTCCGGCAATCCGGTCAGCAAGAATCCGGGATACGGAGAAGCCTACGTCTCCAAGAATCTATATGCCGATATGGTCCGAGGACAATTGTCGAACTATCTGTATTCCATCGAGAATAATATGCGCTACGACCCGAATGCAAGGGAAGAGCTCGGCATGGACAGCAGCGATCAAACCGAATTCCGGAATAATTACTATAACTACGATTTCCGCTCGATTAAGGTGATGAAGGGATACGTCGAGAAGTATTACAGCGATTTGGCGTATAAGAATTGGCTGTATCGCGCGGCGGAATCTCTGATGAATTACTATACTTACGATAAATACGGCAATTCTTACTACGAATACGCCTCGAATGAGAAGTTCTCGAGTGCCTTCTATGCCGTGCAGAATTATGCTTACGGCGGCAAGGATGCGACCTACAGCGCGCCGACCAAGAAGCAATGGGAGGATATCGAGACGGTGGTGCTTCGCGACTTCAAGAAGAAGCGCGAGCAGGTTTATTACGGACTGTTGCTTGATTCCTTCTTCAATACGTACGAGAGGTTCGGTGAGACCATCTTTAACTATACGTGGTCACTTATCAATAACAGCTATTCCGATCAGGATTACGCGCAGGTGAAGAAAGAGGTCGACGCCGCGCTCGCCAAGATCGGCAAGAGTGCGAAGGACGATATTAAGAGCTATTTCGTCTTTGACGCGACCGACTTCGGGACCAAGCTTTACTATTACGGGATAGGATCTCCTTCGAGTGGCACGATGAAAGTGGTGGGCTACTTTGATTACGGGGTCGAATATCCTTCCGCGAGCTACTTCGTCAGCACGGAGTTCTTGGATGCGAATGCGAAGAAGGTGGTCTATGACTATCCCATTTGGACGGAGGAGATCGTGACGACCTACGTCGTTCCCGCCGATGCGAAGTACAATGCTTTGATCTCTCCGACGAATAATTCTCTCGATCAGATCTCTGCGGCGCTCTTTGAGAGCACGAGCGCAACTTACTCCATCGATAACAGCGTCTGTGAGGATATCAGGATGTTCGTCGATATGATCGAGGACCTGGAGAAGATCTTCCTGTACGTCGGTCTCGGCGTGGGACTGCTCGCTGCATTCTTCCTCTTGAACTTCATCTCGGTGTCGATCGCCGCCAAACGCAAGGATATCGGCATCCTGCGCGCCGTGGGTGCAAGAGGCTCCGACGTCTTCAAGATCTTCTATGCGGAAGCATTCCTGATCGCCTTCATCTGCTTCATCATCGCGTCGATCGGATCCTTCATCCTGTGCGCCGTCTTGAATAATACGATCTCCGAGACGATCCACTTGCGCCTCCTGCATTTCGGCGCGATCAATATCGCCTTGATCTTCGGCATCGCGATCTTCGTGTCGGTCATCGCGACCTTCCTGCCGGTGTACTTCGCCGCGCGCAAGTCGCCTGTCGAGTCCATCCGCGCCCTATAACCTCGTATCCGATATCCGCAGTTGCGGGATGAGAAGCAGAAAAAGCACTTGCGTTGCAAGTGCTTTTTCTCACGATAGCGCCGCGTCCGTTGCGGGAAGGAAAGGGAGTATACCGCTATCTGAAATTGCGCGAAGGAAAGTTGCGTTCTTTTTCGCGAACAATTATAATGAATATCGCAGACGAATCAAAGGAAGGAGTTTACCGAGATGGCGTGGCTCAACAAGGCAATCAATTTCATCAACGATAATATTTTGTGGGGCATCCCCATGATCGTAATGATCCTGGCAACGGGAATCTTTCTTACGATCAGAACGCGCTTTCTGCAGGTAAGAAAATTCGGCGTGGCGTTCCATTCGACCATCGTACCCATGATCAAATCCTCGGGGAAAAAGAATGCTAAAGATCCGAATGCCAAGACGGTTTCGCAATTCGAAGCCTTCTCCGCCGCCATTTCGGGGACGGTCGGCACGGGCAACATGATCGGCGTTGCCACCGCGCTCATTTCGGGCGGTCCGGGCGCGATCTTTTGGATGTGGGTCTCCGCCTTTTTCGGACTCGTTACCAATTATTCCGAGAACGTCCTTGGTCTGTATTACAGACAGAAAGACAAAAACGGAGAGATGTGCGGTGGACCGATGTACTACATCTCAAACGGATTGAAGCTGAAGTGGTTGGCGTTGATCTTCGCTTTTTGTTGCACGCTGGCTGCCGTGGGCATGGGGATGGTCCAATCGAATTCCATCTCCGGAACGATGCAAAATACCATCGCCGGCGGCTCTTCGCTGGTCGTTTCGATCGTGTGCGGAGCCATCATCGTCCTTCTTACGGCGCTGATCCTCGTGGGCGGCATCAAGCGCATCGGCAAGGTGGCTTCCTATATCGTGCCCTTTATGGCTCTTTTGTTTATCCTGATGTCCCTCGTGATTCTGGCAATCAATATAACCGCCGTACCCAAGGCGTTCGCGCTTATCTTTGCAAACGCTTTTTCTTTCCGTTCGGTTGCGGGCGGCTTTTTGGGATACGTGATCCTAAAAGGGATGCGATTCGGCTTCGCACGCGGGATCTTCTCCAATGAAGCCGGCCTCGGCTCGTCGGTGATCGCGCACTCCGCTTCCGAGACGAAGGAGCCGGTAAAGCAGGGTCTTTGGGGAAT
>Ga0265300_10003726_pt1 | contig 12413 bp, 9 predicted proteins | sample AusTroGonzalo_MG_FD_193482 | JGI IMG/M metagenome (GOLD analysis project Ga0265300, IMG submission 193482) | Bovine rumen microbial communities from tropical cattle in Woodstock, Queensland, Australia - Gonzalo_03 | ecosystem: Host-associated > Mammals > Digestive system > Stomach > Rumen ... | reverse complement strand
TCGTACGGGTCGCAGCAGTAACACGAGTGGTACCTACATCGATAATCACAGCTCCTTCCTTCACCATATCAGCAGTTACGAAGTGGGGCTGTCCCAGTGCTGCGATGATGATGTCAGCCTTCAAGCATTCTTCCTTGATATTGGTGGTGTGGCTATGACAAACAGTAACGGTTGCATCGCCTGGATAGCGTTTTTGCATCATCAGCTGTGCCATAGGTTTTCCTACGATGTTAGAACGACCTAAGACAACACAATGCTTGCCACTTGTCTCAATATTGTAGTACTTGAATAATTGCAGAATTCCATTAGGAGTAGCACTGATATAGCAAGGAAGACCAATAGCCATACGACCAACATTGATGGGGTGAAACCCGTCAACATCTTTGCGATAATCGATAGCTTCTATGATTTTCTGCTCAGAGATATGCTTGGGTAAAGGAAGCTGGACAATGAAACCATCGACATCAGGGTCGTTATTCAGTTTCTCTACCTGAGCTAACAGTTCGGCTTCTGTCACATCGTCCTCATAGCGAATGAGGGTAGAGGTGAATCCACATTGCTCGCATGAGAGGACTTTGTTGTGTACATAGGTCTCGCTACCTCCGTCGTGTCCAACAAGGATTGCTGCTAGATGAGGACGTTTGCCTCCTGCGCGCAGTATTTGTTCTACTTCCTGTGCTATTTCCTGTTTGATTGCTGTTGCTACAGCTTTTCCGTCAATAAGTGTCATTGGGTTTTGTTTTTTATGGGGCTAATAGGCCTAATGGGGCTCATGGGCCAAATAAGCCTTATGGGGTTATTATCTTCTTGGCATGTTGCGCATCAGGTTGTTGAATTTGTTTCCTGTCATCATCTTCATCATCTTGCGCATCTGTTCAAATTGCTTGGTAATGCGGTTGACTTCGTCGATAGATGTACCACTACCTTTGGCTATGCGGACTTTACGGCTCTGATTGATGCAATCAGGGTGCTCACGTTCGTATGGGGTCATGGAATTGATCATGGCTTCCACGCTCTTGAAGGCATTATCATCAATGTCGAGGTCTTTGATCTGCTTGCCAACTCCAGGAATCATCGAAGCCAAGTCTTTGATATTACCCATCTTCTTTACTTGCTGAATTTGGCTGAGGAAATCATTGTAGTCGAATTTGTTCTTCTTGATTCGCTGCTCGAGTCGTTTGGCTTCTTTTTCGTCAAACTGCTGCTGAGCACGTTCTACAAGGCTTACGATATCGCCCATTCCCAGGATACGGTCTGCCATACGTGCAGGATGGAACACGTCAAGTGCCTCCATCTTCTCCCCAGTACCTACGAATTTGATAGGCTTATCGACTACTGTGCGGATAGAAAGAGCCGCACCACCACGTGTGTCGCCATCGAGTTTGGTAAGGATGACACCGTCGATCTCAAGTCGTTCGTTAAATATCTTTGCAGTATTGACAGCATCCTGACCGGTCATTGCATCAACGACGAGGAGAGTCTCGTCAGGGGTGCAAGCAGCTTTGATCTGCTGAATCTGTAGCATCAGTTCTTCATCGACAGACTGGCGTCCAGCCGTATCGACGATAACCGTATCGTATCCTTTTGCTTTTGCTTCAGCAATAGCTTTTTGAGCAACAAGAACAGGGTCTGTAGCACCGAGTTCCAAGTAGATTGGAACTCCCACCTGTTCTGCCAAGATACGCAACTGCTCCATCGCAGCAGGACGGAATGTGTCGCAGGCTGCGAGGAGTGGTTTGCGATGTTGCTGATTTTTTAGCAGGAGTGCGAGTTTACCACTCATTGTGGTTTTTCCGGCACCATTAAGACCTGCCATGAGTATGACTGCAGGACGGTTTGTGAGATTGAGTTCTGTTGCTTGGCCTCCCATCAGTTCTGTCAGTTCGTCGTGAACAATCTTCACCATCAACTGGCTTGGCTTGACTGCAGTAAGCACGTTCTGACCCAGTGCTTTCTGTTTTACTGTATCTGTAAAAGTCTTGGCAACCTTATAGTTTACGTCGGCTTCGAGCAAAGCCTTGCGGACATCCTTAAGGGTCTCAGCTACATTGATTTCGGTGATTTTTCCTTCACCTTTTAATATCTTAAACGACCGTTCCAGTCGTTCGCTTAGGTTTTCAAACATGTGATGTGATTATAATATATAATGTATAATGTACAATAGTTATTTCTTAACTCCTTTATAGATAAAGAATGCGATGAGTCCAATGCACAATATGATGGCTGTGATGCCGATAATATGGCTATAATGGGCGATGGTGTCGATTAATTCCTGCTTCGGCATCGTGCTGTGAAATGCATATCCAATTCCTACGAGGATACTGTTCCATACGGTTGCACCTATTATCGTGTAGAGCATGAATGGAAGGATGTGCATCTTAGCTAGACCTGCAGGTATGGATATGAGCTGTCGTATGGCAGGTATCATTCGTCCGATGAGGGTTGACACCGCTCCGTATTTGTCAAAGTATTTCTCAGCTTTTTCCACTTTCTCTGCATCGATGAGACACATGTGTCCAAAACGGCTGTTAGCAAAAGCATAAACGATAGGACGTCCCAATGTGCGAGCTAATATGTAGTTGATAAGTGCTCCTATCAATGCTCCAATAGAACCACATGTGATAATCATGGGAAACGACATCTCACCAGTCTCTGCTGCCATATATGCAGCAGGAATCATTACTACCTCCGAAGGAAACGGGATGAACGAACTCTCTATGGCCATAAACAAGATGATCCATCCATAGTTAAGGTTATCGAGAGCTCCATTTGTAAGATTGAGTATAAATTCTTCCATATTTTTCCAATTCGGAGTGCAAAGTTAGTGATTTTCAGCGAAAAGTGAAAAGTGAAAAGTAAAAAATGTAATTATCGTTTTGTTTTTTTATAGGATATCTCAAAAAAAACATCAATAATCAATTATAAATCGTAAAATATTCATAACTTTGCAGTCGCAAAACGGGTAAGTCCTATACGGCCAGCTCCTTGTAAATCCTCCAGGGCTTGATCGCAGCAAAGGCAGCAGGTTGTAGCGGCGCGATGTAGATTGCTTACCCACCCCATAAGAAAAGGAAGACTCAAGTAGCGAGATCTTCCTTTTTCTACTATTAGAAGTGCACGTTATATGGATCAGGAACTGTGGAACGATATCGTGGAAATGTATGACTCGGAACAATCGCTCAGAGCCAAATACTCCTTTTTTTATCATACGTTGCACAGGGTATGTACAGAACATTTACGAGGTCTTACAACAACATATAACGACTTCTTCTCGCGTTTGCAGGCTGTATGTCGACTGACGAATTATCGCTTGTATGAGGTTGACCGTTTTCGTTGGCGTGCCCGACGTGTGATGCAAGGTGAAGCCGAGCCTCAGGACGATACCTACGAAATGGATGTGCGTGCTTTTGTTGAGGCGTATGCTCATTTCACCCAGAGCACCATTCCGGATAAGTTGCGAACAGCAATCTTGAGCAAGATAGATGTGCGAAAGAAAGACGTAGGGCAGCCGTATAAAGGAGTAGGAACCCGTCATAGGTCTGTGAGGTTTGTGTTCTGTAGCAAAGACGATCAATTCATCTATGCAGTATGTGGCCAGCTGCCTCGCGAAGATTTGTGGAAGATTGAGTTCCATCAAAATGAACAAACGTTGGATGCAACAGAACTGTTGGAGGATGGTATGCAGTTCAATGCAGTTAATTATACGGTGGATGAGCAAAGTGGGGTAGTGGTACCAGAGATGCTGATTATTGATCCCGACTTTCTGGTGGATGTTACCTCTGTATGCCGCTGTATGAAGGAATATGGCAGCTCACCACTCAATTATCTGCTTGATAAATTATCAGACGATGAAATGTCGAAGGCAATGATTCTGGGTAATATTGCAGGACAGTTCCTCGATGATTGTATTAACGATTCACAGGCCACTTATTTAGATTCGATGCGCAAGGCGTTCAAGGCAAGCATGGTAGATATCACTACTTGTGACGGTCTTGATGCTGAGTTCTTTAACGAATGTAAGAAACAGTTTTCCAACATCAGACGTACTATTGACCAATTGTATGTTGCCCCTGACTTTGTTGGAGCGGAAGGAAATGTGCAGTTAGAACCATCCTTTTTCTGTGAGGCGTTGGGCATTCAGGGACGATTTGACTTCCTTCAGTGCGACTATAAGAATCTGATAGAGATGAAATCGGGGCAGTGGGACGGTTTTCACCAGGCAGCGAAACGTGAACATATCATGCAGATGATTCTGTATAAAGAAATCCTGTATCATAATTTAGGAATCCCGCAGAATGCCATCAGTGGTTATCTCTTTTATTCACGATATCCGATGCTACAAGAACAGCGAACGGCTCGTGAGATGGTTTGGCAGATGATGTCGATTCGTAACAACATCGTGATATTGGAACGTGGAATAAGGGATGGCAAGGTGCGTGATTATTTGGAACATCTGACTGCCGATGACCTGAATCTGAATGGGGTGACCAACAAGTTGTGGACAGATTATAACAAGCCAGATCTTGAAAAGTTGTTGAAACCTATCCAAGAGATGGATACGCTCACAGCTGATTACTTCTATACCTTTTTTACTTTTGTTGCACGCGAGCAATATCTGGCTAAAGTGGGAGATAACCGTCCTGACTCAACACGTGGAATGGCTAGTTTGTGGAATGCCGACTTAGAAACCAAGATGCAGAATGGTGATATTATGATAGACCTCTCACTCGTGCAAGAAAAAGCGATGTGTACTGGTGAGCCAATCACTCATGTCACGCTTTTGAAGCCCGTAGCTGATACTGCCGTGATGGAACTTCCACCAAATTTCAGGGTGGGTGATCCCGTCATACTCTACCAACGTAATAAACCAGCAGACAATGCTGTGACCCGTCAGGTGCTGCGATGTAGTGTGGAGGCGTTCGATAACGATACGCTAACCCTTCAACTGAACCACCCACAGACCAATGTGAGATGGTTTAATCCTGCGAGCCGTTATGCCGTCGAACATGACTATATGGATGCATCGATGCGTCAGCAATATAAGGGACTCTATGCCTTTTTGAAAGTATCCCCCCAACGACGAGATTTGTTGCTGGGACGCAGGTTGCCGGAGGTAGATGATTCGCAGATGCTGAGAGGAACCTATCCTAATTCGCAAATTGCTGATATCGTATTGCGCGCCAAGCGAGCAAAGGATTATTTCTTACTTGTAGGTCCCCCAGGAACGGGAAAGACCTCTGTGGCTTTGAAGGCTATGGTGGATGAATGTGTGTTGGAACGTCAGTCGTTGTTGCTGATGGCTTATACTAATCGTGCTGTTGATGAAATCTGTGAGATGTTGGGCGAACGTTCTTACATCCGTTTGGGGCGAGATTTATCATGTGATCCTGTCTATCGTTCCCATTTGCTCGAAGCGATGGTGGGTGATGATACCAGTCGTAATGCTGTGCGCTCTATGTTACTCAATGTCCCAATTTGGGTGGGTACCGTTAGTTCTATATTATCACACAAGGCTTTATTCAAATTGCGTCGTTTTGATGTTGCCATCTTCGATGAGGCCTCACAGATACTTGAACCTCAGTTGTTGGGACTCCTTTGTAACGAACACGATGGACTGCCATCGATAGGTAGGTTTGTCATGATTGGTGATCACAAGCAGTTGCCTGCTGTAGTTGTGCAGGACGAGGAGGTGGCAAAGGTGAAATCTTCTCAACTCAATGCGATAGGACTGACAAACTGTTGTAATTCTATGTTTGAACGGTTATTTGGTATGGCTTTGCAGAGACCAGAGAGAGGGGTGACGGCTTCGTTGGACCATCAGGGGCGAATGCATCCAGACATTGCAGCTTTTGTCAATAGCATGTTTTATGATGAACAGTTGAAGCCTGTGGGATTGCAACATCAGACGGAGAATTTGCGATATACGATTCATACTGAGGCGGAGACTTATGTGGCTACTACTCGTTTTGGTTTTATCGATATTCCGCTACCATCATTGGAAGAACGACAACCTAAGATGAATCTGGTTGAAGCACAAACAATTGCAGAGATTGTTGAACAGATGATTCATCTTGCTGCCGAGAACAATCTGCCGTTTGATATTTGTAAAGATATGGGCATTATTGTCCCATTTCGCCGGCAGATTGTAGCCGTAAGGCAGGCTTTGTATGCCCGAGGCATCTGTGGTGTAGATAAGATGATGATTGATACAGTGGAGCGTTACCAGGGAAGTCAGCGTGATGTCATCATTTATGGTACAACCATCACTCAGCCTTACGAGTTAGAGATGTTGTCTAATATTGTGGATGTTGGTGGTTGCAAGGTGGATCGTAAACTCAATGTGGCTGTCACTCGTGCCCGTCGCCAACTATTTGTGCTCGGCAATCGTCAGCTTTTGACTCGTAATCCGGTTTATCGTGAGTTAATCAATTATACACAGAACTGACTTTTTGATAAGAATGGTGATTGCTTTGCAATAGTATTATTCTTATTATTGTGAGAAAAATCATAAATAATCTTAATATCTTTGTGAGTTTCGATAATAATTCGTAATTTTGTCCACATAAAACGAATTTTTGTATGAAAACTCAGGAAATTGTGTTAAATAAGAAACTATATAAATATTTGTTGTTTTGTGGGCTGCTGTTTGTTACTTCTGTATCGTGCGCCCAAAAGATAACAGTTGGGCAATATACGTTCAAAGATGGAGCTGTTTATAATGGACAACTGACCAACGGAAAACCTAACGGAAAGGGTAAGACTGTGTTCGTGACAGGTGATACTTATGAAGGAGAGTATCTGAAAGGGAAACGTCATGGCGAAGGTACTTATGCCTTTGTGGACGGAGAACGTTATGAAGGCTCGTGGGTAAATGACCATCAACATGGTCATGGCCTATACGTTTTCTCGAATGGCAATAAGTACGAAGGATTGTGGTATACTGACTATCAAGAAGGTCAAGGAACGATGTACTACCACAATGGAGATAAGTATGTAGGTGATTGGCATCAGGATATGCGTGAAGGTGAAGGTGTCTATACATGGTCGAACGGTGCTTTCTATCGTGGCTCATGGGCACGAGACAAGAAGAACGGAAAGGGGTTATTCGACTGGGCAGATGGATCTACCTATTACGGTGATATGAAAGACGATGTCCGTGAAGGCTATGGTTCTTATAACTATGCCAACGGAGATGTGTACAAAGGTCAATGGAAGAATGACATGATGGATGGAAAGGGCATCTATACCTTTAAGAACGGAGATAAGTATGAAGGTGAATATGTAGCAGGTAAACGTCAAGGTCAAGGGATATTCACTTATGTGGATGGTAATAGATACATGGGAACATTCAAGAATGGACTGATGGATGGTTTTGGTACTTATACTTGGTCAGATGGCTCCGTTTATGAAGGATATTGGTCAGAGGATCATCAACAAGGACGCGGAAAGTACACGAACAAGGAAGGCGATTTGTATGATGGTAACTGGCAGGCCGGTGAAATGCATGGAGAAGGTGTGTTACGTATGAAAGACGGCTATAAGTTTAAAGGCATCTTCAGTAACGGCAAGAAGAATGGTAAGTGTGTAGAAGAAGACAAGGACGGTACCCGATTCGAAGGTTCATATGTTGATGACGTGCGTGACGGGGCCTTTGTTGAGAAAGACCGAAATGGAACGGTGATACGTAAAGGCTATTATAAAAAAGGGGTAATTGAAGTAACTAACAATAACTGATCATATTCTATGATTATCGATTCATTGACTAACATTGGAAAATATGTGGCTTTGAACCCATTGTTCCAGGATGTTGCAGACTATATTCGCAACAATGACTTGGCATCAAAGCCAGAAGGTAAGGAAGTCATCAAAGGGGATGATTTGTTTGCTAACTTTGTTGTTACTAAGGGTAAGACAAAGGAAGAGGCAAAGTTGGAAACGCATGATAAGATGATTGATATTCAAATTCCCATTAGTGGAGTTGAGACTATGGGATATACTCCCCGTATTGATTTAGCAGAGCAATCCTATAATGCGGAAAAGGATATCACTTTCTATGATGGACTGGCGCAGCAATACGTGACCATTTATCCAGGTATGTTTGTCATCTTCTTTCCGGAAGACGGGCATGCACCAGCGATATCGAATGCTGAAAAACTCAAGAAAGTGATATTTAAGGTTAAACGATAATTATTCAAATATAAAAATAGATAAATTACCATACTATGCCGAAGAAGAACAGCATAACTGTACCCGATAGAATCGGTCTTGTCAAGAACGATCCTTGGCTTGAACCTTATGAAGCTGCTATCGTAGGACGTCATGAACATGCGTTATACAAACTGAAAGAGCTTACTAATGGAGGTAAGCAAACCTTGTCGGACTTTGCTTCAGGTTATCTCTATTTCGGATTGCATAAAACAGGTAACGGATGGGTTTTCCGTGAATGGGCTCCGAATGCAACTGCCATCTATATGGTTGGCGATTTCAATAGTTGGACAGAACTTCCCCAATATCAGTTAAAAGCAAAGAAGAACGGAGTGTGGGAGTTGACCCTTCCTGCCCGTGCCATGAAGCATGGAGATTTGTTTAAACTCCGTATACATTGGAATGGAGGAGAAGGTGAACGCATCCCAGCATGGGCCAATCGGGTTGTTCAAGACGACATCACCAAGATATTCTCTGCTCAGGTATGGTCTCCGGAAGAGGAGTATAAATGGCGAGTAAAGAAATTCAAGCCCAATACAGCTCCATTACTTATCTATGAATGCCACATTGGTATGGCTCAGGATGCGGAGAAAGTCGGAACCTATACAGAATTCAAGGACAATATCCTCCCGCGTGTCATAAAGGACGGATATAACTGCATTCAGATTATGGCGATTGCAGAGCATCCATACTATGGAAGCTTCGGTTATCATGTCAGCAATTTCTTTGCACCGTCTAGCCGTTTCGGTACTCCAGATGAATTGAAAGCACTCATAGATGAGGCTCATAGTAATGGTATTGCGGTCATTATGGATATCGTACACTCTCATGCAGTAAAGAACGAAATGGAGGGGTTGGGTAATTTTGCCGGAGATCCTTGCCAGTACTTCATGCAAGGTGGACGACGTGAACATCCCGCATGGGACAGCCTTTGTTTTGATTATGGCCGTAACGAGGTCATTCATTATTTATTGAGCAATTGTAAATATTGGTTGGAGGAATTCCGTTTTGACGGTTTCCGATTCGATGGTGTTACCAGTATGCTGTATTATAGTCATGGACTGGGTGAAGCTTTTGGCGGTTATGGCGACTATTATAATGGTCATGAAGATGATGAGGCTATTGCCTATCTCACATTGGCCAATTTGCTGATTCACGAAGTCCATCCAGGTGCTATCACTATCGCAGAGGAAGTAAGCGGTATGCCTGGTTTGGCAGCTCCGTTCGAGGATGGTGGATATGGGTTCGACTATCGTATGGCAATGAACATACCAGATTATTGGATTAAGACGATCAAGGAGTTGAAAGACGAGGACTGGAAACCGTCTTCTATGTTTTGGGAGTTGACCAATAGACGTGCTGATGAGAAGACGATTTCATATGCAGAAAGTCATGATCAGGCACTCGTAGGAGATAAAACGATTGTATTCCGACTCATTGATGCCGATATGTACTGGCATTTTAAGAAAGGTGATGAAAACTTCATGGTCAACCGAGGAATTGCCTTGCATAAGATGATACGATTGCTTACAGCATCTACCATTAATGGTGGCTATCTGAACTTCATGGGTAATGAGTTTGGACATCCTGAATGGATAGATTTCCCACGTGAAGGAAATGGTTGGAGTCATAAATATGCTCGTCGTCAGTGGAACCTTGTAGACAACAAGGAACTCTGTTATCATTACCTGGGAGACTTCGATAATGTAATGATACACCTTATTGGAGGAGTGAAAGGATTTCAGAAGACGAAGGTTCAAGAAGTGTGGCACAACGATGGTGACCAGGTTTTGGCTTACACCCGTGGTGACCTACTCTTTGTATTCAATTTCAGTCCTGATAAGTCTTTTGCTGATTATGGTTTCCTTGTGAAGGAAGGATCATACAAGGTCGTCCTCAATACGGATTCCGGTGCTTTTGGGGGCTACAACCTTACAGACGATACAATAGAACATTTCACAACCCCTGATGCATTATATGCGAAGCAGCATAAGGGTTGGCTTAAACTGTATATTCCGGCTCGTACTGCTGTTGTGCTGAAAAAACAATGAATTATAATAACCCATTACCACAATCCATCAACAACATCATACGGTTGACAACCGTTGTCCTGTTTGCATTATTCAGTTTTATCTATCTGTTCTGCATTCAGAATGATGTGATAGCCGAAGCGCAGTATGTGTTTTCAGAAGGTCAGACTTCCTATTCGAGGTTATGGGGAGCACTGATTATTACTGCAATTTTGTTGGCTGTACATTTTTTTGTTGCGAAAACAACGAAGTTGATAGGTCGTTGGTATGCCCTTACGTTTTTTCCTTCTTTTTTGCTTTTGACCATTCTTACGAGTCTTAATCGTGTAGTCATTGAGGATTTTACGTTTGGACAATGGATATGGGCATTTCCGCTGTTGATTTTTTTGTTCGTCGTTTTGTTGTACATAAAAAAGCGTCGACCAGGTGAGAGTATTGATGATGGTGATTACCACTTGTCCAGATATTTGTGGCCTAATTATGCAATCATGTTCTTTATGATGATAGTGTGTGGAGCAAACGCTTCCGCTGATGATGTCTATATGTATGAACTGAAGGCAGAACGGTTGCTACTGGAGGATGATTTTGAAGGGGCCAGCAGGGTAGGAGAGAAGTCTTTGGTTACCTCTCCAAGATTGAATGAGATGCGAATGTATGCGTTGGCGCGCCAAGGATTGTTGGGCGAGAAACTTTTTGATTATCCGCAGCCTTATGCAGAGCAGTCACTATTGATGATGGACGACACGGTTACCCGTTTACATCGCTTCACTTCGAAAAATATACAAGAGTCGTTGGGGGCATGGGCAAATGCCTCCGTTACCACTTTTGATCATTACATGAATCTGCTGAAGAAGAATCCTTCAACCCGACATAATCCATTGTTGGCGGATTACATCCTTTGTGGAAAGTTATTACAGAAGGATTTGCGAGGTTTTACGCAGACAATTAAGCATTATTACGATATCTCATCGCCTGTCAATGTACAGAACCTTCCTAAGGCTTACAGAGAGGCCATGTTATTACAGGCAAAGGCAATTGGCAGGGATTCACTCAATGCGTTTGTTGATACGTTGATGTTGACCAATTATAAAGACTATTGTGCCATCCTGGAGACCGATGAAAGTGACCTTGTTCGTAAGAACAGGTTGAAACGTCAGTATGGTAACACTCTCTGGTGGTATTTAGATAATTAAAAAGATAAAGAACATAGATGAAGAACAGATTTTACATCGCATTTGTATCCTCTTTGGTTGTACTGACCTATGTGTCGTGTGCCGAAAAGTATGTGATTGAAGGCACAACATCCCAGTACTTTCAAGATGGAACGGTAGCATATATCAAACAGTTCGAGATAGGGTCGCGCGATATTGACTTTAGGGCAATTGACTCATGTGAGGTGCTTCACGGAAAATTCGATATGACCGGTGCGCTCGATTCAGTCATGATGGTACGACTCTATATGGGTACAGATAACTTTCCGATGGTGTTGGAACCGGGAAGGGTAACCATCAGTATTGCTGATAATATTGTCAAGATAGAGGGGACAGAGTTGAACGAGCGTCTGTATGCATTCCTTACCCAGAGAGATTCGCTGAAAATCATGTATGACGATCTGCCAAAACGTGAGAGTAAGATGTATCTGGATGGTTATACACAACAGGAAATCATTCAGGAGTTAGGTGCCGAGGAACTCAGGCTGCAGAACGAAGTGGATCGCCTTGAGACTCAATTTGTAAAAGATAATTACGATAATGTGTTAGGAGTGACGTGGTTCTTGCGCCTTTGTTATGAGGCAAGAGATTACTACGGATTTGTAACCACGACTCCACAGATTGATGAGATTTATATGCAGGCACCCGATTCGTTCAAGAAGAACAAAATGGTAGCCACTTACATGAATCAGGTGGACAATTAGTGTCTTCCGGCTTTGTACAACCTTATTAGTTTTTAGTTCGCACATATGTCATTTCCCGATATCTTCAACATGGCAACCCCGGATTTGCTGTTTATCATTGCTGCCGTACTCAATGCTGTTGGTTTTGCTGGTACGTTTATCCCTGGTATCCCAGGTCCTCCACTCAGTTTTGTCGGACTGGTGCTTTGTTGCTTTGCTGCCCCCAATCCTGTCATCATCGTCTTGACTGTTATCATGTTTTTGTTTGTCGTAGCGGTCACAGT